>Ga0080004_1119887_pt1 | contig 15761 bp, 17 predicted proteins | sample WasSprMetagenome_FD_69207 | JGI IMG/M metagenome (GOLD analysis project Ga0080004, IMG submission 69207) | Sulfidic aquatic microbial communities from Washburn Spring, Yellowstone National Park, USA - WS (SPADES assembly) (version 2) | ecosystem: Environmental > Aquatic > Thermal springs > Hot... | reverse complement strand
CGCCTGGCTAAAACCATCACCATGGACAAAGATAAGATGCGCGAAGTGCTGTGCCGCACCGGGGTGAAGCTGGTCTCGGAGGAGGAGAGGGGCGAGATCGGGCGGAAGCTGGCGGAGGCGGGGCTGCACAACATCAGCCCCGACTGGTTCGCGGGCCTGCGCTGGGCGCTGGCCGGGGGCTTCGCGGCCCTGTGCCTCCCCCTGCTCCTGTTCGGCCTGGATTTCTTCTGGGTGGTCTTCTTCGCCCCGGTGCTGTACTTCCTGCCGGGGGTGTGGCTGAACTCCCGCATCTCGAAGAGAAAGAGCCAGATACGCCTTTCCCTGGCGGACTTCTCGGTGCTGTTCTCCACGGCACTGTCGGCGGGCGCGGATATCGTGCTGGCGCTGGAGGAGGCCGCGCGCTGCGTGGGCGGCCCGCTGGCGGAGGAGGTCGACCGGGCGCTGAGGGAGTACCGGACCGGGCAGAGCATGTCCGACGCGCTGATTTCTATGGCGGACAGGTGCAACGTGGACGAGCTGCGCAGCCTCGTGCGCGTCGTGGTGCAGTCGTACAGGTACGGGGCGCCGCTGGCGGAATCTATGCACTCCCACGCCGAGCAGATGCGTACCGTGCGGCGCTTCGAGGTGATGGAGGCGGCGGGCAAGCTGACCGTGACTATGGTAATTCCAGTTTTGCTCTTCATGCTTTTACCTTCGATGCTGGTCTTGTTCTACCCGGCAATCGTGCAGCTTATGGAGGCGTTCGGTATGTAGGAAAATTTTGGCGGTTTGGAGACAATTTTGTACCGTTTTTCAGGTGTGCGGCGTGTCCACCTGCTTTTTTTAGGGGAAGGATTAAATTTTTCAAAGGGTGGGAGTATCCCACCCTTATTTCTTTTAAGGGAAGGAGGTGAGTGAGTAATGTTTCGGAAACTAGCCCATCTGCTTAAGGACGAAAGCGGTTCCACCTTCATCGAGTCCGGCCTGTGGATCGCCATTGTCGTGCTGGTCATGGCCACCGCGGGCTACAACTTGGCCAACACGATGAAGGGCAAATTCGCCGAAATACAGACCAACGTCTCTGCGATCACAGTGCCTAAAATCACGCCTTAATTTTCAAAGGGGGCGGGGGAGACCCGCCCTTATTTTTTTGAAAGGAGGTGAGCGGGCATGCGGGAGTTCCTCAAAAAGGCCAAGGACGCCGCTGTCGCTTTCGCCCGCGACCAATCGGGGGGCGCACTATCTGAGTACGGCCTGCTCATCGCGCTGATCGCTGTCGCCTGCATCGCGGCCATGATCTTTCTGGGCAAGGCCATCGCTACCAAGTTCAAGGACGTCGGCACCCAAATCCAGAACGCCCAGCCGGTCCAATAGGAGCTTCGATAAGGTTGTGAGATTATAACAATTATTGTTTAACCCGATAGCTTTATCGCGGCTCTGAGACTTAGGGGGTGCCGCAAGGCGTAAGCCGAACCCCGGGCGACCGGGGAGGTGAGGAGTCCCCCTACGTGACGGGGTTGCCCTTGAGGGCGGGCACCCCGGGGTGTTGCCCCAGCTCCGGGACTTGCCGACCCGCGGGGACGGAACCTGGGCCTTTAACGGTCAGTCGGTGAACGCCCCGCGGGTTTCCAGAGACCCCGGCACATTGTCGAGGGGCAGAGTGACCCTTAATAAGGAGAGTGGTCTTAAATGACCCCCACTTTCGTCAGCTACCCGAAAGTGTTTGTGGTAGACGCGGAAGGGAAACCGTTGTTACCATGCCACCCGGCCAGGGCGAGGAAACTGCTCAAAGCCGGGAAGGCCGAAGTGGAACGCGGCTATCCGTTCACAATCAGGTTGAAACGCGTCGTTGAAAACCCCGTCGGAATCTTGAAGGCCAAAGTAGTCGACGGTTCAAAATACGCAAAGGTTGCTTTAGTCAACGAACATACAGGCGAAGCCGTTTTCCGTGGGATCTTGATCCAGAGGAACGACGTAACCCGTTTGCTACTTTTAAGGCGCGAGTATCGACGGAACCGCCGTTACCGGGCGGTCAGGTACAGGGAATGCCGGAACCTTAACCGGAAGCAGGCCGTTCCTTTCCCTAGCATCCGGCAAAAGAAAGAAGCGATTTATAGGGTGATAGCAGATCTGGCAAAGATAGCCCCGGTCTCCGGGGTAGACGTCGAGTTGATCTCGGCGGGCGTCAAAAACCCCCCGCTTCCGGGCAAGACCCCCCGCCAAAAAGTGTTCAACAGGGATCAGGTATGCGTAATCTGCGGTTCCCATGAAAATTTGCAGAGCCACCATTTGGTACCAAAGGCGAAGGGCGGGACAGATACACCCCTTAACCAAATTTTAGTATGCAGGGATTGTCACCGGAGGCTGCACGCCGGGATAATATCGCCATTCCGGAAAGGCATGACCTTTAAGTGGGTATCCCACGCCGTATTGAGCAAGGCGTACCTATTAAAACTGCTCTCACGGTTCGGTGAAGTGAGGGTCTACAACGGCAAGCGGGCGAAGGAACAGCGGGAAACCCTGGAGATAGCCAGACGCCGGGTCAACGATGCGGTCTCTCTGTTTCCCAGCGAAACGTTAACGATATACGGCCCGGAGACCCTTATCTGGCCGCTCCGCAAGCGGAAATGGGAAAGCAACCCGACCAAGACCTGTGAGGAAAAGAACGGCTTCCGGCACTGGGACATTGTCCGGGCCGTGAGGGCCGGGAGAGTGGTCTTCGGTTGCGTGAGGAGTCTGAAGGCCAAAGCGTTGGCTTTACGGACAGCGGAAGACGCCAACTTCGAGGTGTCCTATTCAAAGACGAGGCTTCTCCACAGGCCGCGAGGTATTGTCTATGTTCCGGCATTTGGATTTCAATGTTAAAAGTTGATAGGGATTGATAGCAAACTACAAGGAGGTACTTCATCTTGTCTTACCGTTGGGTCAGCTGCCTCTTTTTCCTGATAGCCTTCGCCGAGCTACTCGCGGAGGGCCGCGGCACCTTGGCGGTGCCGGGTGCCGCGGCCGCCCTCGCGGGCGCGGTCTTTTCCGCAAAAGGTTGGGACGAGCTGGCCGCCCTGACGGGGATGCTGGCGGCGTCCGCGAGCTTTGCGGCCCAAGGGTTTTTGGGCAGATGCGAGGTCTGCACCGCCGCCGCGCTGTCCTTCGCCCTGGGCGGCCTCGCCGCCGGGGCGGGCGTGTTTGCCCAAGGCGGGAGGAAGGTGCTGAAGGCCGCCTGCGCGGCTTCGGCCTTCATGCTCTTGGCGTCGTCGGCACTCTATGTCCACGCCGGGCCGCTGAAGGTACATGGAGGCGGATCAATCCTGCGGTACGGCGGAGCACCCGCACCTGCGTACGAAGCGGCACCCGGTACGCCCGCGGGGCAGGTCGGCGGGCCGCCCGCCGGGAGCGAAGACCGTGTCCTTCCGAAGGCACTTCTATACATTTCTCCTTTCTGCGCCTCCTGCGAGGAGGCGGTCATCGCGGCGGTCCGCAGCGACCCCGGCGGGGTGAGGTGGGAGCCGGTCGTCGTTCCCGAGCTGGCGTTCCGCGTCGGCGAGGACAAGCTGAGGGGTTTAGGGTATTCGGGGAGGATCAGGATTTCCGCCGCTTCACCGGTAGGGGCGGTCCCCTGCCTTGTCCTGCCGGACGGCAGGATCCTGAAGGGCGCGCGTGAAGTAGCCGCTTGGTTCCAAGAAACCGCAAGAAAGGAGGACGCCGTGAAGTGAAGGGCCTGAAAAAATACGCACCACTGCTGGTGTCCCTCGTTTTCGCCACCGCTTCGGCCATACTGATCTACGTGTCCGTGCAGGCCACCCGTCCCACGGTCCCCGTCGTGGTGGCTGCGCAGAATATCTCCGTCGGCCAGGAGATAACGAAGGAAAACGTCCAGGTACGGAAGATGCCTTTCGAGGCGGTGCCGCCGACGGCGTTCCGGAGCGTGGACGCCGTCGTCGGCAAGACCGTGACGGCGGGCCCCGTGCTGGCGGGCGACATCGTCAGGGCCGAACACGTCTCCACGGAAGGGGCCTTGGTCGCGGCGCTGCGCACATTCGCCCCCCAGGGGTGGGTGGCCGTCGAACTGCCGCCCGACACGGCGATGGGCATGGGCGGGATCCGGCGCGGCGATACCGTAGATGTGTTCGCTGAGATACCCTCCGGCCAGGGAACCGTTGTAGGCATCGTGGCCAAAGACGCCGTTGTCCTCTCTACCCCGTGGACCTCGATAGGCAAAAAGGACGAAAAGGATAAGTACTACGTGCTGGCGGTCAGGCCCGAGGAGGCGCAGGCAATCGCCTCGCTCACCGTGAGGGGCAAGAAGGCCGCCATCGTCCTGAAAGGAGAGAAGCGCTAAATGCTGGGAGATTTCTGGAGCAGCGCCCTTTCGAGCCGGAACGCCATGACGGTCCCGCTTAGCCCCGATGACCTGGAGGGCGACGCCCGGGTGGTGGGGTTTTTCTCACCCGCTCCCGGAGCGGGCGCCACCACCTTGGCGTGCCTGTACGCCCTGCACGCGGCCGAGGAGGGGGCGAGCGTGGCGCTGGCCGACCTCAGCCCCCGCGGCAAGGTGAGGGCGTACATGGGCCTCACACCCGACGTCTGCCCGGCCAGCGTCTTGGATATGGAGGGCGTGGACGTACCGGAGGAAGTCAACAAGGCGGGCGTGCTCCACCCGAGGGGCGTCTTCGTGGTCCCCAGCGTCGCCAGGACGCTGGATGCCGCCCAGGTGGACACCCAGCTCTCCCTCAAGGCGCTGTCCTTTTTGAAGAGGGTGTTCGACCTGGTAGTCGTGGTGCTGGGCCCCCTCTACAGGAACGGGTGGGCCGTGGCGATGGTCTGCGACCAATTGTTCGCCGTCGTCCGGCCGTGCAGGGCGGACGTAGACCTGTACGTGGAAGACATGGACCTGCTCGAGCGCCTCGGGTGCGGCGGCAAGACCCGCGTGGTGCTGAACCAGAGCACCCTGCCCGGCGGAATAAAAGAGGAGGACGTCCAAAAAGTGCTGGCGGTGGAGGCGGCCGTCCCGTTTTTGCCGGAGGTGCAGGCGGGGTGTAACAAGCGGTACTTGGTCGTCTCGAAAAAACTTAAGAAATATCTCTTGCCGATTCTTTCAAAGCAAGTGTCTATCCGAACTCCGATAAATCCTCGCGGTAGGGAGGTGAACACAGATGGACCTGACGCTGGTGAGCACCCTGGCGGCCAGGGACGGCCTGATCTCGCCCCTGCCCTTCCTGCAGAAGAAGCAGGCGGAAAGTGACGCAGGAGCGGCCACGCTGGCGGACCTCGGGCCGGAGGAGTACGCACGGCTCAAGAACCACGTCCAAGAGGTCGTCAGGCAGCAGATGAACTTGGACGAGGTGGCCCGGTCGCGCGACCCGGTGGTCCGCAGCAGGTTCAAGAGCATTGTTTTACGGGCGATGAGGGATCTCGACGTCAAGGTCGCGTCTGCGGCCGTACCGTCCCTCGTCCAGAAGCTTTTCGACGACATCCTCGGATACGGGATTTTGGAAAGATTTTTCTTCGACCCAGACGTTACGGAGATCATTGTAAACGGCACGCGCGTCCAGATAATGAAGCACGGCAAGAGGATGTTCGTGCCCGAGCAGTTCGAGAGCGTCGAGCAGGCCCGGCAGGTCGTGGAGCGGATGCTCGCCCCTACGGGGCGCCGCTTGGACTTGGCCAACCCCCGGGTGAGCGCCCGCCTCTTCGACGGCTCGCGGATGATGGCCCACATCGCGCCCTGCGCCGTCGACGGGGTCCTGGCTACGATCAGGCGCTTCCGCCAGGATATCACCCCGGAGGTGCTGCTGAAGAACCGCTCGGTCTCCCGTGAGGTTCTGGAGTTTATGCGCGCGTGCATCCTCGCGCGGCAGAACATCGTCATCGCCGGCGGCACCGGAAGCGGGAAGACCACTTTCATAAATATATTGGCGTCCTTCATCCCGCACGACGAAAGCGTGGTAACCGTTGAGGACACGGCAGAACTCCAGCTCCAGCACCCGGACGTGAGGCGCCTCGAAGGGCGGCCCCCCAACATTGAGGGGAGGGGGGAGATCACCCTCCGCGACTTGGTGAAGGACGCCCTGCGGATGTTCCCGGACCGGATAATCGTCGGGGAGTGCCGCGGCGAGGAGGCTTTCGACATGCTCCAGGCGATGAACACCGGCCACCCCGGTTCGATGACCACCGTCCACGCCAACTCCGCGAGGCACGCCATCAACCGGCTGGTGAACATGGTCCAGACGGCGGGCATGGAGCTGCCCAGGGACGCCATACTCGACCAGATCGCCGACGCGGTAGATATAATCGTTTTCATACTGCGGGAGAAGAGCGGCCGCAGGAGGCTCGACCACGTGGTGGAAGTGGTCGGCCCCGAGCGCGGAGCCGACGGCATCATCCGGGACGTAAAGCTCAACCTCCTGTGGCAGTACAACCCGAAGACGGATACCTTCGAGTGGGTGGCGCGGGAGTTCAAACGGGCGCAGGTCTTGGCCGAAAAGGGGGGTTGGAAGTGTCCGTATCTTTCCTGAAGTTGCTGGCTGTAGCGACCGGTTTCACGGCGGTCTTTTTGGCCGTATGGTACGGCAGGAGGCCCCGGAGCATCGCCCTGGAAGAGGAGTGGAAGGCCCGGCCCGGCAGCTACGGCAGCCGGGGCTCGCTGCTGGCTTATGTGCTGTTCGGCGCGGCCGCATGCTTTTTGGGTGCCTACGGGGTGACTGGGAGGCTCCACCTGGCGGCCCTGGCCTCCCTCGGCGGCCTCTACGTGGGCCGGGTGCTGGAGCAGGGGAAGCGCTACCGCCGCAGGGCGCTGCTGAGGTCGCAGTACGCCCAGGTTATTGGCAGCCTGATGGCCGCCCTCCAGGGCGGCCTCTCCCCGCACCAGGCGCTGGAGGACGCCGTGCCGTCGATGCCCCGCCCGGCGAGGGACGTCTTCGCGGAGGTCCTGCGCCGGACGCGCACCGGCTCCACCTACGTAGAGGCCGTCAAGAGCGTCGCGGATGAGACCGGGTGGAGGGACCTGGACTCCCTTGTGGTGGCGCTCCGGATATATTCAAAGACCGGCTGCAACCTCGCCGAAGTCTTCAAGTACCTGCAGGAGACGGTCATCGAGCGTGAGAGCGACCGGAGGTACGTGGCGGCCGTGACCGCCGAGACGCGGATAACGGCGCGGCTTTTGAGCTTCCTGCCCTTCTTCTTAATGGGGTTCTCCCGGGTAATGGCGCCGGAGTTCGTCGCGCCGTTGTTCGACACGTTGCCGGGGAACATTGTTATCGCATTCGTGGTCGTCATGGTCCTGGTGGGGAACTTGGTGACTTCAAAGATGGTGAAGGCGGTGGTGGGGGATGAGGCTTAAGTTTTCCTTGGCTTTCGCGGGGCTGTTTTTTCTCGGCGTCCTTGTTGGTGCCGTATGTGAAGCCGAACTCCTCCGGTGGCTTATGCCGGCCATAAGGCTCGGCTTGGGGGTCGGCGAGAAGATGTCGTCCGGGGGAGTGTCGAGCCTCTCGGTGTTCCTCTTGATCTTCGCTAAAAACCTCAGCGTGGCCGCCCTCTGCATCGCCCTCGCGAGGCCCAGCCGCGGGGCCGTCCCCGCCCTGATCTGTGCATGCAACGGCCTGGTGGTCGGCGTCTTGGGGGCCGTGCTCGCGTCGAGGGGCTTTCCCCCTTGGAGCTACGCGGCGCTCCTCGCACCCCACGGGGCCGTGGAGCTACCCGCCCTGTTTCTGTCGTGTGCGCTGGGGATGACGTCCGGCGGGGGCGCCCTTTCCAGGCTGAAGCAGGGGCTCCCGGTCGTGGCGAAGATGTTCGCCGCCGCGGCCGCCATCGAGGTCTGGGTGACCCCGGCTGTCGGGAGATTCTTGGGCATTTGATTTGAGGTGTCGTCGGTATGGTGGTATTGCTACAGGTACTCCTGAAAGCCCTGTTCTTGGTCCTTGTCGGGGCGGCGGCGTACATTGACTGGAAGCGGAGGATCATACCCAACCGCCTGAACCTCCTCATTTTCTGTACCGGGATCGGGAACGCGCTCCTCACGCACCGCCTGCCGGACGCCCTATTTGGGGCAGTGCTGGGCCTGGGCGTGGGGCTTCTTCCGGCCCTCATCCTGAGGGTCCCCGTGCTGTCCGGCATCGGCGGGGGTGATCTGAAGATGATGGCCTCCCTGGGGGCCTGGTACGGCCCTGGAGCGCTCCTGTGGGTCCTGGCGGCGGGGAGCGCGCTGGCTGTAGCTGGCGGGGTAGTCAACCTCGCCAGGTCGGGCAAGCTCCTCCTGTGGGTCAGCCTGCTCCCCTTCCGCGATAGGGAGCGGTTCGCGGAAGAGGTGCTGCCTTTCGGTGTGTATCTGGCTATAGGCGTTTACTTTATTGAGATTATTGAATATTTGTTAAAAGGAGGTCTGTAGGATGTTGCACGTGCTTTTCAATGGTGAGAAGAAGCTGAGGGCCAAGGAAGCGGAGTTCATATCTTTCAATGGGCAGCCGGGCGGGAAGGTCGACGCCTGTGTTGTCGTGAGGGGCCCGCGGTTCTTTGAATCGCTGTCGGCCGCCGCTGATATGGGCGTGCCGGTGGTCGTGGTCGCGGGCACAGAAGACGCCGCGGGTGCGGAGTGCATCCGCGCCGCCGAGGAGTGCGGCGTGCCCGGCGAGTGCGTTTTGGTGTTGCGCGGCGGAAAGGTCACGGATCTGAACGGGAAAGAGGTGGCCCCTGCCATAAGGGGAGGGGTCGGCCTTAACGCCGTGCTGGACGCGGTGAAGTTCGCCGTGGCGAACGGCTTGGTTCCCGAGCCGGTGGTCTGGGCGCCGGAGGAGGAGCCGGAACAGCCGCCCGAGGCAGTCTGGATGGCGGACGACGGCCAGGCCGCTCCCCCGGCCGAAGCGGAAGGCGGGCCTGAGGTTCAGGGAGGGCCCGCCCGGGCGGACGGCCGCACCGGCGCTTCTCCGCTTCCGGAGGTCCCGGAGCGGGAGGCTACAGCCGCAGCACCCGAGGGCGAAGGCGCCGCCCCGGGCGGGGCCACGGCGGCAGAAGAGGGGGTCCTCTCCCCGCTGTTGGGGCGTGTGGGGAAAGTCATCGCCCTCTTCCAGAGCTGCCCGGGGGCCGACAGCTCCTCCGTGGCCGCCGGTCTGGTGAGGGCCTTAGGCAGCGGGACACTCCACTTGGAAGTCAGCAACGCGCCCGCTTCCTTCTCCCACTACGGTGCGTCTTTAGAGGAAGCCGCCGCCAGCGGGAAGTACGCCTTCTGCGACGGCCGGTCGGTGGTGGGGGCCGGGCGGCAGGAGCTGTACGAATGCATCGTGGCGGAAATACGGGTGCCCATCGGGAACCCGCAGGTGGTAGATGAAATCTACCGCGCGGCGCACCGCGTCGTGCACGTTGTTGGCCACAACTTCCGGGACGCCACCGAGTCGGTCCACAACGTGCAGGTCTGGCTCGACAGCGGGATGGGGCTCCGGCTCGACGCGCTGGTGGTGGACCGGGTCCCGGAATCGTCCCACGTAGTGGAGCTGTACCGCGGCAATTTTGGCGACCGCATCGGTATGATAGTCGGCATCGAGAAAGACGGCGACTTCAGGCCTCTCGCCGAGGCCCTGCTGAGGGGGTAGAAGACATTGCTTTTCCGCAGGAAGCGGCTTGATAATGTCGGTATTGTACAGCCTTCCGGGGAAAAGGAACCTGAAAACAAAAAATTCGGCGTCAGGATCCGGGTGGCCCTCTTGCTGAGCATTTTAGCGGGAGCATCGGTGATTTCACTCTACACGTTTACGTACAGGCCGGTGCCGGTGGTCGTGGCGGCCCGGGACATAGCCGCGGGGGCCGAAATAACCGCCGCGGATGTCGCAGTGAAGCAGGTCAGCGCGGGCGACAGGCACCCGAAGGCATTTTCTTCGGAAGCCCAGGTCATCGGCAAGCGGGCCCAGGAAAAAATCCACCAGGGGATGCAGGTGATAGCGCCGCAGGTGGAAGGGGGGGCCGCGGGTCTGGTCAGGCCCGGGCAGACGGTCTTCCCCCTGAAGAACCCCGTGGCCGCCTCCCTCTCCGCGGGCGACACCGTGACGGTGGTGGCGGTGATGAACGAGGGCCCGCTGGTGCTCGGGCAGGCCACGGTCGTATCCGCCCCGCCGCCTAAGCCCAACGAAGACCGGGTGGTCCTGCTGGAGGTGCCCGCCGCGGACGCCCCGCGCATGGCCCACGCCGCCCAAGCCGCCAAAGCTGTGTACCTCTTCGTCCGCTACTGAGGGGGTCCCCGAGCGTGAACATCAGGGAGATCGTCAGTGCCGTTAGGGAGCGCCTCGCGGAGCTGGGGCCCTCCGGGGAACCCGTCGAAGAGTTCATACGCAGGGAAGTCCGCTCCATCCTGGGCAGGGACGACCCCGCCGTGGAGAAGGACGTCCTGTGCCGGCTACTCGGGCTGGGACCCATAGAGGCCCTCCTCGCCGACCCCGAGGTCTCGGAGATAATGGTCAACGGCCCGCACCAGATCTACGTGGAGAGGAACGGCACGATAGAGCTGACCGACCTCTTCTACACGGACAGCGAGGAGCTGATGAACGTCATCTACCGCATCATGCAGTACTGCGGGCGGCGCATCAACTTCTCCTCGCCCCTGGAGGACGCCAGGCTGCCGGACGGTTCCCGCGTGAACGCCGTGGTGCCGCCGGTGACGGACTACCCGGTGCTCACCATACGCAAGTTCGTCCGCAAGGTCTTTAAGACCAGCGACCTGCTGCAGCAGGGGTGCATAAGCCCGGAGATGGTGTGGTTCTTCGACGCGGTGGTGAAGGGGAAGGCCAACATTGTCGTCTGCGGCGCGACCAGCAGCGGGAAGACCACCTTCCTGCGCTGGTTCACCACCTTCCTCCCGAAGACGGAGCGGATCATAACGATTGAGGACATGCGGGAGCTGAACCTCGACCACCCCCACTGCGTGGCGATGGAGGCGACCGACAAGGCGGACATCTACAGGCTCACGATAAACGCCCTGCGGATGCGCCCGGACAGGATCATCATCGGCGAGGTCCGCGGTGCCGAGGCTTTCGAACTCCTCCAGGCTATGGGCACGGGCCACGAGGGGAGCCTCACCACGGTGCACGCGAACTACACCGTCAACGAGGCGGTGCACCGGCTCATACGGGCCATGATCCGGGCCGGAGGGGTGACCGCCGAGGAACTGGAGTACATGATCTGCGAGACCATAGAGCTATTCGTCTTCGTCAAGAGGCTCCCCGACGGGACCAGGAGGGTCGTCCGCGTGGCCGAGGTTGAGGGGTGGAAGAACGGGCCGGTGACCCGCGACATCTTTGTCTTCAGGGACGGCACCCACCACTGCGTGAACCCCATAAGCCCGAAGCTGGCCTCTAAACTCAGGGAAAACTTGAACGCCGACCTACCGGACATTCCGGCCTTTAGAGGAGTGCAAGGTTAAGGGGCTGGCTGTCGCTGCCGGCCCCTTAATTTTTGTGGATACATCAAATTTGTTTTGGGGGTGTTTCGTTTGACTGTAGCGGCTGTGCTACTCGGCCTGGCGGTTTTCCTGTTTTTGTGCCCGTTAGAAGAAATTACCCAGTTCGGCAAGGCTGCTCGGGGGCAACCGCACAACACGCGGTTCGCACTCCTTGCCGCCGGTGGCGCCGTGTTCGGCCTGGTCCTTAACAACCTGCTGGCCGCGGCGACCGCAGTGGGCGTAGCCTACCTCTACGACAAAAAGCGTAAGGAGATGGAAAAGGCGAAAGTCCGGGCCACTTTGGACGCCCAGGCCGAGGTCGCCCTGCAGATGATCTCTGCCCTTTATGAGGCGACCGGCGACCTCATCGGCTCCCTGGAGAAGGCCGCTGAATGCGTGGACGACCCTTTGAGGTCTGAATTGAAAAAGACGGTGGCGGACTATCGCGGGGGATGTTCCATCAGGGAGGCCCTGGAAGGCTTAGCGGAACGGGTCCCCTCCAGGGACGTGCGCACCTTCGTGGAGGGGATGCTGGAGGCCGAAAAGTTCGGTGCCGACGCCGGGGCGGTGATCTCCTCCATTGTGCAGGTGATCAGGGACCGGATGACGCTCAGGGAGGACCTCAAAAACGAGATGAAGGGCCAGCGGCTGACCGTGAACATTCTGCTGGCCCTCCTGCCGCTGATGCTCGGGCTGGCCTTCTTGATGTTCCCGCAGTCGAAAAATATCCTGACGGGTTCGCTGGTCGGCAAGGCCATAGTGGCTACAATCATCCCCGCTGAGTACTTTGTGTGGAGCATGTCCGCGAAAGAGGTGACTGAAGAGTGGTAGCCGCTTCCGTGGTACTCTGCGCCTTTGCGGTGCTGGCCTGGCTGTTGCCGTTCGAAAAAATCGCCCCCGCGCGTAAAAAAGGAACAGGTAACCTGGCGAGTTTGTTGGCGTCCGACCTGGAGGAAGCCGCGCGCTCCCTGGGGCTCGAGGTGGACATAGAGCCGCTGGCGAAGGCCAGGTTGCTGGTGCTCGTGGCGGGCATCTCTTGGGTGGTCGTCGCGTTCGCGGTGGCGGGGCCCGCCGGCGCGCTCACGCCGGCCGTCTTTACCCTCGCGGGGTGGAGGCTGTGCCGCGGGTACATAAACCTGCTTGAGAAAAGGCGGCGCGAGGACATCGCCCGGGAGTTCCCCCTGATGGTCAGCTTGGTGCGGGTCTATTCCAAGTCCAGCGACCTCGTCCGCGCGCTGGACATAGTGCGGAACGTCCTTAAGGGCGAGCTGAGGAAGCAGGTCGACCTGCTGGTGCAGGAGATGAAGGTCTACCCCCTGCCGGACGCCCTGCGGCGGTTCGCCAAGCGGTGCCGGTATGGCCCGGTGGACTCCTTCGTCTCCGTGGTGCTCTTCGGCATATCGACCGGCGCGGACGTGGACGCCATGCTGGCCACGTTCGCCAGGCGGGCCTACGAGGCGCGGGTCAACGAAGTCAAGAGGAGGGTGAAGGCCCAGCCGGTGTTCATGTCTTTCCTGCCGGTGGCACTTGGGCTCCTCCTTCTCCTCGTGTTCGTGTTCCCGCTCTTCGCGGATATCATCGGCAAGCTTAGGTTCTGAGGAGGTGCGGTTGTGAAAAAGTTTTTCGTGGTTACCTTTTTACTTATGTTTTTGATTTCGGGTTGCCGTAGTTCGGATACTGCCCGAAATTCCGGTTCAACCGATGTAGGGAATGGGGAAGACATCGTCGCTGTTTTGTCGTCCAAAGGTAGACAAAGTATCGAAAAAGGAGTGTCTTGGCGTTCGGTGATTACTGAACCGGATGGCACAGTTGAAACTTTTCAAGTTTGGCATCAGGGTATGAAATCCCGAATGGAGGCTGTTGTCAAAGGACAGCGTGTGGTCACTATTGTCGATGGTGCTTCCGGTATCTGTTTGATATACTTTCCCGAGAAGAACTTGGCCATCAAGTACGTGGTATCGGCGTCGCCGGAACCAGAGGAGACACCGGCTTCTTATTTGAAATGGAAAGGTGAAGAATTCGAAGGAGAAGAAATGATTGACGGAGTTAAATGTGCAATTATCCGGTCAGATGAGGCGACGTACTGGGTGCGTGAAGACAACGGTGTTCCTATGCGGGTAAAATTAGTTGGATCAAATGGTAAAGAAAAAATTTGTGAGTTTAAAGACATCAAGGTCGGGTCGATATCACCAGATACATTTTTACTTCCACCAGGGGTAAAAGTTGTTGAGAAAAAATGAGTCTGACTTAGCGCGTTATAGGGATTGTAAGAGCAAAGGACGTTAAGTCCTCTATCCCTGTAAGAAGGCATTAAAAATTGCGGTGCATTGTTTTTCATGCTTGAAAGCGGGGATCTCTATTGTCGTTTAAGGATGGTGACGATTCCTTACGGCTAGAACCGATTTTTGTTGGTTCTGGCTTTTTTCTTTTTGATAATAAACTATATTCTGCTAACTCATTTAGCTGATTTTCCTAAAAAAGCAAGGCAGAAGATTTTAAAAATCAATCTGGGAGAAAGGAGTGGGTTTTGAAGAAAGGAGGTAGATGTTTTGAAAAATCGGTTTTTGTTCGTTACTATCTTGGTAGTGTTTATGTGCACTATTCTTGCTATCCCTTGGAGTGTCTGGGCCGATGCTCCGCTCCTGAGAGGGGCTGTGGATATTATTGTAATTTTGGATACTACCGGAAGCATGGGTGATGAGATCAATAGTGTAAAAAATTACACTTCCTACTTTGCTCAGCAATTGCAAGCACGGGGTTATGATTACAGGTTGGGGCTTATCGAGTACAAGGACAAAGGCGAGAGTGGCTGTCCTAGGTGGTTTGGCTTTACGAGTTCTGTGACGACTTTTACGTCGTGGGTTTCGGGACTATACGCGAGCGGTGGCGGTGATTGGGAAGAATCAGGTATCGATGCGATGATGCTGGCTGAGAACGTGTTTATATCGCAAGGACGAGTTGGGGCAGGCAAAATGATAATTTTGGTTACGGATGCTCCTTTCCACGAGCCGGAAAATGGACGCTATGCCCAAGATGAAGGAAGGTCGTTGGGTTCGCGGAATATTGTAACTAACATAATTGGTTATGATGCTAATCAGGCAAACCGTTTGTTAGCCTACACGCGTGGAAAGTTTTATTACCTATCCGCGGGAATTAAAAATGCTTATGATGACATTCTTAACCAGATTGGTATAAACCACTGGCCCCAAATTAATAACGTAACATACTTGCCCGCCGTACCCTTCGTAAACAACTCAATTACCCTTTCTGCTTCGGCATCGGACGCCGACGGCGACCCGCTGGTTTATACGTGGACGGCGAAGAAACCCAACGGGCAACAGGTTCAGTTGGGGCAGGGTTCTACTATCTCGTTTACCCCGGATATGGCCGGAACGTGGGAAGTTACCGTAACCGTTAACGACCCATACGGGGCACTGGCATCGGCCTCCCGCACCATCAACGTCGCAGCTTACGAACTTTCGGCTTCTCTGGAGCCGAACCCTGTGATGCGGGGCCAAAAGGTAAGGGTATACGCGGCCCTGACCGTCCCCGCGCCCCCGTCGGCGGCCCAGTACTCCGGCTACCGTGCCTCGCCTTACGACGAGGTGCTGGAGGCCGAGGGCGGGCAAGTCACGCGGAGCGGCTCGTATGGCTATTCCCCGGACGGCAAGGTGGTCTGGCTGGTGAGCGGCTGGCTGGAGGCGCGGTTCTCGAGGCCAGCCACAGCGGTGTACATCCAGTTCAACAGTAGTGATTACAACGACGGCTACGCGAAGGTGTACGTAGACGGGACGTACTACGGCTCATTCCAGACGCAGTATAAAGGTCACAACTATATACGTGTGGGCAACCTCCCTGCTACCGCCCATACGGTCAGGGTTGAGAACAGCGGCGGCGACCTACACGTCGACTTCTTCGGGGCGGCGTTTGAGCCGGCTGGCGGCGAGAGGTCGACAGCAGATTCTATTTATGTGGTTTTGCCCAACGGCCAGCAGGTCGGGATGAATTGGGACTCTGCCTTGCAGAGGTACTGGTGTGAGTTCCTCGTGCCGGATGGAGGTTTACCGGGCACTTGGCCGGGGAATGGAACGTATACGGTGAAGGTAAGGGCCACGAAGTACGGTGTGACAAAGGAGATTTCGCTATCCTTGACGGTGCAGGGAAACATAAAAGAAAAAATGTACATCAGAACACTGGAGTGGTAGGTCGGCTCAAAGCCGACCTTATTTTTTAACTAGGGCCGCCGGGAAGTCTCCTCCCTTCAGGGAGGAGATGAAAGGCGGCCTTGATTTTTTGTTGGTTCTGTAGTACCATGGAGACATGAAATACCGTTACGACAAGGGCGCTCATGCCGTCTACTCAATTC
>Ga0080004_1160985_pt1 | contig 15767 bp, 18 predicted proteins | sample WasSprMetagenome_FD_69207 | JGI IMG/M metagenome (GOLD analysis project Ga0080004, IMG submission 69207) | Sulfidic aquatic microbial communities from Washburn Spring, Yellowstone National Park, USA - WS (SPADES assembly) (version 2) | ecosystem: Environmental > Aquatic > Thermal springs > Hot... | reverse complement strand
TGCCGGACCGGCGCTCGGGGGGGCGGGGCCCGAGCCCGGGGGCCTGGAAGACCTCCTGCGCCTCTCGGACTTCGTCAGCCTCCACGCCCCGCTCACCCCCGAAACCAGGGGATTGATCGGGGCCCGCGAACTGGCCCTCATGAAGCCCGCGGCCTGCCTGATAAATACCGCCCGCGGTGAGCTGGTAGACGAAGGCGCCCTGGCCGAAGCCCTGCGGGCCCAAAAAATAAGGGCGGCGGCCCTCGACGTGCTGGCCGCCGAGCCGCCCGCGCCGGCCCACCCGGTGCTGACCCTGCCCAATGTCCTTATTACTCCCCACCTGGGCGGCAAGACCGACGCCGCCCCCCGCCGCGCGGCACAAACCGTGATCCGCGACGTCAGGAACTTTCTACTGGGCCGGCCGCTGGAAAACCCGGTGCGGCCCTAACGCGTACCCTCCCACTGCCGTTCCGGCGGTACGTAGTACAGCTGCTCACCCAGGTCCTGCTCGCGCAAACTAGCCTGGCCGGCACCCCCGGCCCCGGTATCCCCCTTCCGCTCCCGCTCCAGACGCCGGTAAAGCTCCAGGAGCGGTGCCGCCACGTGCAGGATCTCCCTTTCTACGGCGTCGTGGTCGCCCCGGCGTACGGCCTCCATGAGGTGGCCCATGTGGGTGCCCGCGATCAGGGTCCAGTCCTGCATCTGCAGGTGGAAATCGTGCTCTTCGCCGCCGTACCGCTCCCGGTTGAGGCGCGCTTGTAGCCGCACCTTTTCCAGAAATACCTGCTCCTCCGCCGCCATCAGACAGACCTCCCGCCCGGCCGTCGTTCACCGGCTCAAGACTTTTCTTACGGTTTCCTTGATCTCGGCTATGTTGAACGGTTTGGTCACGTAGCCCGTGGCCCCCCGCTCCAGGGCCTGAAGGGCGATCTCCATGGTACTGTAGCCCGTCATGACCAGCACCGGGACCTCGGGGTCCGTTTCCCGCAACCGTTCCAGCACCTCCAGACCGCTCATGCCGGGCATCCTGACGTCCAGCAGCACCAGGTCCGCCCCTTCGGCCCGGAAGAGGGCCAGCCCCTCGGGACCGCCCGTGGCGGTGCGGACCTCGTACCCTTCCTGGGAAAGGGCCCTGGCCAGGGCCCAGCACATGTCCTCCTCGTCATCGATCACCAGGATCCACATCCTGCCTCACCTCCCGCCCGCTCAGTGGCAGGCACACCCGCACGGTGGTGCCCCGACCGTATTCGCTCGCCACGTCGATGGTTCCTCCGTGAATCTTGACGATCTGCTCGCTGATGGCCAGCCCCAGGCCGCCCCCCGCGGGTTTGCGGGTTTGGAACGGGACGAAGAGGCGGGCCATTTCCTCGGGGGCGATGCCCTCCCCCGTATCCTCGACCGCCACGCAGGCCCGGTCCTCCAGCCGGAAGCACCGGAGGGTCAGGGTGCCCCCGGCCCCCATGGCCTGCACGGCGTTCATGATCAGGTTAACCAGGACCTGCTGCAGTTTGGCACCGTTGCCTTCCACCGGCAGGGACTCCGCGGCCGGCAGGAAACTGTGGCCCAGACCGCGCCGTGTCAGCAGGGGCTCCACCGAGGCCACCGTGGCCCGGACCAGGTCGTTCAGGTCCAGGAGTTCGACCCCGCTCCCTCCCGGACGCCCGAATTCCAGCAACTCCTCGACCATCTTTTGATGCCTCGCCACCTGGTCTTCCACCTTCTGGACGTACTGGCCGACCCCGGCCACGTGCCCCAGTTCCGAGCCCATAACCTGGACCACGGCCTGGATAATGCTCACCGGGTTCCTCAACTCGTGGGCGATTTCCGTTACCAGCCGGCCCAAGGCCACCAGATTCTCGGAACGCCGGAACTGCTCGATCTGCCGTTCCTTTTCGGCCAGGCCGGCCGCCATCTTGTTGATGGCGGCGGCGATCTGGCCCATTTCCCCGGGCATTTCCGGCAGGGTGTGTTGCAGGTCCCGCTCCAGCGCACCGAGGCCCTCCTTGATCCGGCGCACCTGCCCGGCGAAGTTCAGGACCGCCCACATGGTGAAAAGCAGGCCGACGGTCATGGTTCCCAGGGCCGCGTAGCGTAGCACGAGTCTCGTACGCGCCCTCTCGGCGAATACGGGATGAAGGCGCTGCTCGGCCCAGGCCACCGCCACCGTGCGGGTGCCGGCGCGCACCGGAACCAGGGCCTCGAGAAAGTGATCGTCCCAGGTCTGTCCCACCCTGGTCAGGGGTTGGCCGCCTGCCAGCACGCTCGCGATGCCGGCCGCGGCTTCCTTCAGGATGCGGCGCTCCCGCACCTCCTGCTCCTCCGGGGTCAGCTCGCGGTATTCGTGGAGGAACCCTTCCACGAACAGCTGGCCGGTGTCCACCACGTAGAGGCCCAGCCTCGTACCCGGATTACCCGCGGCGAGCGGAGCGGCCACGTCGCGGAAAACCCCGGGCAGGTCCTGCGGCTCGCCATCCCAGCGGGCCTCGATTTCCGCGGCGAGCCCGGTGGCCACCTGCGTGAGACGTGCCTCCAGGTCCCGTACCAGCACGTCGTCGCTCCGGGAGGCTGCCCGCAGGTCGTAGAGCATCACCAGCAAAGGTACCACCAGGAGCAGGGCCACAACAATGATTACCTGTACCCTTAAGCCACCCATAACCCTCCCCTTTGCCACCGTCCCGGGGACCCGCGCTGGTGTGCCGCAGCGGGGCGCCACAACATCAGGTCTCAAGACTCTTAAGGGCCGTTGGTCGGCCCGGTACAGTACGGTGCTGGCAGCGCATATATTTTAGGACGGGAGGTGTACCCCGTGCCCTCAACCGCGGATCTCGTGTCGGACATCCACCGGGCCCGGCAGGCCTGGCAGGACGCCGTACAAATGCTGGACTTCGTGGATCCCGAGTTCCTGGACTATGCCATTTTCCACCTGAACGCGAGCGAGCGCCGCTTGATCGCCCTTCTGCAGGAGGCCCGTCGCAAAGGCGTCGCCGCCTGGGTTGACGAACAACTTCGCCCGCCGGTCACGAACGAAACTAGGGAACACGGTCTCCCTGTGACCGGGTACGAAGTGGGGTCGTTTGAGCCGCTGCACGCCACGCCCTCAAAGGAATACGACTAGCGTTTTTACTTTTCGCCGCCGACCGTTGCCACTCCTCCGTGCCCCGTGGGGAAACCCCAAGGGGGGCCAGGACCCCTCCCTTGCCCGCCCGCCGGCCGCCCCAAGAATAACCAGCACCCCCGGTGCCCATATTAGTGCCAGAAAGGAGACCTGATGTTCCAGGAGCGGGAGAAAATCTCGGGCCACCAGGCCTTCATGCTTCTCTGGGCAGCGGCCCTAGGCAACATTTTCGTCGTCATGTCGGTCCCGGCGGTTAACAGCGCCGGTCGGGACGGCTGGATCCCGGTACTTCTGGCCTATCTGATGGCCGCACCCCTGGGGCTGTCGGCGGTGAAGCTCGGCCTGCTCTTTCCGAGGCAAACCATCGTCCAATACCTGCCGGCGGTCTTGGGCCGCCTCGTCGGGAAGAGTGCTGCCCTCGGTTATATAGTGACGTTCTGGCTTTTTGCCGCCGTCGTATATCGGGAAACCGCGGAGTTAATCGCCACGGCCTTTCTGCCCCGAACGCCGCCTGCGCTGATTATGAGCTTGCTCGCCCTCCTGGTGGCGTACACCATAAAGCAAGGTTTTGAGGTGTTTGCCAGGATCGCGGAGTTGCTGGTCCCCGCCTTACTGGTCATGATCGCCGGGGTGTGTATCCTGGTCGTGCCGGAGATGAAGGCTCATCACCTGGCACCGGTCCTGGAGTACGGGATGTTACCGGTCCTGAAAGGAATTCCGCGCCAGCTCGCCTTTGCCGCGGAGTCCGTACTCATTATGGGTTTATGGCTGCCGTGCGTTGCGGAATCCGCACGGAGGCATTTGTCCAGGCAGGTCCTGTTCACCCTTCCGCCGGCCGGTGTCCTGCTGGGCGGTTTGGTGGCCGGTGAAATCGCAGTGTTCGGGCCGGATACCGTGGCGAGGTTACAGTTCCCCGTGCTTTCCATGACGACCATGATCTCGATCGCATGGTTCTTCGAAAGATTAGAGTCCGTGTTCATGGCCCTGTGGATTACGTCCAGCTATCTGCAGCTCCTGGTTTTCTCCTATCCCGCTGTCGTCGGGCTCGCCCAGTGGCTCCACCTGAAAGATTACCGGTTCCTCGTGGTCCCCGTGAGCGCCGTGGCGGTGGCTGTGGCCACGGTCCCGGCAAACGTATTTGAAGCCCTGGCGTGGAACGATTTTTTCGACTTATTCTTCGTGCTACCTCTGGCCCTTTTGGTTCCGGTGGCGCTATTCCTTTGTTCCTGGAGCAAGGAGCGCCGCCACACCGTCTCGGGTAAGGCCCGCAAACATAGGGGTAACTAACGGTGGCCACCTTCGGCATCAGTGGCCGTGCCAGTGGCAGTGGTAGTGTCCGTGGTCGTGCCCCTCGTGGGCGTGCACGTGGTAGTGCTCACTGACCAGGTTGGCTGCCAGGAGCAGGTCCCGGTCCTGCAGGACCTCCCGCGGCGTCCCGCCCGCCAGCAGGCGATGGTCCTCGCCGAAAACCAGCACGCGGTCCGCGATTTCCGGCACGATGTCCAGGTGGTGTGTGGCGGTCACGATGGTGCGCCCGGAACGGTGGAGCCGCCGCAAGAGCTCCACCAGAAAGTGCTGGGAGCGCGGGTCCAGCCCGCCGGTGGGCTCGTCGAGCAAAAGGACCGCCGGATTGACGGCCAGTACGGCGGCGAGGGCCAGCTTTTTCTTTTCCCCACCGCTCAGGCGGTGGGGCGGCCTGCTTTCCAGACCGGCCAGCCCCACCAGCCGCAGGCAATCCGCTACCCGGGCCGCAACCGCTTCCTCGGGCAGCCCCAGCTGCACCGGCCCGAAGGCCACCTCGTCCCAAACGCTGGTGGTAAAGAGCTGGCTCTCGGAATTCTGAAACATTAACCCCACCGCGCGCCGGAACCGGCGCCGGAAATCCTCCCGAGCCAGGGCGGCCGGCGTGAGGTCCACCCCGAAGGCCCGCACCAGACCCCTCTGGGCGAAAAGGAGTCCGCCCAGCAGCTTCAGGAGGGTCGATTTGCCCGAGCCATTGGCCCCCAGCAGGACCAGGCTTTCGCCCGCCGCCACCTGCATGGTGACGTCCCGGAGGGCCGGGTGGCCGCCCTCGTAAGTGAAGCTCACCCGATCCAGTTCGAATACCGGGGCCGCTTTAGCCAAGGAACCACTCCCCTCCCTTTAAGGCCAGGATGAGGATTGTGACCGCCGCGATCCACCACCCGTCGCGCGCTCCGATGGTCCGCCCTTCCGCACTCCGGGGCTCCCCGTCGTAACCCCTGGCCACCATGGCCTGATAGACCTCCTCGCTCATTACGACCGCCCGCTGCAGAAGGGTGGCCAGCAACCCCGCCGCGAGGCGCCGGCCCACCCGGGACGTCGCCCGGCCCACGGTGCGGCTTTCCCAGGCCAGGGCCATTTCCTCGACCAGGCGGACGAAAAGAAAAAGGTAGCGATAACACATCTCCAGCACCGCCACCAGCAGGCGGGGTACGAAAAGGGCGCGCAGGGCGCGCAACAGGGTGGCCCACCTGGTAGTGAGGGTCAGGATTACGGCCAGGCTCAGGCAGACCGCCGCGCGGCCCACCAGCAGGCCGGCCCTGGCGATCCCCTCCGCCGTTACCGCCACGGCCGCCGCGCCGCCCGGCCACAGGGTGGCCGAGACCAGGGACCGTCCCGGTGTGGCAAAGTGGAAAATCAGCGGGGCGGCCATCACGGCGGCCAGAGGAGCCAGTAGCACCACCCGGCGTACCACTACGGTAAGCGGAAGACCCGAGGCCACCGCGATCCCCAGGCTAAAGGTGGCCACCACGGCCATTCCGAACCAGTGGTCAAGCGTGGTGGTCACGACGAGCAGCGCGACGAAGGTGGCCACCTTGACCCGGGGCTCCAGCCGCTGGAGAAAACCGGCCCCGGCGGCCCCCCGTTCGGCGGCCAGCTCCCGGCCCACCAGTTCGATCACAAGGCGCCAGGTGCGAAAGCCAAAACCGCGCCGGCGCCTCCCCTCCGCAACCCGCAGGTCCGGCACGGGCGCCTCCAGGAGCCAGGGCGGCCAGTACTCCTCAGCCACCGGAATCCGCCCCCCAAAAAAAGAGCCACGGTGCCTTTCGGCCTCCGTGGCCTCGGATTTAATCGATCTTCTCCAGTATTATGCGGTGGTCCACCAGGGCCAGCTCCTTGATGCGGGCCTTTACTATCTTTCGCCGCCCGAAAATGTCCTCAAGGAGCAGGCCGTCTTCGTGGGGCAGTACCTTGTCGACATTCTCGAAAAAGAGTTCCTCCTTGCCTTCCTTACGCAGGTAAGCGTTGGCCTCGCACAATGCGGAAAACCCCCTCTCCCCCCTGTGCCGCACCTCCTCTGGCGGCCCGAACGGGGAACTTTGAGACGGCCGCAGGTCCTTCCCGGGTCCCCCGAGCCTCCGTGGCTCCTGCAAGCCATTATACCCGTCAGGCGCGGGCCGTGTCAACGCCTCAGCCTCCGCCACCACCGGGCCACCCACCGTTGAAGCGGACCGGTGGTACGATGTTCCAGGTAATAACCCTCATCTCCCTCCGGTACCAGAATAACGCCCAGCGGTTCACCCGGCGACCTTAAGGGTACGAACTCGCGCCGGTAACGCCGCTCCCCACCCGCCAGATAGGCCACCTCCAGGGGTCCGCCCTCCGCCACCATCTGACGGAAGGTTACCCGGTCGTCTACCTCCACCCCATTAATTTCGAGCACCACGTCCCCGGCGCGTAAGCCCATCCGCCAGGCCGCGGAACCGGGCAGCACGTCCAGGATCATGACGCCCCGCGGCGGGGGCACAAAAAGGGGACTGGCTTCACTCTCCGCGCGGCGCCCCAGGGCGATTACCAGTTCGTGGCCTAGGGGGCCGAACAGCGCGGCTGCCGGCGCCAGGGACCCGACGCGGCCGGCCAGGAGGGCCAGCGAAAGCAGGACAAGGCTGTACACCGCCAGATAGGCCGCGGCCAGACGGCTCTTCTCCTCGGGCCGCCGCGCCACGGCTAGGTCGCCGTAGCCCAGACCCGCCACTACCGGAACCAGCTGATACAGCACGTTGGATGTCTCGGTCTCGGGACGCAACAGGGGCCACCATTCCGGCATGGGGATGCCGCCGGCACCGGTGGCCGGACCGGCCACCACCAGGGCCACCAGGGGAATGGGCCAGAATTTCTGCAGGGTGAAGCCGCCGACCACCCGACCGTCCTCGGCCCTGATGTAGGCGGGGCTGGCGCCCAGATGCCCGCTGCCCAGAATGAGCAGGCTTTCAACCATGTGCAGGATGGCCACCAGGGCCATTAACTGGGGCACGCTGACCGGGGGAAAACCGAAAAGCAAGTTGCTGAGGCCCACCAGGCCTCCGGCGTAGGCGAAGCAGAGGTAGCGCGGGTTAAAGAGCATCAGCAGCAGCGCCACCGGCCAGAGGAAAAGCAGACCCGAGCCCGACAGGTTCAGGCCCACTACCAGCATCACCAGGCTGCCGAAGAATCCTCCAAGGAGGCCGTAACCCGTGGCCACCAGCACGTCGGTACGAATGTTTCGGACCCGCTGCCCGAAGAAATGTTCCCTGGTTACGGCCAGTTGCCGGTACTGCCACGCAACGATGAGCACCACGACCCAGAACAGGGGCTCCAGGAGTACGCGCACGAAGGTTATGAGAAATCCGGGCAGGACTTCGAGAAACGGGAACACCAAGCGCCACCTCATCCGATGTCCGTCGGGTGACCCGGGGCTAGGCCGCCAGTCGCGCCTGCAGGATCTCCAGGCCCCTCTCCAGCTGCAGGTCGGGCCCGCCGTCCGCCGCCTGGTTAACCGTCACGTCGGGTTCCACGCCTTTCCTATTGATGTCCTGACGGGACGGCGTCAGGTAACGCGCCGTGGTGAGCTTCAATCCGGCGCCGTTCTCCAGTTCGAAAACGCTCTGGACCACACCCTTACCATAGGTCCTCGTGCCCACCAGAATCCCGGTGCCCCGGTCCTTTATGGCGGCGGCCAGGATCTCGGCCGCGCTGGCCGTCCCCTGATTGACCAGCACCACCAGGGGCAGGCGCAGGTAGCGACCGCTGGCACGCAGGGTCTCGTTCCTTCCCGTGCGGTATTCGACGTGCACCACGGCTCCCGGAGGCACGAAGTACCCGGCCACCTCCACTGCGGCGTGCAGCTCCCCGCCGGGGTTGTCGCGCAGGTCCAGTATGATGCCCCTGGGCCGGCGGGCCGCGACCTCCTGTACGATCCTGCGGAATTCCTCGCCGGTCTGGGCCGTAAACTGACTGATGGCCAGGTGAACCACCCCGGTCTGGTTAATGGGGCGGCTTTCCACGGTCGGCACCTGAATGCGCTCCCGAGCGATGGTAAACCGCAGGGGCTCCCTTACACCCTCTCTGAGCACCGTCAGCGTGACCTCCGTACCCACCGGGCCGCGCATCAGGTCGATGGCCGTTTCCAGGTCCATGTCCTCGGTGCTGCGCTCCCCGATTTTCACGATTACGTCGCCCGCCCTGATGCCGGCCCTCTGCGCGGGCATGTTCTCGTAGGAGCGCACCACGATCAGCCGGCGGTCCCGCACACCGACGAGAATACCCAACCCGCCGAAGGAGCCCTCGATCTGTTCCCGAAGGTGGCCAAAGGTACGGGGATCGAGGTACAGGGAATAGGGGTCGCCGAGGGCCTCCACCATGCCCTTGATGGCCCCGTCCACCAGCACGGCCGTGTCCACCCCGTAAAGGTACTGCGAACGGATGAGGAGGAGCACCCGCACGAGATTGCCGATGTGCTTGTAGTTGGCGGCCACCAGCAGGAGCCCCGCCAGGCTCAAAAGCACGACCAAAGTGGCCGCCGCCAGCAGCAGGTTTCTTAAGCGCAAGAACCGGCCCCCCGGCACCAATGTCACGCTATTATACTACCTTAGGCCACCGCGAATTACAAGGGCAATACAAAAAGGGGCCGTGGCCCCCTGGTACTTAACCGCTTATCGGAAACGAAATTGCCTACAGATAACCCCCGGGGTCGACCGGAGTACCGTTCACGCGGACGGAAAAATGCAGGTGCGGTCCGGTCGACAGTCCGGTGCTGCCCACCCGTCCGATGGCCTGCCCCCTGGTGACCTCCTGTCCTTCGCTGACCAGCTGGCTGGAAAGGTGCGCGTAAAGGGTGGTCACGCCGCCGCCGTGGTCCAGCATGACCACGTTGCCGTACCCCTGGAGGGACCCCACGTAGATTACGGTGCCACTCTGGGCCGCCACCACCGCCGTACCGGTCGGGGCGGGAATGTCGATGCCGTCGTGGAACCGCCTTGTGCCGAGGATGGGGTGCAACCGCATCCCGTAGCCCGAAGACACGCTCCTGTATCCGGGCACCGGCCAGGTGAAGCCGCCCGCGGCCGGGGCGCGGTCGCGCCGGCCGCGCTGCAGGGCAATCTGCCTCAGGATCTCGCGTTCCTGGGCCTCAAGGGCGTCCAGTTCGGCCTGGTAGCGCGAGAGGTTGCGGCTGACCTGGGCCAGGAAGACCTGCCTCTCCCGCTGGCGCGCCAGCAGGGCGCTGCGCGCGGCCTCCTGCTGGTTCTTCAGGGCCGCGATGCGGTCGCGCCTGGCAGCAAGCGCCTTGCGCTGTTCCTCGATACGCGCCTGTTCGGCCCTGATCTCCCGCACCAGCGCGGCGTCCTGAATCACCACACGCCGCAGTAACTCCAACCGCGTGATGAAATCCCCGAAGTCGCTGGCCTCGAGCAGCACCGCCAGATAGCCGATCCGACCCTGCTGGTAGTACCCGCGCAAGCGGCGCTTGAGCACCTCCATGCTGCGGGCCAGCTCGGCCTCGGCCTCGGCCAGCGCGCGCTCCGTTTCCCGCAACTGGGCCTGGGCCTCGCCCAGCATGGCTTCCAGTTCCTTAATCTCGCGGTCGTGCTGCTCGATCTGCTGGTCGAGTCTGGCCACTTCCCGGGTCACGGTGAAAATGTTGCTCCGCGCCTCTTCGATGGCTTCCCGCTTCTGCTCCTGCTGCTGGCGCACCTCTTCCAGGCGCTCCTCCAGGTCCGCGCTCCGGGCCACTCCGGTACCCGACGCCAACAGGAGCACCAGTGCCAGCAACGCCAATCCCCGCCTGACCACTTCCCCGACCTCCGCCTACACCTTCAGGAACCGGTGGACCGAGATAAAACTGCCCAGGGTTCCCAGAATCAACCCGAACAGCACCAGTCCGCCGAAAACCGGCAGCAGGACCTGACGCTCGGATACCAGCCTGAAGAAGGGAAGCGCGCTCTCCAGCACCGAAACGAGGGGGAAATAACCAGCCATGGTGAGACCCACCGCCACCAGTCCGCCCGTCAAGCCCAGGATCACGCCCTCCAGCAGGAAGGGAGAGCGGACGAACCAGTTGGTGGCGCCCAGCATCTTCATGATGCTAATCTCGCGGCGCCGGGCGTACACCGAAAGGCGGATGGTGGTGGCGATGAGGAATACCGCGGCGCCGGCCAGGAAAAACATGGCACCCACCCCTACCAAACGCGCCCAGCGCGTCACGGCCAGCAGGCGCTCCACCACCTCCTGACCGTAGCGGACCTGCTCCACCCCGGGCCAGGTGGCCACCTCGGCCGCCAGGGCGGCGACCTGATCGGCACGGTGGGTCCGCACGCGGTAGGTATCGGGCAGGGGATTGTCCTTCTCCATCCCGGCCAGCAGGTCGGCCTTGTCGCCCAGGTCCTGTTTCACGATCTGCAGGGCCTCTTCCTTGGAGATGAAACGCACCTCGGCCACCTCGGGCCGTTGTTGCAGCCGGGTGCCCAGGGCCTCGACGTCGCGGGGCGAAACGTTGCTCTTCAGAAAAACGCTTATTTCCACCTTGGATTCGATGTCCCCGATGACGTGGTGGGTGTTGAGCACGAAGAGCAGGGAGCCCCCGAAGATCAAAAGGGCCACGGTCACCACGCCGGTGGAGGCCAGGGCCAGCCAGCCGTTACGGATTATGGAAAGTCCCGCTTCGCGCAGGTGGTACAGGACCGTGCCCGGCCTAAGCGCCATAGCCGTAGGCGCCCTCCTGTTCGTCGCGCACGATGCGCCCGTGGGAGAGGGCCACCACCCGCTTCTTCATCTGATCCACGATGTCCCAGGCGTGGGTGGCCATGAGGATGGTGGTGCCGCCGCGGTTGATCTCCTCGAAGAGGCGCATCAGCTGCCAGGAGTTCTCAGGATCCAGATTGCCGGTGGGTTCGTCCGCGATAAGCAACAGGGGGTTGTTTACGATGGCCCGGGCCACGCAGACCCGCTGCTGTTCCCCGCCCGAGAGCTGGGCCGGAAATAAATGCGCCCGGTCCGCCAGGCCGACCCGGGCCAGGACCGCCGGCACGGCCCGCCGGATCTCGCGGCGGGAGGCCCCGGTGACCTCGAGGGCGAAGGCCACGTTCTCATAGGCCGTCTTGTTGGGCAGCAGGCGGAAGTCCTGAAAGATGACCCCGATGCGGCGTCGCAGGTAGGGCACCTCCGAGGGACGCAAACGGGTGATGCTCTTCCCGTTGAACAGGATCTGCCCGCGGGTGGGCAGTTCCTCCCTGAGGATGAGCTTGGTGAGGGTGGTTTTGCCCGCCCCGCTGGGGCCGACGAGGAAGACGAATTCTCCCCGCTGAATGCGCAAGGATACGTCCAGGAGGGCCGGGATGCTGTTGGGGTAAATTTTCGTCACGTTGTACAACTGGAGCACCGAAAACCACCCCGTTACCCGTTCTTTCCCTCCTATTCGACATCTTCGGCAAAAATCCTCTTACGTTAAGTCCTCCAGGCGCAGCACGCGGATGAACTCCTCCACCAGGTGAGGATCGTAAAGGGTTCCGGCCCCGCGCCGCAGTTCCTCTACCGCCTCCCTCACGGTGCGGGCCCTGCGGTAGGGACGCGCCGTGGTTATGGCGTCGAAACTGTCCGCGATGCGCAGGATCCTCGCCAGGAGCGGAATGTCGTCTCCCGCCCGCCCCTCGGGATAGCCGGTGCCGTCGTAATTCTCGTGGTGGAAAAGCACGACCGGCACCACAGGCTGCAACTCTTCGATGCCCCGGATGATCTCGCTTCCCCAGACGGGGTGCCGCCGCACCAGGGCCCACTCCTCTTCCGTCAGGTGCGCCGGCTTGTTGAGGATGTGGTGGTCGAGCTCGATCTTGCCGATGTCGTGCAAAAACGCCCCGTAGTGCAGCCAGAGGCGCTCCTCATGCGCCAGCCCCAGCCTGTCGGCCAGCCAGCCGGCCCAGCGGGCCACGCGCTCGGAATGGCCGTAGGTGTAGTTGTCCTTGGCGTTGATGATGGTGAGCAGCACCCGGATGGCCTGCAGGCGCTGCTCGTCGGTGGCCGCACCGCCCAGCTCCCTGAAAACCGAGGCGTAGAGGTTGACCCGGTTCTTTTTGAGGAACTTGGCCCTTTGCAGGGCTTCCCCGGCCAGCTTGAGCAATTCTCCGGGCCGGCCCGTGTGCTCAGGAAAAACCGCCACCCCGGCCGACACGGTCACACGCCCTTCGGGCTGCGCTTCGCCGCCGAAAAACCGGCAGGCCGCCACCGCGGCCCGCAGTTCCTCGGCCAGGGCCGCGGCCCGCCCGGCGTCCGCGCCCGGCAGGGCCAGGGCGAATTCTTCGCCGCCGAAGCGGGCCGCGAAGCCCGCCTCCGGCGTATACCGCCGCACCAGGTCCCCGACCCGGCGCAACACGGCGTCGCCCTCGCGGTAGCCGAAGATTTCGTTGTAGCGCCGGAAGTCGTCCAGGTCGAGGAGCACCAGGGCCAGGGGGGTTTCCCGTCTGGCCGCCTCTTCTTCCGCCCGCCACAGGAGGTCGAAGAACTTGCTGTGGTTGAACAGGCCGGTCAGAGGGTCCAGCGCGGCCATTTCCTCCATGCGGCACCGCACCCTCCTTTCCATCTCGGCCAGTCCGCCCACCAGCCATCCCGCCAGAACGAGGACCCCGCCCAGCACCAGGTCCGTGCCCAGGAACTGCTGGAGGCCGCCCGGGGGTGCCCGGAGCAGGTCCAGGGCCACCAGTGCCCCGCAGCAAAGCAGGGTCACAAAGAAGGCCGCGCCCTTACCGTAGGTCACGGCGCTCACAATGACCGGCACCGCCACCAGCACCTTGTAGCTGCTGGCGTGACCCCCCGTAAGGTAAATGAGGCCGCCCACCAGCGCCAGGCAGCCGGCGAGCAGCCAGAACTCGGCGGAGCCGGCCCGGGGGTCCGCCGTGGCGCCGGCCACGAACCTGCGGCTGACCTCGCCCAGCACCAGGCCCAGGACGGAGACGCTCAGGATCACGTACAGCACCCAGTAGGTGCCGAAGTAGGTTTCCACGGTGACCCGGAAAAAGGCCACCACGGCCGCGAACAGGACCAGCAGGCACCCCACGTACGTGGAAACCACGTGCTCCCGGACGAACTCCCGGCGCTGCCTTTCCCACACTTCCAGCGGCTCGGCCAGCTTCACGATCATTCCCCCTGCCGGCGAAAACTGCCGGATAGACCGGGGGAGCGGCGGCCCGCTCCCCCTCCCCGCCTACTTCCGCAGGGCGCGCGGCGTCTCGGGCTGGTAGAACCCCCACTGGCACAGGGGCCCCACGCCCGCCTGGGCCACCAGCACCAGGACGCCGGCCAGCAGCCCCGCCAGCCAGGTACCGGTCCTGCGCAGCACGTCTTTCACCTCCTTAAAGTCAAGGTCTCCAGAAGGCGGTCGACCCGCCCCACCAGGCGGTGCCCCAGCCGCGAGAGTACCAGGGCCTCCCACAGCAGCCCGGCCGCCCCAGCCAGGGCCAGGGACGCGCCCCGGCCTTCGGGGTGCGCGTACCACACCGCCAGGCCCGCCGCCGCCACAAGCGCGGCCGCGACCCGGACCAGGCGCCGGAAGCGCAGCCGCTCGGCCGCGCCGAAGAAAGGTCGCGCCGCCGAGGCCACGGGCGCCAGGCGCCAGATGGCCGCGAGGGCCGCGCCGTAGGCCGCGGCCGCCGGCCACGGGCCGTAGGGCGCGGCCCGGGGCGCCAGTTCCGCGGCCAGCCGGGCCAGCAGGGGCACCGTCACCCCGGTGAGCAGGGCGCAGCGGGCCGCCGAGGTGCAGTGGGCCCCGCCGGCCCAGGGCCGCACCAGGCCCACGGCCACCAGGAAGGCCGCGGCCTCGGGCAGGCAGCCCAGGAGCCGGGCCCCGGCTAGGGCCGCGCCCAGGGAGGCCAGGTTGCTCACCAGGACCTCCACGCCGTAGGCCAGCACGTCCCGCCGATCCGGGTCCATCCCCAGGCGCGCCCCTAGCAGGTCAGCTATGCGGGCCGCCAGCATCATCCGGGGCACGCTCAGATGCCTCCTTCCGGCGCCGGTTGCGCCGGTCCAGCCCGAAGGCCAGCGCGTAGAGCGCGATGACGTGGGGCCAGCCGAGGAGCGGCCAGTACCACTTGTCGGCGACGTCGGCGTAAGTTACGCCAAGCAGGCGAAAAAGCGACCCCGTGCCCAGCAGCTCCAGCACGGGGATCACGATGTTCACTATGAGCACGGCCCGGATGATGGAGACCATGTCGGCGCTGGTGGCCAGGCGCACCAGGCCCATGAGGACGAACATGAGGAGCACCGTGTGCACGCCGAAGGAAATGGGCAGCATGCGCACCAGGTAGGCGGCCAGACCCTGTGCGACCCCAATGGGCACAATCAAACGCCACTTCAGGCCCAGCCGCAGCAGGGCAAAGACCACGGCCGCGGTCGCCACGGTCTCCGGTATCCCCTGGAGAATCAGCGTGTACCACTTCATCCTGAGCACGCCCGGAATTGCGCTCCCCTTCTACACCGGCAGGACAGTCGCCGCAGGACCATCGGTACCAGAAAACGCCTGATTCGCCATGTTTTTCGTTTCTTCGACGGCCACCCCTTTCTTCCTGCCGCGCGCAAAAAAATTCGCCGGGCTGCTGACCCGGCAGTTTCGATTCCCGTACCGGGCGCGGGCCCGGCGCGTCCTCTCCCGCCTCCAAACGTCTTTCCGGACCCCCGCGGCCGGCGGGAGGCCCTAAGTCGCCCGCACCGCCGCCGGGCAAAACACCCCCTCGCCTTGAAGCAACCTCTCCTTCCACCCGACCCCGCCGGTAAAGCCGCCCGGCGCGCCGGTCCCCGGCACCACGCGGTGGCAGGGCACCACCACCGGGGTGCGGTTGGCCGCCAGGGCCCGGCCCACGGCCCGCGCCGCGCGGGGCCGGCCCAGCAGGGCGGCCACCTCGCCGTAGGAACGCGTGGCCCCCCAGGGGATCGTTCGCGTGGCCGCCAGCACCTCCCGGGTAAAGGGCGTGTACCCCCGCCAGTCCACGGGAACCCCGGCGAAGTCCACCTTGCGGCCCAGGAAATACTCCTGCAGCAGAACGGCCAGCCGCTCCCGGTGCTCCGCCACGGAGCCGTGGCACAGGGGCTCCTGCTCCGTAGTGGAACCGGTGCGGGCCAGGGCCGCCCGCCAGGGCACCAGCACGGACTCGAGGGCCCGCAAGGCCTCCCCTTCGTCCTCCCGTGGCAGGGTGAGGGCCACCAGCCCCAGCGGGGACCAGGCCGCGGCCACCCGGCCGCCGGCCACGACCATCGTTTGGCGGCATATTACGTCTTCAACCAACCCGCCCATCCCCTCTCCCTTTGTGCTTATGGGTCGGGAAGCCTTGGCCGCCTCCCCCCGTTTCGGCCCGGCGTACCCACAGCTGCCCAAGGAATTCCCAAACCCGAGAAGGGTTGTCCAGCCGGTAGC
>Ga0080004_1101954_pt1 | contig 15767 bp, 21 predicted proteins | sample WasSprMetagenome_FD_69207 | JGI IMG/M metagenome (GOLD analysis project Ga0080004, IMG submission 69207) | Sulfidic aquatic microbial communities from Washburn Spring, Yellowstone National Park, USA - WS (SPADES assembly) (version 2) | ecosystem: Environmental > Aquatic > Thermal springs > Hot... | reverse complement strand
TGCACACTGCAACTCATTTATTGCATGCTGCCCTGAGAAAAATTTTAGGAGAAAAAGTAAAACAAATGGGTTCTGATATTACTCCAGAGAGATTGAGATTTGACTTTTCTTTTGAGAGGAAATTAACAGAAGATGAATTGAAAAAAGTTGAAGATTTGGTTAATCAAAAAATAAAGGAGGGGTTAGAGGTTAAAAGAGAAGAGATGTCTTTAGAAGAAGCTTTAGAATCTGGAGCTTTAGCTTTCTTTAAAGAAAAATATCCAGAAAGAGTTAGTGTTTATTCAATTGGAGATTTTTCAAAAGAAATTTGTGCAGGTCCTCATGTTAAAAATACCAGGGAATTGGGTTATTTTAAGATCGTAAAGGAAGAAAGCGTAGGCAAGGGAGTGCGAAGAATTAGAGCAATTTTAAAATCAAAATAATTTTTGCTAAAATTGAAATTATGAAATACTCTTTAATAGATATTAGGCCCCCTCAGAAATTCAAAGAAGAAAAATTAATCATTAAAAAAGAAAAAAAGAAATTTGTTTTCCGCTTTCCACGAAAATCCTATTTGATTTTGATAAATTTACTGGTTTTTTTGTTAACTGTTTTTATTTTATCCACAATATTTGGAAATGTAACAATTAAAATTTCACCCATAATTTCTCAAAACAATTTCTCTTTAGATTTTTCTTTTGATACTACAATTTCTAATTCTGATTCAAAAATGAAAATTTTGGCAGGAAAAATTTTTGAAAGTGAAGAAGTTTTCAGCAATGAGTTTGATGCCACAGGAAAAATTAAGAAAGAAGAAAAAGCAACAGGTATTGTAAGAATTTTTAATGATTATAATAAAGACCAATTTTTAGTTTCAAATACAAGATTACAAGCACCAATTGAGAAATTTAATCCTCCTTTGGAAAAAAATGAAAATCCCTGGTTTAGAACTACCGAAAACGTCATTGTACCAGCCAAAGGTTATGTTGATGTAAAAGTAGTTGCAGATTCTCCTGGCGAAAAGTACAATATAGGGCCAGCCACATTTTCTATCCCTGGATTAGTAGGTACCCCTCAATACTCTTTTATTTATGGGAAGTCTTTTGAACCAATGAAAGGGGGGAAAATTGGTGAAATTAAAAAAGTTACAAAAGAAGATCTCCAAAAAGCAGAAAATGAATTAAAACAACAAGTGGAGAGAGAAGCTGTTAATATCTTAGCAACAAAAATTCCCAAAGAATACCTGATTTTAAAAGATCAATTCAATTTACAAATTCTTGAAAAGAAACCTTTGGCAAAAGAAGGTGATGAAGTAGAAAAATTTGGTTACCAAATGAAAGTTAAACTAAAAGGTGTAGCCATTCAAAATGAAGATGTAAAAAAGTTAATCTTAGACAATTTTTCACAAATCTTTCCCGATAAAGAATTTTTAAAAGATACCCTAAATTTTGATTTAAAAGTTACTAATTTTTCATTTGAAGATGGAAAGGGGAGGGGTATCATTAATGTAAATCTAAAAACTTATCCAAAGCTTTCTATCAAGGAACTAAAAAATACGTTAAAAGGAATGTCAATAAAAGAAGCCCAGATTGTTTTGAAAAACCAACCGCAAATAAAAAACGCTTCTATTAAAGTATTTCCTTTCTGGCTAACGAAAATTCCATCAGATTTAAATAAAATTAAAATTATTTGGCCACTTATTGACTAAATTTTATTTTTTTGCTAAATTTTGTGATTATCACCAAATGAAAGAAGAGAAAATTAAGAAAAAAGGTACAGTGATTGAAGCTTTACCGAGTGCGACATTTAGGGTAAAATTAGAAGACGGAAAAGAGGCCATTTGTTATCTTTCAGGCAAAATGAGAATGTATAAGATAAAAATTTTACCTGGAGATCAGGTGTTAGTTGAATTTTCTCAATATGATGAAAAAAGAGGCAGGATAATAAAAAGGGAAGATGTTACAAAAAATCAAATTTAAAAATTTATGAAGGTAAAAGCATCGGTTAAAAAAATTTGTGAATTTTGCCAAATTGTGAAAAGGAAAGGTAGGGTATATGTGATTTGTAAAAAAAATCCAAAACATAAACAAAGGCAAGGATAAAAAACATGCCAAGAATTGCAGGTATTGAAATTCCAGAAAATAAAAAAATTTGGGTCTCCCTAACTTATATTTATGGAATAGGGAGAAATTTAGCATTGAAAATTTTAAGAGAGGCTAATATCTCACCAGAAAAGAAAACTAAAGAGTTAACTCCAGAAGAAATTAGTCATTTACAGCAGATTATAGAAAAAGAATATAAAGTAGAAGGAGATTTAAGAAGAGAGATAATGATGAATATAAAAAGATTAAAAGATATTGGTTGTTGGCGAGGTCTAAGACATATTAAAGGATTACCCGTAAGAGGGCAGAGAACGAGGACTAATACGAGAACAGTAAGAGGAAATGTCAGAAAAACAGTTGGTTCTGGTCGAAAACCACCCCCACAACCAAAATAATCTAACTAAAAACTATGGGAAAAAAAAGAGTTGCCACTCAAACTAAAGATCAACTAATAAAAGAAATAGAATCAATCCAGGCAAAGATTCAAAGAGAATTGAGGCTTAAAGGAAAAAAACAGGTGGAAGAAGCCAAAATTTATATTTTTTCTTCTTACAACAATACAATTTTAACCCTGACAGATATTAAGGGGAATGTAATTTATTGGACTTCAGCTGGAAGAGTTGGATTTCAAGGAACAAAAAAGGGAACACCTTATGCAGCTTCAAAAGCCGCTGAGGTTATGGCAGAGGTAGTAAAACAATTGAATATTCCAAAAATTCATGTTTTAGTAAAAGGAGTAGGAAGCGGAAGAGATGCTGCTTTAAGAACTCTAGGTGCCCATGAATTAAATATTATCTCAATTAAAGACGTAACTCCAATTCCTCATGATGGTTGTAGACCTCCTAAAGTAAGAAGAGTATAAAAACAATGAGCAAAACCGCAATATGCAAAAAATGTAGAAGAATGGGTGTTAAACTCTTTTTAAGAGGAGAGAAATGCTTTTCACCAAAATGCCCAATGGTAAAAAGACCGTATCCGCCTGGTCAAAAAGGTAAAAGAAGAAAAGGACCGCCAACAGAATACGCTCTTCAATTGCAAGAAAAGCAAAAATTAAAATTAATTTATAATCTCTCCGAACGCCAGTTTAAAAGATATGTCAAAGAGGTGCTTGAAAAAAGAGGTAAAATAAGAGACGCAGAAGAGGCTTTTGTGCAATTGCTAGAAAAAAGATTGGATAATGTAATATTTAGATTAGGTTTTGCAGTTTCTCGAGCTCAGGCTAGACAATTAGTTTCTCATGGATTTTTTCTAGTGAATAAAAAATCAATTAATATTCCATCTTATCGTGTTAAGGTTGGTGATGTGATTTCAGTGAAACCTCAAAAACTTTCAAAGGTCATAATTAAAAATATTAAAAACTCAATAAAAGATAAAAAGCCCCCCTCATGGTTAGAAATTAATCCTGAAACCTTAGAGGGGCAGGTTTTAAAAGAGCCTAGCTTAGTTGAGGCTCAAGTGCCAGTCGACATTTCAAAAATATTTGAGTTTTATTCAAAATAAAATAATGATCCCACTACCAAAACCACCAAAATTAATTGAAAAAAAAGGTAATATAGGTATTTTTGAAATTGAAGCTTTGTATCCAGGTTATGGAGTAACAATAGGAAATTCTTTAAGAAGAGTTTTACTTTCTTCTTTAGAGGGTGGAGCGATAACTCAGATTAAAATTAAAGGAGTGCCCCATGAATTTTCTACTATACCCGGTGTTTTAGAAGATGTAATTCAGATTATGTTGAATTTAAAAAAGCTAAGGTTTAAAGTATTCAGTGACGAACCAGTGAAAGCTACTTTAAAAGTAAAAGGTGAAAAAGAAGTAAAAGGAAAAGATATTGAACTTCCCTCTCAGGTAGAACTAGTCAATCCAGATGCCCACATTGCAACATTAACAAATAAAAAAGCAGAACTAGAAATGGAACTCACTATTGAAAAAGGAGTAGGATATTTAGCAAGAGAAAGAAGAAAAAAAGAAAGAGTACCAGTAGGGACAATTTTAATTGATGCAATTTTTACTCCAGTCAAGAAAGTAGCATTTAAAGTAGAAAATATGAGAGTTGGAGAAAGAACTGATTTTGATAGATTGTTTTTGGAGATTGAAACTGACGGAATTTTAACTCCTGAAGAGGCCTTAAGTAAAGCATGTGAAATTTTAGCTAACCATTTCAATTTTATTCGGGATAATTTAGAGCAACCAAAAGAGAAAAAATAAAAAATGAGGAAAAGAAAAAAAGGAAGAAAATTGAGCAGAAAAAGAGATCAAAGAAAAGCTCTTATTAAGGGGTTAGAGAGGGAATTGTTTTTGAAAGAAAAAATAATTACAACTTTAGCTAAGGCTAAAGAAGTGATTAGATTTGCAGAAAAAGATATCACTAGAGCCAAAGAAGGTGGAGCTAAGGCAATTTATTTTTTAAAAAGAAAATTTGACTTTAAAACGGTAAAAAAACTAATTGAGGAATTGGGGCCAAGATATAAAGAAAGAAAAGGAGGGTATGTGAGGATTATAAAATTAGGACCCAGAAAATCAGACGCAGCTGAGATGGCACAAGTTGAACTTGTGAAATAATTTTTAAAATTATGTCAAAAGAAACCCATATTATCGATGCTACAAATCAACCAATTGGAAGATTAGCTTCAAGAGTGGTTCAAATTTTAATGGGAAAACACAAACCAAATTTCGATCCCTCAAAAGATATGGGGGATATTGTAATTGTGAAAAATATCAAGAAAGTAAAAATTACTGGAAAAAAATTTAAAGAGAAAAAATATTATAGCCATTCTGGTTACCTTGGAGGATTAAAGGTTCGAAGTTTTCAAGAAAGATTTGAAAAAGACCCCATTAAACTTTTCAGAGAAATAGTCGCTGGAATGTTACCTAAAAATAAGTTAAGAAAAAAACGTCTTAAGAAACTTATAGTTGAATAATATGGAAACTCTCAATAAAGAAAATAAAAATCTTCAATATTATCAGGCTGTAGGAAGAAGAAAGACGGCGAGCGCCACTGTATTTTTGTATCCAAATAATAAAAAGCTTGAAATTGTGATTAATGATAAACCTTTTGACCAGTATTTTCCTACCCCCTTTCTTCAAAAAGTGGTTATTTCACCTTTTGAAGTAATAGGTGGTAAAAATAAGTTTAAAATAATAGTTAAAGTACATGGGGGAGGAAAAAATTCTCAAGCAGAAGCTATTCGTCACGGGATTTCACGCGCCCTAGTCTTATATAATGAAGAGTGGAAAAAGATTTTAAAACAAGCAGGATTTTTAAAGAGAGATCCAAGAATGAAAGAAAGGAAAAAACCTGGATTAAAAAGAGCAAGAAGAGCACCCCAGTGGCAAAAGAGGTAAAGTTATGTTGAAAGAATTAATTGATCAATTTTATTTAAATAGAGAAGAAGAAAGAGAGCAACATCGCTTCTATATCACGGATGCTGGAAAGTGTCCAAGAGCTATTTTTTTGAAGTTTAAAAAAGCTCCCAGGGAAAAAATGGCTCCTGAGGTTTTAAGAATGTTCGATCACGGAGATTATATTCAAATGCAAATTTTAAATGCACTTTTTAGTTTAGGTATTGTAAGAGCTGCTGAAGTTAATATTCCCCCTCAAGAGATTATTTCTGGAAGAGCAGATGCAATAGTGACAATTAATAATGAACTTTATGTAGTCGATTTTAAGAGTATAAATAGTCTTATTTTCAAAACTCTTTCATCTCCGAGAGAAGAGAACGTCTATCAGCTTCAACTTTATCTTCACTTTTTCAAAATACCAAAAGGGATTTTGTTGTACATTAATAAAGATACTTTAGAACTAAAAGAATTCTTAATTTACTATGATAAAAATTTAGCCGAAAAACTTTTAAGAGACTTAATTTCTCTAAAAGAAAAAATAGATAAAAATATACTTCCCGCTAGACTTGCCAATTTTCCAAATGATTGGCAATGTAAATATTGTGTCTTTTTTGAAATTTGTCAAATTGCTGGAAAAGAGGAACTGGAATGGGAAAAATTAAAAATTAAAATCGAAACTTTAAAAACTTGAGCTAAAAGAAAGTAATTTATTGTTCAAAATATAAATTTTTTTCCCGGAAAACACCATTTTTTCATTTTCTAAAGCCCATTCTTCAATATTTACTCTATCTTTATTGTCAATTTCAGTAACCTTTAGAGAATTTTGAGTATTAAAAATTAAATAATCATTATTTAACCAATAAAGAGATTGTATTTCTTCCCCAATTCTTAAAAGAAATCTCTTTTCTATTGGTGATTTTTTAAAAAATAAAACCCAAATCTCAAAAGGAGTGGAAATTGCCAATTTTTCCTTATCAGGTGAAATTTGGATATTTTTGAAGTTTTCAAAAATTTTCTCAAAGATATTGTCTTGAGTAAGGAAGAAAAGATCATTTAAATCATTTTCCTTTTTTGCGATTACAAAAACAAAATCATCTAAAATTTCTAAAGAAAAGCTTTTGTAATCATTAAGAGGAAGCGCTTTTGCATTCAAAGTTTGCCCATTTTTTAATAAGTACCCTTCTTTAGTTAGATAAAAAATGTTGTTTTTGTTTAAAAAAGTAGCCAAAAATTGATCATTATTTTGGTAATTTTTTATTTCTATAGGAGAGTGGGAATAATCAACTAAAAACATTTCACTTTTGTTTTGAACTTGAAGTTGCAAGATTAATTTTTTATCCTCTTTGCAGAAAAGATTTGAAATAGTTGAGGTCCCCTTAGAAAAATCTTTTTCTTGTAGCAAATGAATTTTTAGATTTTTTTCTGGATCTAAAAGTTTAATTTCCCAACCATTTGGATTTTGTTGTTGAATAATAAGATTTTTTTCTTGTGGGCAATTCCAAAAATTTAAAACTCCACTTTCTAAATTATTAAAGCTTAAATTTTTTGGAAATAATATTAAATTTTTTATTTCTGTAACTTCTTTAGGTTTAATTTCAATATTTTTTTTCCAAGCAAAATATCCCTCTTTTTTTATTTCCAATTCGTATTTTTTCGGAAAAAGATTTTGAATTAAAGTGGAACCAAAAATGTTATCAGTTTTCTTGTAAAATTTTCCGTTTAAAAAAATTTCAACACCTTTTGGTACAGCTTTAATAAAAAGCCCTCCTGTTTTTTTAATTTGCCTTGTTTGAAGATCAAATCTATATCCTTGAGAATATAAAATGGCTAAAGGTCCCACGAGACAAAAAAGACAAAATAGTGTCCAAAATAAAAGTTTTTTTTGCCAGCGCTTCATTTTATAAATTATATTTGAATTTTTTTGCAATTTGCAAGGATAATTAAAGTTTGGTTATAATAAATAAAGATTTTTATGAAAATTGGAATTGATTTGGGAACTTGTAATTCTGTAGTTTTTGTCCCTAAAAAGGGGGTAGTTTTGAATGAACCTTCGATTGTTGCAATTTCTGTTCAAGAAAACAAAATTTTAGCAATTGGAAAAGAGGCAAAAGAAATGTTGGGGAAGACCCCAGGAGACATTCAAATTTATAAACCCCTTCAAAATGGTGTCATTGCAGATTTTAGAATAACTTTAGCAATGATTCGATATTTTATTCGTAAGGTTTTGGGATCTTTTTATTTTTTTAAGCCAGATTTAGTAATTGGAATTCCAGTTGGAATTACTTCAACAGAAAAAAGGGCGGTAATTGAAGCAGGGTTAGGAGCAGGAGCCAAAAATGTATATTTAGTAAGAAATCCAATTTTAGCAGCTTTGGGAGCTGGAATTCCTATTGAATCTTGTTCTGGAAATATGATTGTAGATATTGGGGGAGGAATGACAGAAGCAGCTGTTATTTCTTTAGGAGGAATAGTGAATTCACGTTCTGTAAGAGTTGGTGGAGATAAAATGGATTTGGCTATTAGTGAATATGTTAAGAAAAAATATAATGTTTACATTGGCGAATATACAGCAGAAGAAATAAAAATAAAAATTGGTACTGCTCTCCAAGAGAAAGAACCGAAAGTTATAGAATTTAGAGGAAGAGATTTAGTAAGCGGATTGCCAAGAAATATTAAAATTACTTCTAATGAAATTTTCGAAGCTATAAGTGATATTTTAAATGAAATTTTAAGAGTGATTAAAGAAACCTTAAGAGAAACACCACCAGAGCTTTCAGCAGATATAATGGAAAAAGGAATTACTTTAGCAGGAGGTGGAAGCTTGTTAAGGAATTTACCTCAATTTATTTCAAAGTCTACTGGAATTCCAACTTTTGTAGCTGAAGAACCTCTTTTATGTGTAGCAAAAGGAACAGGAATAATTCTTGAAAACCTCAACCTTTACAAAAGAATTCTTTTAACAAAAAAAGCATGATTTTAGGACACGAAAAACAATTGGATTTATTAAAAAAATTGGTAAATTCCAATAAATTACCCCATGCCATTTTATTTGTTGGACCTTCGAGAGTTGGAAAAAAAAGAGTAGCTCTTGAATTAGCTGAATGGATTTTAGGGAAAGATTATAAAAAAAATCCAGATTTTTACTTGTTAGAAAGTAGTGAAAAAATTTCCATTGAGACAATAAGAGAAATAAGTTGGAAATCTTCTCTAAAACCTGCTGTTTCTCAATTTATTTTTTGTATTTTAGATAATGCACATTTAATGACAAGAGAGGCACAACAAAGCTTTCTAAAAACATTAGAAGAGCCAAAGGCTAATACTATTTTTATTCTAATTACCCCTTATTTAGAGTTACTTTTGCCCACAATTCGTTCAAGGTGCGAAATTTTTAAATTTTCATATGTACCAAAAGACAAAATGCAAGAATTTTTAAGAAAAAATACTAATTTTTCAAAAGAAGAACAAGAAAAAATTTTAGAAATTGCAGACGGAAGAGCAGGTATTTTAATGGAAATTGTTCAAAATCCAAAAAAATTAGAGGAATTTACTAAAATGGAAAAATTGCTAAAAGCTTTACCAAAGCTTTCTCTTTTTCAAAAATTTGAAATCTCCAAAAAGATGAGCAAAGAAAATGGATTAATTGATAATTTGGAAAATTGGTTAAGTTTTTATCGAAGAGCTTTTTTGTACTATTTAAATAATCAGAAAAATCTTCAAACTTTATCTTATCTGAATCGAATTTTAAGAGAGCTACAAAAAACTATATTTTATTGCCTAACAACTAATGTTAATCCAAGGTCAATCCTTGATCTTTTAATGTTAGAATTTTAAAAATATGCCAAAAACACCACAAGAAAAAATTTCATATCAAGAATTAATTTCAAAGGCAAAACCAGTTTTTGAGGAAGCAATAACAACTTTAACAAAAGAACTTCAGGGAATAAGAACTTCACATGCCTCACCCTCTTTGTTTGAAGATGTTGAAGTTCAATATTTTGACCAAAAATATAAGTTAAAACAATTAGCAGCAATTTACATTTCTGGTCCAAGAGAGATTACTATTCAACCTTGGGACGGATCGTATATTGATCCAATTTTGAAAGCCCTGGAAAAAAAATCATTGGGTACAATTCCAGTTGTTAAGAAAAATGTAATCGTAATTTCTTTACCTCCAATTAGTGAAGAATTTAAAAAAGAATTATTAAAGTTGGTTTCTGAGAAAAAAGAAAGGGCTAAAGAAAAAATTAGGAAAAAAAGGGAAGAAATATGGAAAATACTTCAAGAGGGTTGCAGAGAAGGTAAACTTTCTGAGGATGATAAATATAGAGGAAAAAATCAATTGCAAAAATTAGTCGACGAATATAACCAAAAAATTGAAGATATTGTAGAAAAAAAGAAAAAAGAAATTTTAGAATAAAATTATGGTTTTTACTATTTTAATAGCAATTTTTTCTTTAGGAATTCTTATTTTCCTCCATGAACTTGGACATTTTATTTTAGCAAAAAAATTTGGTGTAAAAGTAGAAGAGTTTGGTATTGGTTTCCCTCCTCGAATTTTTTCTAAAAAAATAGGGGAGACCATTTATTCTTTAAACATATTGCCCTTTGGAGGTTTTGTTAAACTTTTGGGTGAAAATGCTATTTCTAACGATCCTCAAAGTTTTTCTGCAAAACCAGTTGGAAAAAGGGCATTAATAGTATTAGGAGGAATTTTTAGTTTTTGGATATTGGCCCTGATTTTTTTAACAATTGGAGGAATGTTAGGTGTTCCAACAGTTGTTACAGATACTAAAAATTTATCTGATCTAAAAGTTCAAATTGTTTCTATTTTACCAGGTTCTCCAGCTGAGAAGGCAAATTTAAAAGTAGGAGATATAATTGAACAAATTAGAGTGGATAATCAAATTATTAAAGTTGAAAATGTACAACAATTTCGAGAAATAGTAGAAAAAAATAAAGGAAAGGAAATAATTTTAGGCATTAAAAGAGGACAAGAAATGTTAAATATCAATGTGGTTCCAAGAAAAGAGGTTAAAGAAGGCGAAGGTCCTATCGGAATTTTGCTAGTTAACTTTACTTTAAAAAGTTATCCATTGCATTTAGCCTTTTTGAAAAGTTTTGAGACAATTTTTTCTTTGACAAAAAATCTGATTTTAACAATTTTTTATATCCTTTCTAACTTGTTTCAAAAAGGATCGCTTGTTGGAACAGAAATTGCAGGTCCTGTAAGAATTGTTTACTTTGTAGCCTTAAGTTTTCAAATGGGAATAAGTTATTATCTTTTCTTTATTGGTTTAATTGCAACTAACTTAGCCTTTTTTAATCTTTTACCCTTACCAGGGCTAGATGGTGGAAAACTTTTGTTTTTAATTTTAGAAAAAATTAGAAAAAAACCAGTTTCTCCAGAAATTGAAAATAAGATTACTGCATTTTTTATCTTTATTTTACTTTTTTTAGCTTTAATTGTGATGATTAACGATCTTAAAAATCTTTTATAAAATCCATGCGTTTTTCTGAGCTATTTTGCTTTACAAAAAAAGAAAAACCAAAAGAAGCAGAAACCATTTCTCATCAACTTTTATTGAGAGGAGATTTTATTGAACAAACTATTAGTGGAGTTTATAGATTGTTGCCACTAGGGTTTAGAGTTTTGAAAAAAATTGAACAAATAATTAGAGAGGAAATGAAAAAACTTGGCGCTCAAGAAGTTTTTTTACCGGCATTTCAGAATAAAACTTTATGGCTTGAAACTAAAAGATGGGAAACTATTGACCCTCCATTGTTTAAATTTAAAGATAGACATGGAAAAGAAATTGCTCTAGGCCCCACCCATGAAGAAGAAATAATGGACATTGTTAGAAAAAGAATAAATTCTTACAAACAGCTACCAATTTACTTGTTCCAAATTCAAAATAAATTTCGAAACGAATTAAGACCCAGTGGAGGATTGCTTAGATTAAGAGAATTTATAATGAAAGATCTATACAGTTTTCATGCAGAAAAACAATGTTTACTTTCTTTTTACGAAAAAGTCAAAAAAGCTTATTTGAGAATTTTTAAAAAATGTCAATTAAATCCAGTAGTAGTAGAAGCTAGTACTGGAACTATTGGAGGTGAGTTATCTCACGAGTTTATGGTTTTAACAGAAAGTGGAGAAGATCATATTTTAATTTGTGAAAAGTGTAATTTTGCGGGAAATATTGAAAAATTTGGTCAAATTCAAATTTGTCCAAATTGTAAAAATCAATTAAGGGAAAAACGGGGTATTGAGATTGGACATATTTTTGTGTTGGGTACAAAATATTCAGAAGCAATGAGAGCATACTTTAAAGATAAAGATGGAAAAGAAAAACCAATTTTAATGGGTTGTTATGGAATCGGTCTTCAAAGGTTAATGGCAGCAATTGTAGAAATTTGGCATGATGAAAAAGGAATTATATGGCCAAAGAGCGTAACACCATTTGAGTTTTATATAATTCCAATTGAAAAAGATAAAAAGGTAATTCAAAAATGTAAATTTTTAGAAAAAGTTTTAGAACAAAATAATTTGGAGGTATTGTTTGATGATAGAGAAAAGGCTTCAATCGGTGAAAAATTTAGAGATTGCGATTTAATTGGGATTCCTTATAGAATAGTAATTAGTAAAAAGACACTAAAAGAAAATGCATTAGAAATCAAAGAAAGGAAAGAAAAAAGTGGTAAATTAATAAAATTTAATGAATTTTTGAAAAAATATGTTCGAAATTCTTAAAAAAATTTCAGGATTTTTAAGCGAAGATATAGCTATTGATCTTGGAACAGCAAATTGTGCAGTTTATGTTAAGGGTAGGGGAATTGTACTTCAAGAACCAAGTATTGTTGCTATTAATCAAAAAACTGGACAAATAGTGGGTATTGGAGCCGAGGCTAAAAAAATGGTTGGCAGAACTCCAGCCCATATTGTAGCTCAAAGACCTTTGAGGGGAGGGGTTATTTCTGATTTTGAAACTACAGAACAAATGTTGAGATACTTTATTGAAAAAACAAGAAAAAGAAAATGGATTAGACCTAGAGTAATTATTGGAGTGCCCTTTGGAGTAACTGAAGTAGAAAAAAAAGCGGTTTTGGATGCTGGAAAGTCAGCAGGTGCAAGAGAAGTGTTTTTAATTGAAGAGCCAATGGCTGCTGCAATTGGAGCTGGTTTACCAGTTCAAGAAGCAGAAGGAAATTTAATAGTCGATATTGGGGGAGGAACTATAGAAGTAGCGATAATTTCTCTTGGTGGTATTGTTATTGGAAAAAGTTTAAGAATTGCAGGTGATAAACTAAATGAAGACATAATCCGCTTTGCTCAAGAAAAATATAATCTTTTAATTGGAGAAAGAACTGCAGAGGCTATAAAAATTGGAATTGGTTCTGCCTATCCAGTAAAATTTTCAGGCAAAAAAGAAATGCCAATGAGAGGTAGAAATTTGGTTACTGGTCTTCCAGAAGAAATTATAGTTTCTGAAGATGAAATAAGAAAGGCTATGGAGAAAACAGTAGCTCAAATTATTGCCGAAATTAAAGCTGCAATTGAAGAAACCCCCCCCGAATTATTGGCAGATATTATGACAAATGGAATTTATTTAGCAGGAGGTGGAGCTTTACTAAGAGGGTTAGATGTATTACTTCAAAAAGAAACAAAGGTTCCTGTAAAAGTAGTTGAAGATCCGATTACAGCTGTTGCTAGAGGTGCTGGGATGGTATTGGAAAATTTAGACGAGCTCCATGAAGTTTTAGTTTCTACTAAAGAATTAGAACCTCCAACATAAAATGATTTCAGATAAAGAAATCAAAAAATTAGCCCAATTAGCAAGATTACAACTAACTGAAAAAGAGTTAGAAAAAATGAAAAAAGAGTTAGAACAGATTTTAAATTATGTAAAGAAATTGAAAGAAATTAATGAAAAAAGTTTACCAAATTTTGAGGAAACCTCCATTCTAAAGAATGTTTTTAGAGAAGATAAGCCAAGAGAATATAAGTTTTTTGACACAAAAGTGTTAATTACTCTAGCACCCGAAAAAGAGGATAATTATTTTAAAGTTAAACAGGTAATTCAAAAACAATGAAATTTTTAACAATTTCCCAGATCCACAATTTGTTCAAAAGAAGGGAAATTTCGGTTTCAGAATTGACAAAATATTATTTGGAAAAAATTAAAAAAGAAGATAAAGAAATTGGAGCTTTTTTAACAGTTTGTGAAAATTTAGCAATTTCCCAAGCACAAAAATTAGACAAAGAATTGTTGAAACTTCAAAAACTTCCTCCTCTTTTTGGAATTCCTTGTGCTATAAAAGATAATATTTTAGTTAAAAATCTAAAATGCACTGCTGGGTCTAAAATTTTGCAAAATTATATTGCACCTTACGATGCTACCGTAATAAGAAAGTTGAAAGAAGCTGGAGCGATAATTTTGGGCAAAACCAATATGGATGAATTTGCAATGGGTTCATCTAATGAATATTCTGCCTTTTTTACAACTAAAAACCCGTTAGATAAAGAAAAAGTACCTGGTGGTTCTTCGGGAGGATCGGCTGCAGCTATCGCTGCTGATTTTTGCGTTTTTGCTTTAGGTTCTGATACTGGAGGTTCTGTAAGACAACCTGCTGCTTTTTGTCAAATTGTTGGTTTTCGTCCAACTTATGGAGCAATTTCGAGATTTGGACTTATCGCTTTTTCTTCTTCATTAGATCAAATAGGACCCATGGCCAAAACTATTGAGGATGTAAAAATAGTGTTCGATGTTATAAGAGGAAAGGATCAATTTGACTCTACTTCTCTTGATGTTTTGGATGAAGAAAATTTAGATATTAAAAATTTAAAAATTGGTATCCCAAAAGAATACTTTACAGAAACATTAGATGCTCAAATTAAAGCCGATATTTTGTTTGCAATAAATAAGTATGAAAAAATGGGAGCCAAAATTGAGGAAATTTCATTGCCTCATACAGAATACGCTCTTCCCTGTTATTATATTATTGCAACCGCTGAAGCCTCATCTAATTTAGCTAGATTTGATGGAATAAAATACGGATTGTCAAAAGATGGTAAAGATTTATTTGAGGTTTATTCTCTAACTCGAGATTTAGGTTTGGGTCCTGAGGTTAAAAGAAGAATTATGCTAGGCACTTTTGTTCTTTCAAGAGGTTATTTTGAAGAATACTATGTTAGAGCCCAAAAGGTAAGGACATTAATAAAACGAGATTTTATGGAAGCTTTCAAGAAAGTTGATGTGATTTTGACACCTACTTCGCCATTTTTTCCTTTTAAATTTGGCGAGAGAACAAAAGATCCTTTAGCTATGTATTTGGCAGATATTTATACTATTTCAGCGCCTTTGGCAAGTTTACCAGCAATTTCTTTTCCAGCAATAAAGAGAGAAAAATTTTCAGGAAGTGTTCAATTAATTGGGAAACCAATGGAAGATAAAAAATTAATAAAAATAGCAAGTTTTTATGACTCCCAATGAGTTTATAAAATTTATTTTGTATCCAGAATTTAAGGGATGGCTACTTGTTTTTAAAATTATCTTTTTAGCTTTTTTGGCATTTTTTGTCGGATTTACATTGTGGGGTCTAATATGTACAAGTTGGTTAAAAAGAATTTTCTTAAATGATTTCATTGAGTTTATTTTATATAGGCCAATTGAAAAAGAGGAAACAAAAAGAAAATGGAAAAAAATAAAAAATCGCTTACTTTCTGGAATTGATGCCGAAATAAAACTAGCTATTTTAGAAGCAGATGAGCTTTTTATTTCAACTCTTGAAAAAAAGGGAATAAGAGGTAAAAGTTTTGAAGAAATTTTAGAAAAAATTCCGCAGGAATTCGAATTAAATCTTGAAAGTTTAAAAAAAGCTCATCAATTAAGAGATGATATTGTTGAAGATCCTAGTTTAAAAATCGAATTAGAAAAAGCCAAAGAAGTAATTTCAATTTTTGAGAGTGCATTAAAAAAGCTTGACGAAATGTAAAAAACTACTAAAATAATATGATATGCGGGGTGGACCAGTAGTAGGTCGCCAGTCTCATAAGCTGGAGATCGTTGGTGCAAATCCAACCCCCGCAACAAAAATCTCAAAATTCAAATTACAATTTAACATTAGGAAAAGGGGTGACAGCAAAGACGATTATGCTTTAGGTGTCTTCTCTATGGAGAGCGGAGCGATGTCGGGGTAGCTCAATGGTAGAGCGGGGCTCTCATAAGGCCTAGATGTGGGTTCGATTCCCACCCTCGACAAAATTTAAAATTGATGTAAGGAAGAGGGGTGACAGCGAAGACAATTATGCTTTGCATAATGTCTGAGCGCCATGGAGGGGAGAAACC
>Ga0080004_1154100_pt1 | contig 15768 bp, 37 predicted proteins | sample WasSprMetagenome_FD_69207 | JGI IMG/M metagenome (GOLD analysis project Ga0080004, IMG submission 69207) | Sulfidic aquatic microbial communities from Washburn Spring, Yellowstone National Park, USA - WS (SPADES assembly) (version 2) | ecosystem: Environmental > Aquatic > Thermal springs > Hot... | reverse complement strand
CGGTTTTTTTTGATATACCTAACAAAAAATGAGTAGTTACTAAAGAATGAGTATAGCCAAGTTTAGACTTGAATACTCAAGACTTGACTTGAATATTCAAGTTATATCTTTCGCAATTTTCTGGAAAAACTTCAAAAGTGATATCACTTCTTAAGATCTCTCAAAAAATAAAAAGAAATCATGGAAAATCCATGGAGAAAAGGGGAAATTTTGGGCCCTTCCATAAAAGTGATATCACTTTTTGGATCTAAAAATTTATGTGGATTTTTGACATTTTTTGTGCTTCCTATTTTTCTTTTCCATACACCTGGACTTTCCATAGTTAAATTTATTCAAGTTACTACTTGACTATACTCAATATTGAGTAGGCCCTTTGGGATCTACTCATTTTTGGATAGGTCTTCATGGATGTTTTAACATGTTTTTGATAAAAAGGTTTAAATTTAAGTTATGATTCCTATATATATCGAGGGATCAAAAATGGAAACGAAGGAATTGGACCCTCAGGAGGCCGAAAGACTCCTATCGGCCCCTAAAAGAAGGGAAAAATATGAAGATATCCTTAACCAAGTAAAGGTTAAGGGTACCTTCATGAAAGTATCTGGCCTAACGAGAGGCCAAGTTGCGGCCCTCTATCGAAAGGCCAAGGAAGAAGGCCTAAGGGTTCGGGCCAATTATAAGGAGGGATATGTGGTCCTCGGCCCTTAGGCCTTTTTTTCTTTAAGGAGGCTCGAAAATGGAAGAAATAACTAAGGAAATAATCGAAAGGGTTCTTTCAAGGTATAAGAAGGCCAAAAGGATCGCCGTCGAAAACTTTCTTTCAACTTCGGAGGGATTGCGATGGGAAGATCAGGAGGCTAACTTAGAGATGGATGCAGCTTTGTATAGATGGAAATCTGACACTATAAAAGCGATAAGGACAGGTCTATTCATGATGAAACAGGCAGGCTTGTTGAGGTGATAAGATGTCTTTTGATGAATCAATGGCTAAGATAATAGAAATGGCGACAGAAGAGTTCAGAAAGCATCTAAAGTGTCCAATATGCGGCAAGAAGGATATCATGCTTGTTGATGAAATGGAAAATCTGAATATTGATGCTGCGAAGAGATGGAAGGCTTGCGATCAATACGAGTGCAGAAGTTGCGGTCTGGTGTTTATCATTCCATACGAGTCTGCATGGGAATTCTTCATAAGTTTCATGAAGGTTAAAAGGTGATAAGATGGTCTATGTTGGAAAAATAGGCGATAAGCCAGTAATCAGAATAACATTACCTAAAGAGCTGGTCAGGGTTCTGAACATAGAACCCGGCGATTATATTTACATAAAGGTTCAGATCGCAAAGAAAGGGCCGGGGATGAAATATGAAGACCGTAACTAGATATGAAAGGCTGTGCATTCAGGAAGATAACCTAAAGTTCCTGCATCAAAAGGTCCTGGAACTGATAGAAACGGCAGATAGGTTCTTCTTCAGAGAATACGGCTACTCATATCCCTTAAGATACAGGCTGGTGGAGTTGAAAGAACAGATAGAAAAGGATCTTTCAAGCGTTCTTCTAAAGAAATATCTGGAAAGCTTGAAAGGTGGGAAGAAATGAAAGTTGCAGTCTGGAGAGATAACGAAGGATGGTTATGGTTCTATTTTATAGAAGCAACGCCAGAAGATGCTTTCTGGTTCGGTTACTCCTTCAGCTACTTTGAAGATCTGCAGCCGATTCCTTTCATGATAAGGTCTAAGATCTGTATCGAGCCGAACCTGGAGAAATTGAAGGCTTACATATATGAATGCGAGCTTGCAACGGTCCTTTTCGATAATATCATAATTGATTACTTGATGGGGGCGATATGATGTCAGATGTTGAAAGGGTAAAAGAGGCTATAAAGGCTTTGGGACTTCCTGAAAAGATAGAGATAGACAATATCAAGGCTTTCAAGCTCTATTCGGCTGTTGAAAAGATTGTAAGAGACTTTATCGAAATGGAGCATCCGACAGTTTTTGAGATCGATGCGGCCCTTTTGGCAGTATGCCGCACGGTCTGGGTTGAAGCTTATGAAAAGATGGCGGAAGGGAGGGATCGCCCCTGAAACCTTCAGGCAAGACCTGAAGGCAGGAGGTGAAAAGAAAAATGCCAAAGATAAAGAGTGAGCTGGCAGAAAGCCAGGAGCCAGTTGAGGGACAAACCTACAAGATAGTAGCTGTCGAAGAGATCAAAACTAGCGTCCAGGGATTTTCAGGCTATCGAGTAGTCCTTGAGCCTGAGAAGCGTAAAGAAGGCGACCAGACAAAATATGCAACAATGCTTTGGGCTAGGGATGTGGCAGGGCGATTTTCTAAGCTAGGCTCATTCATAGCAGCCTTCAAACAGGTCCTGACGGACGAAGATGCAATGAACACCGACAACTGGGTCGGCCATATAATAAGAATAGTTTCATGGCAGCCTAGGAAGCGTGAGATCAGGGTAGTGAGCTAAATGCCAGAAAACAAGTCGAAAAGGCCGAGGAAATATAGGGTGCAGAGGTTCGGCGGCAGCTACTACCTCTGCATCCCTACCTTTTTGGTAACTAAGGAAATGCTTAGGGATGGAGTGTATATAAATGTTCTGGAATTCAACAGGAAGGCAGGCATAACAGTCTTACAGCTAACACCGGTGAAACCCTTTGAGCTCAGGAATGAGGCTGGAAGCAATGGAAAACACCCTCAAGGTTCTTAAGAGGGTCGAAAAGACCCATAGGAACCTTGGGATGCCGGTCGTTTTCCTGAAGATAGCAGACCTGAGCAACCTTGGATGCTTCCTGATAGCAGACAGGGGCCGGGGGAAAACGACCGTTCTCAAGTGTTTAGAAGCCTTGAGGCATCGAAATGTGATCAAAATAAACATACTGACATGGGCAGGGATAGCTTCTATGGCAAAGTTACTTAACGAGACAGAAACGACCGTGATAAACTATGACTTCTCAAGCTTCTACACAGATTATCTTAAGGATGTCGGCATTTCTTTGATAGCAAATTTGATAACGGAGCATAGAGTAGAAGCTAGCACGGCAAGATATCACATAAAGATAGATAACTGTTATCTATCCTTTCTATCTGCAACGCAACCTCAGATGATAAGAAAAGTGAACAGGCTACCTGCATGGGAAAGCATGTATCGAGATCGCTTCTTAAGATATTTCATGTTGTATCACATGGGCACTCCAAAATACTCTGAAAGCTTACCTGACATAGGAAGCCTTACGATAGGATCGGCTGCTGATTCTGTTGATCATGTTATATTACCAGGCTCCATAAGGGAAGAGCCGGGATATGAGAGGCTGAAGGCTATCATTTTGAGCCAGACAAGTGAGGGAAGATGCGGGATGTACACAGAAAGGATGTTAAAAGCCCACGCATATTTTAACAACCGGGACACAGTTACTCCAACTGATCTGAAGTTTCTTGAGCTGTTCGCTCCGAACCTGATACTAGAGGGGCTTTTGAGCGTGAGAGAAAGGGTAAGCTCTCCTTTGATACTGGACGATTCAAGCTATTTAATATTCGATTACTTGGTAGAGCACGGAGCAGCTTCAAGAGTTCTCTTAAGAAAGCACTTCTCTTTAAAGCACGCAGCCATTGTAAGAGATATGGATCTTCTCATGTCAATAAGGCTCGTGAGGGGCGTTTACGGAAAGGACGAGTTCAGAGTAGATCCAGTCTGGTATGCTAAATATATCATGCCCATACAGGAATTTTACAAGGAGGCAGGTATCTAATGGAGCATGAAAATGAGGTTTTGAATGAAAAAGATATTGAGCATACAATCATAGTAAGAAAGATAGATCAGGACCTGTATGAAAAGTTATGGGCTCTAAGAAAAGCTAAGAAAGCCAAATCGTGGAAAGATATGCTAGCCAAGGTTGTTATGGAATATGAGCAGGAGGTCATGATGTCATGGCTATAATACAGCTGATAGTTGGCGATTCGATAGAGATCATGAAGGGCATGCTGGGAAGGGTCTCTCCAAGCTTTGACATGATATTCTTGGACCCTCCATATTTTGAGTGGGACGAGCAGACCACTAAGGGCTTGAAGCCAGACCATAACATTCTTTCAAAGCTGTGCTTTCAATTATTGAAGCCTAACGGGACAATATTCTTATGTGGAACGCAGCCACAACTGGCTAAGGACTGGAAGTACTGGGAAAGATACTTTAATCTCAATTTTGAGCTTGTAGCCATAAAGTCTTCTGGGACGCCTCCAGTCAGCATGAGAAGGCCTCTTCCATGGCATGAGAATATATGGTGTCTTTGGAAAAAAACTGACAATTTGAAAGATATCAAGATAGACATAAGGAGGGTAGCTTCTGAAGGCACGGAAGTTGTTGAGAAGATAAGAGAAAGGATAACGCAGATGAGGACAAGATATGGCAACTCTTTCGTCAAGTGGAAAGAGGGCTGCAACTATCCCAAGTCAGTCGTAATCGTTCCTAAGATAGACGCCCATAACAAAGAGTATGTAGGCCATCCTGCCCAGAAGAGCCTGAAGCTGATGAGGATAATCCTAAAGATGGCTGTCGAACCAGGCGATTGGGTTCTTGATCCTTTCGCAGGAGCAGGCACGACCCTAGTTGTTTGTAAAGAATACGACATTAACTGCATAGGAATAGAGATCAATCCAGAATATGCCAGGATGGCAAAGAAGAGGCTCGAAAGGATAGAAGCTTTAAGGAGGCTGCAGGAATGGGCAAAATGAAGAAGCCTCAATCTAAGGATGCTTCAAGGATAAAGCCCATGTTCTGCTATTTCTGCGGAAAGCCTAATCCAGAATACAGGCTTGAGGATGCCAGGGGCATTTTCAAAGGGACGAGATGGGCCTGTGAGACCTGCATGGTCGAGCAGGTCTTCGAGAAGCGGAACTGCAAGCTGAGAATCGACCTGTTTTGAGGTGGTCGTGCTTGGACGAGTATGAGCCTATTCTTAGAAGGATAAGAGAGCTGGAAGAGAGGATAAGGGAGCGGGAAGAGTTCATAAAGACGATGCAGGAAGCTTACCGCCTTTATGAAACAGAATACTATACGGCCATAAGGGAAAGGGACTACGAAGCAACTATCAAAGCCTTCGTAACCATGTCAAGAATAATGGAGACGATCAGGGCAACGAGGGCCTGGATAACCAGGTTTCGTCGTATGATAGAGGAGCTGAGAAGAGCCGTTCCTCCATACAAGGAGAGGATGCACATGACATTCTCAATAGACACGAGCAGAGGAAAGGAGCCTTTCTTTGCTGAGGTTACCCTTGAAACAGTCTTAAAAACGATGCCGATAGAAGAAAGACGCACGCTTGAGTCCAGGGTCGTGAATGCGGCTTTAAAGTTCTTCTGGATACACTTTGACGGCTTCAAGGATGTCCACAGGGGAGAGCCCCTTTTCCCTTGGCTTTTAAGGCTCGTAAAGCATCCGGACAGAATAGAAGAGGAAGAGATGGATCGGTTCCTTCTCAAATGTGTTGATGCGGGCAAATTACAGAGGAACCCGGATGAATATGTTACTACTCAAGCAACGATAAAGATAGGCGTGGAATATTACCCGACATCTGAGGATGTGACATATCCAGAAGTAAGGATTACTGTTGAGAAGAAAGAGCCCGAAAAGAAAAAGAAGGTCCTGTACAGGCTGGACAAGACAATAATAATGGCTAAGGAATCTAAGTTTGACATTACTAAAAAGCTGGGAATGGAAGTGATGAGGTGAGAAAATGACGGCTGCTTCGAAACGAAGTTTCGAAGGTGGTGCTAGATGACCCTTCTCAAGATAGACATAGACATGCAGCCTCCAAAGGAGTGGATGGATGCTTGGCTTAATACAAGAAAGCTCATCATAGGCCATCTTGGCTATACATGGCTTGGCCATGACATTTTCACAACAAAAAGGGGCATACATGTCTATATCAGGATATTAGAAAAGATGAGGGACGCAGAGATAAACAAGCTTCAGTTCTTATGCGGTGATGATCCAACAAGGGTCAAAATAAATGCCTGGAGGATAGAAAGGGGAGTGAAGTACTGGAACAAGCTTTTCCACGATGTTTTATACAGGAGGAAGCCAAAGCTGTTGGAATGTTATTATTGTGGAAATAAGATCCCGGTTCCAGATAAGTGGTTCAAATGAGCGATGTCATGATGGCTGCTGAGGCCAGGAAATGGAAAGAGAGGTATCGGAAGCTCAGGATAAAATACTTAAAGTTAAAGGCCAAGTATGAGAGGCTGCTTGCTTTATACATGGAAGCTAAAGAAAAGTAATCAAAGCTTCCAGCACATCCTGCAGACTTTGTAGCGCTTCCAGCTCCAAAATCTCCTCAGCTCATAATAGGTTTCGCCTGGTAGGATTTCGCCGTGGCATTTTGAGCATTCATGAAATGTCTTTGCCTTCCTTATGACCGTTATTCCCTGCCCTGTCTTCCAGACTAATCTCTTCTTCTTTCCCTTTGGATGTCCAGCCATATGTCGTGAACCTCCTTCGGGTCCGGCATCTTCTTAAGCATGTATGCTATGCAGATTTCAATCATCGTGCTTACTGTTGAGATCTTATATTTCTCGCATAGTTTGTCTATGTCTGCCTGCGTCAGGAATGCCATCCTTGAATGGACGATCTTTTTCTTCCAGCTCGTTGGAAGCTCCGGTTCGACCTTATATTTAACAGGAGGGCTGACGACTTCTATGATTTTTTTGAACCTTAAAGGCTGTAGGCAATAGGCTACTCCACGGCTGTCTTTTTGGATCGCTTTGCAGCCATTTCCATATCTTGGGCACTCGTTCAGGGCGCAGAGGGGGAACTGGTTCCTAAGCTCCTCATCCGAGTACATCTGTATACAATTTGTATACACGAAGATTTAAGGTTTTTTTGAGAAAAAAAGTCATGTTTCTTCCTTTTCTTCCTCCGACTCCTCCTCAAGCTCCCTGACCTTTCCAACCCCTGTCTTCTTGGCCCTCTTCATGAAGGAAGAAGCCGAAGAGGAGCCTCCTTTCCCTAAAGAGCCGAATATAGACTCGAAGAAAGCTTTGGCAGCCAGCTCTTCTATAGAGCCTTCTCCTCCTTCGGAGCCCATCTTCTTTATCTCCTGGGCAGCCCCTACCAGCGTCTTGTAGTCCTGGACGATTGTTGATACGCTCAGAGAAGATCTCAGGTCGTTTATGGCCTTGAACATCTCTGCCATGGCTGTTCCCATCTCTGTGAACATCTTCACGGCAGCCATAACATCTGGGCCAGACCTCCGCCTTTCTGACATGGCCCTCTCAAGCTCTTCCTTTCCCTTCTCATCAGAAGCCATGTAGGCTGCCACGGCAGCCGCAACCACATCTTCAGGGTCCTTCCCTGTCTTCTCTGCATAAGCCTTCAAGGCTTGATATATGTCTGGATGGCCCCTCCTGAATATTCTCGAAAGGATCTTGCCAACCCTACTCATGACCTTTCCCTCCTATATTTTTCGAAATGACTTCAATTATCTTTTCACGAGCTGACTCGCTCGGTATGTCTATCATGACCCTGCCAGAGATGGAAACGGTCTCTCCTTTTGAATCGACCGAGTCTATTTTAAAACCTCTGAACCTTATGTTCCACAGACCTGCCTTTAACATCTCGTCCGCTATCTGTCTTCCTAAGACCGAGGCCTGCTCAAGGCTGGTTTCGATCTCGGAAGCCTTCTCCTTTACTAAAATGTCTATGGCTTCCGATATGCCCGTCCCTAGCTTCTTGAGCTGCTCGTATGTTTCGGTCCTTATCTTGACTGTCTTCCACTTTTCTTTTCTTTCCTTAAAGAACATCACCTGCGCCTCCTTCTCCTGAGCCTTCCAGCCTCAAGGGCCTCCTCAAGATATCGGTACTTCTCAACTTCAAGCCTGGCTTTGTCTCCCATGACCTGTTCATAATCGAAGATCTTGCCGTCGACGGGGCATCTGAAGCCGGGATACCAGACGCCCTCCCACTTGATGGCCTTCTCCATCGTCTTCTCAAGGGTAGCTTCTGGATGCTCAGGACATTTAACCATACGATCAGCTCGGTTCTGTTCTGTTCTACTAATGTGTAACTAAGGTTTATAAAGCTTTCCAACGGAGCCGTTATCGGTTCCAAAGGAACCATAAAAGGAAAAGGAGGGAAAAGTTTGGTAGCCGTGAACATTCTTGGAGCCAAGCTACTCCTAAAGCAGCTCAGGGCTCCTAGATACAAGAAGCCTTATACAGTCGCAATACCTCCGCCATGGAGCCGCCTCAGGATGTACCTGAGGGGAAGGCCAGCAACGATCGTGAAGGTCAACGAAGCCTTCGCAACAGCAGCTACGCAGACTGCCAAGATGTCTTTGGCTGACCGCATGGAGATCATAGGAGATGTCCTGAGAGGAGCTTCCTTCGGAGGAAAGAAGCGGGTCATCTATGCTAGGGTATCTCCATCCGAGCGGGAAGCAAAGAAGGCTGCAATCAAAGCAGCCCTCGGTCTTGTCGCAGCAAAGGCATAAAATGAGAGGTGAGGAGATTGGCTGAAGTGTTGGGAGACATCATGGGAAAGGCCAGGGCAGCCCTGACCGACACCTTCGACCTGATCCTGGTCATAGCTGGAGCTGGAGCATCCCTAACAATAGCAGAGATAATAAAGAGCTGGTTCCCAGAACAGACTAAGGATGTGAAGGACGAGACTTTGGCGGCCGCTGCAGGCTTTGCAATGTTCTACTTCGGAAACAGGATCCATCCGAGGCTCGTGCCGTTCGGTTTGGGCGTTCTACTGGCTTCGGCGGGAGCCTGGATCTCGGAGTGGGTCTCGGGAGCCCTGTCGGCTCTGAAGAAGAAGTAAGGAAAAAGAAGAAAAGAAAAGAGACCCTTGGAGGTGATCTCTTTCAATGAGCATAGTTTTCAGGCCAAGAAGGATAGTGGAAGAGGGAAAGCAAGCCCAAAGGATGTCCTTCGTTCCCCATAGAAGCGTGAAGTATGTAGAGCTTTTCGGATCTATAGCTTCTGGAGGGCTTGGAGCTGGCATTTCAGGAAACATAATAGACTGGCAGGTCCCTGACGGGCACTGCGCAGAGCTATATGCCCTGGGAGTCCAGCCAGACCTCTCGGCAGACGGGACGACTTCAAACCTGAAGTGCGTAGAGATAGGCTATGATGGCAAGACGACAGGCATCAGATTCCTCTGCAACCACTTAGGGAAGAACGCCTTACCATACGGCGACCCGGATAGCCTCCAGCCGATAAGGCTCTTGGACTATCCCATGAGGCCCGGCAACCTAACGATCAAGTACAACGAGGGCCAGAAGATCCAGATCATAGCGACCGGCAAGGGAGCTTTACAAGAAGCCATCTACGCAAGGGCCAAGGTTTTGCTATACGAGGAGCCCGATGTATCATCGATCTTCGGAGCTTCCATATCGAACTTTGCGACGCTGCCTGGAGGAGTATCGCAGGAATATCCCAACATGATCTTTGCCGACTATGTTGAGGACTTCTCGACTACATCAAGAAGGGTCTGGCAGGATGCGTATTCCAGGAAAGTCCAGAACTACGAGCAGATCGTCCTAAGCCATATAGGAGTGGTTCCCCACGCCCATGCAGATGCCTTAAAGCTCTTCGATTCCAGGCTCAAATGGGAAGCTCCAGAATACGAGCCGTATTGGATCATAACGGCGACTAGGAACGCCCTTCCCTTCGGCGACGATGCCGAGTATCAGCCTACGCAGAGGATACCGACGCCGGCAGCCGACCATGTATATACGAACACGGACCTCAAGGTCCAGGTCAGGGATGACGGGGCAGGAGCCGCAACCATAAGCGTCCAGCTGTTAGGGACATACAGGAGGCTCAGGTAAGGTAAGATAAAGGAAAGTAAGGAGGTGAAAAGATGGGCTTTTCAGGAAGGCATCCTCACACGCACACAGTGAGCGTTACGATTCCAGACCACCTGCACGGCGGCGTAACGACAGGGTCAGGCAACACATCATCCACATCTTTAACGCCGACTGTCAGCGTCAGCAAGGACAGGGCATAAAGATAGGATAACATAGGATAGGATAGCTCGGGTGTGTGTGATGAGCGCTGCTGCTAGAATTGAAACGAAGAACTACATAACGAAAGAGGTCGAGGAGGAACTTTACGCAGGCTCAAATTCCATACCTGCGAACTCGACAACTCCCGTTGCCGTCGAATCTGGAAGGATTCCTCCAGGCTACGAAGGCATAGCCCTATCTTTAGCCTGCACTCAGGACGCAAACTGCAGGTTTTATCTCAAGAAAGACCAGAAACAGCACTATCCAAACGGGCTGAACACGGCAGGGCTCGGAGGGCTTTCAGACGAGACCCTGCTTTTAGTTCCATTAGAAGAAGGGCAGGCATGGGAAATAGGCTTCACGAACCTATCGGGCTCTGCCGTTACGATCAACTGGCGATTCAGGGTGAGGCTTTTCAAGAAGTAGGAGGTGATGATAGGATATGTCGGTTGCGACTCCCGTCGTTACAATAAAGATATCAGCAACCAAGTGGGATGTAACCGTTACAGTCAAGGTCGATGAAGCCGGGAATGTCAGGAACGCAAGGGCAGGGGAAGCCGATGTCTGGATAGAGGACACGATGGAAACGATCCCTTACTTGACGCTCAACTCAACAGCGAAGGTGAAGACTGATGCCAACGGCCAGGCAACCTTCAGGAACGCAGACTATCCATGGCTAACGGGCTTCGATGGACCGTTCGGGCCGAACAGGTTCGTTGCCAAGGCTTCCATTCCGAATGTGGCATCAGGCGAGAAAGTATTTTTCCTGACCAGGACTGGATGGCGAGACCCAGATTTAGAAGGAGAAGGCTTAGGATCTTTCGGACCTTTCCCTGACGGAAGGCCGGCTTTCTAATTAGAAAGCCGGGATTGGGGGCTTCCAGGCTTGGCTCAACAGGCAGGGATAGAGATCATACTGAGACCTGCCCAGACGAGACCGTACTGGACAACAGTATATGATGAAACGACAGATGAGGGAAAGAAATATGTAGGAAGCTGCACTTACGAGTCCTACGCCTGCCTCGTAGATCCCACGAAGCTTTTGGATGTTGAATCCTACGCCAAAAATGAGCTTCCCAAGAAGATCTATGAAGAAGCTGCCAAAAGAAACATAAAGATACTGAGGCTTTCAATATCAACATCGCCCCCCTTCGGCTATCGCGCCGTCCTTCCGAGAGCGATGCTTCCATATCTGGCATACCCTGCCATAAGGGTAGAGTCATGGCATCACGGGAGCCCCGTAGCCATACCGTTCCTGATAGAGATAGCCATGATCATATTGGGACTGTACTTTGTCTATTTGATAACTCATGAGATAAAGGAAATTACCTGGAAGGCCCCTGAAGTAGTGAGCCTTGGCCTCCTCGTATTGGGCGGGCTCATACTGCTGGCTTTGACAAGGAGGAAGAAGGAATAGCGGCTGCTTCGAAACTTCGTTTCAAAGGTGGTGCCTTATGAGCAAAGAAGGAGAGAAAGAGAAAAGGATCAAGACGGAGCCTTTGGGCATAGAAGTGATAATAAGGAAGTTCTCATCCGCAGTCGAAAAGAGAGATAAGGAAACGAAAGGATAAGAAGGGGATGCCTAAATGAGCGTCGTCCCTCCAGAACCGCTTGCGAAGGCTTTGGAAAGGGGATTATGCAAATATCTGCATCTGAGCATGCAGGTAACGGTCCCTCCATCTGCTGGAGGGACGCCAGTAGTCTATATAAACCTGCCAGATGAGGAGCTGACCGGCATAAAGGTTGAGATGCCTGCCGTAAACATCATGAGGGTCCAGGTCGCTCCTCCTTTGAAAGATTATGTCTGGAGGACCTTCGCCCTTGCATGGGGAGAGATAAGCCCTGCAGGCATAACAAGGGATGTCATAGTAACTCATGGGCAGCTCGGCATGGCTTTGCACGACGACCCCTGGATACATTCCTTAGTGGATTATGTGTATCCTCACAGCCTGACCCTGATCAAGGGCAATCCTGAACTCCTGGTCATAGAAAATCGTACAACGCAGGCCCAGACTATGGATGTAACGATCCATATCATGAGCTTCCATACGAGGGAGGACTGGGAAGCCTATCAGAGGATGCTAAGAAGCGAAGAGAGGACGGCGGATGCCCTAGAATTCTTAAGCTCTCTATGGAAGTCATTAAAAGAGAAGGTCGAATCCTTTATCGACAGGATCGTATCGGTTTCGGTAAGGAGGGATAGGAATTGAACATAACGGAAGCTGAGCTTAGAGATGCCATAAAAGAGATTTTAAGACAGGAGCTTACAAGCGGAGACATAAGCGTAACAGAGCTTACAAACACAATTTTAAAAGCCATTAGGGACCGCCTTCCATCTTCTCTTACGGCAAGCGGAAACCTGAAAGTTGCAGAAGTAGAAACAACGATAAAAAAGCCTGTAGATATCCAAGACCATTGGGTTGAAAGCGTAACGATAAGTCCTAGTTCAGCGAAGACGGCTTCGGGAAATACGGCAGATATTGATGTTGGTAGGTTTGTAAAAGGGGAAGTATGTGTAGATGTAACGGCAGTTAGCGGGACTACTCCAACCCTTGATATTTATATCGAAGGGAAAGATCAGCTTTCAGGAAAGTATAAGACATTGTGGAGCCAAACAGGAATTACGGGAGTTGGGACATTTTGGCTTACGATAACTGATTTGATCTTCAAGTATATCAGGGCTAGATGGGTTATAGGAGGGACGACTCCTTCATTTACATTTAGCGTGGGAATGGAGGGAAAGAGCTAGAATGTCTAGGGTTTTGACTAATCAGGGCTTAAGTTTCAAGCAATATGGAAATCAAAGGATCGAAATAAATGGAAACAAAACTTTTGTTACTGACCAATTTACATTTGAAATACTGATATTGTTTAAGGAATACCAAGTGACAGGTTGGCAGATTTGTGGTTATCAGGGAAGTTACAATGTTAGGGGATGGAGATTCTACTTCGACCCTTATGGAACTCATCGGTTAGGTTTCATGATTTTCTACAACGGCGGGAGCAATGTTGTTTGGAGCCCAGCGGGCTACCCCTATTATTCTTGGTATCGCTTTATAGTTACAATTACTAAGGAGCCAGACGGAACCTATACTTTAAGAATGTATATAAACGGAAGCCTCGTTAATACGGTTACGGGACTTCCTTACAATCCCGTTATAGAAACTAATCCTATTGTTTTAGGTTATCAAGTAAATGGGCTTATAGGGGAGTTTAGGTTTTACAACAGACCTCTAGGGGCTAATGAGGTATCGGATATTCAAAATGGAGCGATTATTAAAAATGGGTTAATATGCTACCTTCCATTAAGCGAATATGAAGGTAGCACAGCTAAAGATATTTCTGGTTACGGAAATAATGGAACCATCTATGGAGCCGAATGGGTTATTAAGAAGCATAAAAGATTGTTAAATCCTGTGAGGGTGATAAGCGTATGAGCTTAATAGCCTTTACAAGAAAGCCTCATCCAAATTCATCGGATCATGAAGTCCTTACCTTCAAAACGAAGGTAACTCATGAGCTTTGCATACCGAAAGGACTTGATGATAAAAAATGTATGGAACAGATATTAAAATATCTGAAAGGATACGATGTAACTGAACCAGATGGAAAAGTGAGGCACGAAAAAGGATACGAGGATATTTACCCTGAAACTGCTTTATAGGAGGAAAAATAAGAAATGAGCTATCCTCTTAGGACATTACCTTCGGACATTTGGACTTATCCGACAAGAGAGCTTACTCAAAGCAAGTTTCCTTTCTGGAGTGCCATAATAACACAGACACAAGGAAGCGTCTATATTGCTGCGTCTTCTTCTGCAGCCATCGTCATCCAGCCCCCAGCAGGAGAGATTTGGTGTGTGAACATAGCACAACGCTTAGCCTCCAGTGCTTCTGGATCACAAGCAAGATACAACGATTATGACGGAACAACCGCAAGAGAGCATGCCGCTCACTACAATTATGATTCCTATGTCAGCATCGATGTCCACCTCACAGGCATAACTAGAATACTCACCAACTCACTTTACGCACAGCTCTACTTCACCAATGCAGAAGCTGCATCAAAAACAGCTGTCTATGGTTACTCGGGTTTCAAGCTATCTCAGCCTCTCTGGGCTCCAAAGAGGCTTAACGATCCAAATCCAATGCCTTGGAAGAAGCCAACAAGCTTAACTTTGCCTCTCGCAATCGCACCCCTTCAAAAGTATGCCTTCGACATTCTTGGTATAGATCCATCCAAGCCAAACGAATACGGTTTAGGCGTAATATTGGAAGAGGATACTCCTTTAGCCATTGACCCTGTAACTAACTTTCCGGTTGAGAGGCTTACAGCAGTTGTAAAAGCTGATGTATTAGCTGATTTCATAGGTAAATTCAAAGCAAAGACAGCCGATCCAATACAAACAGGATATAGGAAATACCTAGATAAATGGAAACTCGAAGGGATAGATTTCGGTGTCTAAAATGAAAAGAAACAAAAACAAAGAAAAGCCGCTCATATACGCAATACCCATATCAATAGAGCTGGCAGGCATCTTCATCATCCTTGTAGGGATAGCTGTTGAGCTTTCGACAGGGGCGGAGCTGGGAAATTCCATTATAACTTTAGGCTCTACAATAGTAGCCTTGGGAAGCCTCTTGTGGGCAAAGATCCTGAGAGGCGTGAGGGAAAGGCATGGAAGAAATAGAAATAAGGGTGCCGGCTGATTGGCTTTCGATACCTACGAACCTCTTTGAGCTCACATGGGCAATCATAGGATTTCTGGCTGCGAGGAGCTTTTCAAAAAGGCTCGACGAGGACATAATGAAAGAGCTTGAAACCTTAAAAAGCGGGCATCCGAGGCTTTACAGGCTCAGGTGGCTCTTTGAAAGGACCCTTCACTTCATCCATCATTATTGGATAGGGCTTCTCATGATGACCTATTCTAATAGAACAAACCCGGCCTTCTGGATAGGCTACGGCTTCTTTATAGAGGACGGAGGCTATCATTTGAAAGAATTCTATCGGAGCCTAAAGAGGTGATCCCATGCACACATGGAAGGGGCATCCCATAAAGGCAGGGGAGCGCTGGGAAGATCCCGTAACGAACACGATATTTGAAATTACGGATGGGGGCGCCTGGGGATTCCCAGGGCAGCCATGGGTAAGATGGCTAAGAAAGGAAGACATGTCGTCCATAGGCTCATGGCCGATCCTGAGCCTTGAGCAATACAAGCTCTTCGTTTCATACAAACCAGAAAGGTACATAAACCCTGCTTACAGGATGGCATTTGAAGACGCCTGCGGCATAGACGGGAAAGTCTGGACGGGTGAACAATCGGCTGCAGAATATGCCATGAGGAACGCACCGGCTTCTTGGGAAGTTAAGCCCGAAATAAAGCCTCCAGCTCCAGAGCTGAAGCCTTCCATCCTTCCCCTGATCGGACTTTTCCTATTGGCTTGGTTCCTCTCCAAAAAAGGATAGCGGAGGCCGGGAAAAGTAGGAAGCACAAAAAGTGTCAAAAATTTTCTTAATTAGTAAGCAGATTCTTGAAAAGTGATATCACTTTCATGGAGACCCCAAAAATCAGGTCCCCTTTCCAAGGATTTTCCATCGTTTCTTTCTTTTTTTTGTGAAAACAACACTTCTGATATCGCTTCTCAATTTCTCGTCCAAAGAGAAAAACTTTAAATACTCAAGAATTCTAACAGTTTATCTTTCTAACTTTAAACCTCAGCAAAAAAACTACTCATTTTTTGTTAGGTATATCAAAAAAAACCG
>Ga0080004_1111769_pt1 | contig 15768 bp, 18 predicted proteins | sample WasSprMetagenome_FD_69207 | JGI IMG/M metagenome (GOLD analysis project Ga0080004, IMG submission 69207) | Sulfidic aquatic microbial communities from Washburn Spring, Yellowstone National Park, USA - WS (SPADES assembly) (version 2) | ecosystem: Environmental > Aquatic > Thermal springs > Hot... | reverse complement strand
AGTACTATCCGAAGTATCTTGAATATTTGAATAAAATCATTGCAGTTTAATAATGAGAATTATTTGAGTATGCAAATTTGCAAACCGCAAGTTTCCTGTATATATTCAATTCTCTTAAAGAGATAGTAACGTTTGTAGTTGATGTCATAATACTACTTAATAATTGACTTTCAATTCTCTTAAAGAGATTCTATCTACTCTTACATTAACTATTATTAAAATAGTAAAATTTTTACATAAATTTTTCTAATATCTTGCGGTTCTCCTTAATTTGTGAGAAAGCAATGTTCCAGCACCGAAAGATAAAGTAAAAGTCATCCATTGCATCACAATTATGTCCTTCATTAAAAAGCTCGGCTTTCATTCGCTTTCCTAATCTCAACTATAACAATATCGCCGGGCTTTAATCCTAGCTTATCAACAGCTGATTTTGGAATTCTTATAAGAAAGCTCCTTCCCGCCTTGTACACCTTTGTATAATACATCATTGTATTATACGCATCAGTTTGCCTTTCCCCAGCTACATTCTTTCTGACAGCTTTTGGTATTTTAATGCTGGAAAAATTTGAGCGCTTAAGCATAATCATTCCTCATTAAGAATTTTTATGATGTTTCAATGGCGCTAAGCAAAACATGAGAAATTAATGTGTAATGTTTCACGTGAAACATTCCTTTTTACATGTAATATTACATGTAAAAAGCTGATGTGAAACGCTTATGTAAAATTTTCAAAAATATGTCTAGTATGCAACTCCAATCAGTACTTGATACAATTTTATATACTATTTGATAAATTCCTTATCATTCGTCTACTCTTCTTCCCTTCTGTTTAATGTTTTCCTTTCTTTGTGCTTATCTATGAAGCCTAACTCCTTTAAGTATATTATTGTTGCAAATCTCATTATGTCAGCTTTCGATGTGAATAGCCCAGTCTCCACTAACTCATCCAATAGCTTATCAAACTTCTCACTCACTGTCACTCTTATCTCAGGCATGTTATATCCCTGAAATATCCTTTCAAACGTATACTTTATGAAAGCTTATATATTACTTCTGTACATGAAATATACGTTGTGTAGACATATGAATGGAGAGAATACGGATAACAAATCTGAAAAAATAGAAAGAAATGCCTTTGAATATTTGAAGCAAATTGTAGATGCACTTGACAAGCTTTTCAGTATTCTATTTTCATATGAAGAATTAATTGTAAAGGATATTTCCATAAATGTTAGGAAGCAACAGACCCTTGGGAAATTCCTTCAAAGTGAGAGACAACCTCAAATACCAAGTGAAATAGCTATAATAGAGGTTTCAGTTAAATTGGGTTTTCAAGAGTCTTTCGGCTCAAAATTTCTGGCTGATATTTTAGAAAGTATTGAAAAAGCTGGTCTTAAAGCTTCATTGAGTATAGAAGAATTAGATATGAAAATAAACGTAGCAAACATACCATTGGCATAATGTCTGATGGGTCTAACCGGCGGAATAGAGATAAAGTATCTCTCCGGAAACGTCTATTGACCGAGCGATAAACCGTATCTTGTTTGGGTTAGTGTTAAGCTTATATAGATAGTAGGCTTAATATTTAACGGTTAAGGGTTATGGGTTTAGAAATGAAGGAGTGGGCTATTAAGTGGGTTGAAGGTTCCATAATCAGCTATGTCAGAGGGCGGACGTCTTTAAATATGGTCGTTGGAAGGATCAGAAAGGCTTTAAACAGCTATGGATTGAGAATAGACGAGGTTGAGGCTTTAATAGATACTATTGAAAACAGTCCGGTCTACCTCCCATCACTGAGAAAGGACGAGAAGGCCGTCAGGCTTAAGCTAGTTAAAGAGGCTTTGACTAGCCTTCAAAGCGAGGGACGTACTCCGATTAAAAAGCCAGGCGGAGAAGGGGGTTACTAAAATGGTTAAATGTCCATACTGTGGAAATGAAGGATACTTTGAGGAGCTTAGGAATCCATGGAAGTTCCTATTCTACTCGGTTAAGAGGCTTCGATGTCCTAAATGTGGTGGGATATTTAACCTCTATTCTGGAGTGAGCCCTAAGGGTAAGAGCTCGGAGTTTGTGATTAGGATTAAGCCAAGGCGGGGTAAAGGTTGATAGATGGAGTGAGAAGAAGTGAGCACGTTTAAAGAGTTAACGTCGGAACCTAAGCCAATTAGTTGGTTGCTTCTTGAAAGGGATCGTTTTGAAGTCGATAGAACTTATCAAAGGGAAGAGGTATGGTCCGTAAGTATGGCTCAATATTTGATCGATTCAATTTTGAGGAAATATGATATTGGCAAGATATATTTGCAAGTCCGTGAGGGAAAATATTACATAATCGATGGACAACAGAGACTAAAAGCCATATGGAAATTCGCTGACAATGGCTTTCCGTTAAGTGCCAAATATTCTCCTCGTGAACTTGCTGGTAAATACTATAGGGATCTACCTGAGAGAGTTCGTGAGGAGTTTAGGAGTTTTCCAGTAACCCTAGTTTATATAAGGGGCTTTTCCGATGAAGAGGTGAGGGATCTCTATAGACGTATAAACTCCGGTATACCTCTAAATACTGCTGAAAGGTTAAATGCATTACCTGGGAATATAGTTTTGACTGTTAGAAAGCTTTCAGAGCACCCCTTCTTTGAAAGAATAACCAGTCTAAAACCGGGACGTTACCGCTACCTTCACATGTCGGCGCAATTATTGATGTTGGAGAAGAACGGAATAACGGATATTTCACCTAGAGCTCTATTCACCTTTTTCGAACAAAATAAGAATTTGGATACGAAATCCCAAGCCTACAAGGACACTGTCAAAGTCCTCAATTACCTTGAGAAGGCATTTAATGAGAAAATGAAGGAACTACGGAAGCCAAGCTGGATAGTAACGCTTTACCTTCTAACCTCACACCTCCTTAAAAATTACGTGATGAATGGGAAAGAAGAGTGTCTCAAAAACTTCTTTGTAAAATTCTTCCAAGAGGTTTTAATGTCAATGAAAACCAAGGATAGCGAACTCTTTAAGTTTAATTTGGCCATAAGTCGTGGAACAACAAGTAGGGAAAGTATTGGTTTGCGTCATAAAATAATCCTTGAACGTTTTCTGATATCCGCTAAAAGCCTTGTACCACTTGACCCTAAAAGGGAATACACAGAGGAGGAGAGAATAGCCATATTTAGGATAAACAATGGAAAGTGTCAACGTTGCGGTGAAAAATTAAGAATGGACAACTTTCACGTACACCATAAAGTACCTTGGGCAAAGGGTGGTCAGACAACATTAGAAAATGCCTTACTTCTATGTGAGCGGTGTCATAGAGAATTGCATAAGATAGGTGAAAATTGATGGGTGTTAGTTTTGTTGTAGATGCAGAGAAAATTGCTGAAGAGATTAAGAAGGTGGCTTCCGAATCAATTAGCGAGGAAGATTTAAAACAAGGTGTTGAATATATCATCAAAAGAAATATTATTGAGAAAATAAAGGAAGTTGAGAAAACCGAAATCCCATATGCTTCATGGAAACCTCCAAAGGCAAGATATGAAGTTACGCTAGTCTCGGGAATTAGGCCAGATACACTTTATGGTCACCTCATAATAGAGTATGAGAAACCCAAGACGTTTGAAACTAGAAGTGGATTTGAAAAGGCTGTGGAGCAGGTTAAGAGGTACATAATTGATCATGCAGAAGTTGAAGCTAGATTTCCAAGATATTTCGGTGTAGTCTTAGACGGTTATAAGATAGGCTTTGTAAGGTATGGAGAGGCTATAAAGGGTTTTGAGAGTAGGGGGGCCATTCGACGTTAACAAGAATACAGTTGCAAAACTTATTGAAGCTATCATAGGACTTAGAAGGAAGGCTTTAAGTGCAGAAGAGCTTTTAAAGGATTTTGGACCTGAAAGTCAAGTAGCTAGGGAAAGCATTAAAACATTCTATAGTAAGTTGCTTAAAACATCTCCTAGAACTCAAATGCTCTTTGAAGATTGGAGGAGAGTATTCTCACAAGTTTGTGCATATAGCCCAGAGAAGATTAAGGGCTTAGAGGAAGTATATGGATTTAGGAAAGGTGAAGCTAATCCAGAAAAGCTGTTATTCGCCCTACACACCTACTATGCACTAATAATGAAACTCTTGGCAGCAGAAGTTGCATCGCTCTACGTTACACCAAGACTTTGGTCCTACTTAAGGGCTCTCGAAGATGCCTATTGCGTAGGACATGAAAAACTGAGGGACGAGTTAAAGGACCTTGAGGAGGGAGGAATATTTACAAGGCTTGGAATAACCAATTTCATGGAAGCAGACTACTTCGCATGGTATCTAGATGAGTGGGATGAGGAGGTTGCGAAATGTGTAATGAGCATCGTGGACAAACTTTCAAACTATGATCCAAGCGTTGCTGAGCTCGAACCAGAAAAGGTCAAGGATCTTTTCAAGAGACTATACCAGAACCTTGTTCCAAAGAAGATTAGACACGATCTAGGGGAATACTATACTCCAGACTGGCTTGCAGAATTAGTCTTAAACGAAGTTGGATGGACTTTAGAAACCTTCGAGAAAGTCAGAGAAGAAAAAAATGACATGCTAGCTCCTCTTAACCTAAGACTCCTCGATCCGGCTTGTGGAAGTGGAACATTCCTCATATTAGCAATAAGCAGACTTAGACAATACATAGAGGAGCACTGGATAGATAAAGGTACAGCATTGAGAAGAATAACAAAGAACATTGTAGGCTTTGACTTAAATCCACTAGCCGTGATTGCATCAAGGGCAAACTACCTCATAGCATTAGGAGATATGCTTAGGGAGAAAGGAGCTGAACCAATAGAAATGCCTGTATATCTAGCTGATTCGATACTTGTAGAAAGAAGACAGACGCTTACAGGAGCAACATACATTCTCAAGACGGCCGTGGGAGAGTTTAGTGTTCCAATAAGTGTAGTGGAAAAAGGTCTGCTGACAAAAATTTTAACAATAATGGAGGAGTGTGTAAAAGGAAACTACAGCTCAAACGAGTTTAGAGCAAGGTTGCTAAGAGAAGTAAGCCTGGAAAAAGATGAGACATCAATCCTATCAGAACTCTTTGAAACATTATCAAAGCTTGAAAGGGAAGGAAAAAACAGGATATGGGCTAGAATCTTGAAGAACTCCTTTGCGCCATTCTTTGCAGGAAAGTTCGATTATGTCGTAGGAAATCCTCCATGGGTTAACTGGGAAAATCTTGCCGAAGAGTTCAGGAAATCACTTAAAGAACTCTATAAGTGGTATAACATATTGCCAAGCAATCCTAACGCTCAAACCAAAGTTGACCTTTCAATGATATTCGCTTACCGCTGCATGGATAGATATCTACGAGAAGGAGGAATCTTTGGCTTTCTGATAAACGACGCAGCTTTCAAGGCTATGGCTGGTAACGGCTTCAGGAAATTTAAGGTCAGAGGAATACCGTTCAAAGTGAAAGTAGTACATGACCTTGTGGCCATTAAGCCTTTTGAAGGAGCTTCTAATAGGACGACCATGTTCATCGCTGAGAAGGGCAAATTGACGGAGTTTCCAATCTCCTACAAGAAATGGTTCAAATCAGTAAAAGAGGAGATCCCGCAAAACCTAACTTTAAATGAAGCTAGAAAAATGGTTAAAATCGCTGACCTTTATGCTGAGCCATTAGGAGGATATAAACCTTATGATGAAGTCTTGCCTTTAGTAACGTTTTACCACAAGGATGTTTTTACCAAGCTAAATAAAGTAATTAAAGTATCATCATATAAAGCACATGGAGGAGCAGACCTCTACCCAGCTGGCGTTTATAGAGTTAGGATCATAGATAATGTAAGCAAGGAATTGGTATTAGTTGGAAATCTAATAGAACGTGGAAAGAGAGCAAAGGTAAATCTAATACAAACGACTATCGAAAAGGACTTCCTTTATCCTATACTTGAAAGTGGAAGTATTTCTCGGTGGAAGATAACAAGCTACGCTATCGGTGTTATACCTCATGATAAGAATGGGAGAGTCATATCTGAGACGGAGCTGAAAGTGAAATGGCCTAAAACATATGAATATTTATTGAGATTTAAGGGAGTTTTGGAAAAAAGGTCTGATTATAAATCTTATGGGAAGGGACAACCATTCTACTTCATTTATAAACTTGCCAATCATACCCTAGCCCCAATAAAGGTTGTATGGAATAGAATGGGAGCAGAACTATGTGCTATTGTGGTAACTTTTATCAAACATCCTATTCTAGGAGAAAAAGTTCCAATTCCAACAGAGACAGTTGGTTACATACCTACTACTGTAGAAGATGAGGCTCATTATATATGTTCAATACTTAATTCTAGTTTGGTTAATTTGATATTGCAATCAATAGCTAAAGGCGGTAAGAGTTTTGCTACACCAGAGTTTATAAACATGGTTAATATTAAAATGTATGATCCATCAAATATTCTCCATAGAAAGTTAGCAGAACTCTCAAAGAAGGCGCATCAATTGGCTCAGCAAAATCAGGAAAATGAGTTAAAGAAGGTTGAAGAGGAAATAGATAATGTTGTTGCTCAGCTTTACGGCATATCTGAAGATGAGCTTAAAGAGGTCAAGAGGTGTCTGGCTATGCTTGAAGGTGAGGAATTTGAAGAGGAGGAAGAGGAAACTGTTGATCTTCCGCCAAGCATGCCAGATATATCTCTGAGGAATAACGTTGCAGGTGAGGATAAGCCCTTTAGCGTTAACGTTATTATTTCTAACCCCCTTGATAAACCATTAACCAACGTTTCCGTCAAGCTTGAAGTATTCGATGGGCGCCTCATTGAGAAAAGTTTTGAAAATGTTGAGGGTGAGGTTTCGTTCCCACTTAGCTTTAATGGGCTTAAGGCTGGAGAGTATAAAGTTAAAGCTGTCTTCAGCTATGTTTTTGAAAATACTCCAAAAAGGCTTGAGAAGGACCTAACAATATATGTTAAAGGCTCTGAGGTTAAGCATGTTGAGAGGAGCTTCAAGCCCGAAGAACTGTTCGGTGTTTAGTTATGGGTATGGATGAGCTTAATGCAAAGCTTAAGTACATTTTCGGCGATGTTGTCGTTAAGAAGGATGTTGTTCTATATCAGGAGGTTGCTAGGCTCCCACGCTTCATATCCGAATATTTGATTTCAAGTCTTGGTAAGGAGAAGCCAAGCAAAGAGGATTTGGAGAAGATAGCAGACCTAGTTTCAAGATGTTTTCCTGAGCCTAGGGATAGGGATAAAGTCCTCCACGATCTTATGAAGTTGGGTGAGTATAAGGTTATTGATGAAGTTAAAGTTTTTACGGATGTTTCTTCTGGAACACATAGAGCCTTCCTTTGGAATCTTGGTTTGGAATGTGCAATTACCGATGATCTTCTGGAAAGGTATGAGAATCTTCTTAGGCAGGGTCTTTGGGGTTTAGCTAAGCTCCAGTACGTTTCAAATGTTGAGGGAGGTTATGTTACTGTTGTAAGCTTCCTCCCATTTCAAATAGCTAAGCTTGATATGAAGGCCTTCATGGATGGTAGAAGGGAGTTCACAGCTGAAGAGTGGGCTGACGTCTTGATAAGTACGATAGGCTTTAACCCTGAAGTTTTGCCTTGGAGGAAGAATCTGGTAATATTATCTAGGCTTATACCGCTCGTAGAGCCAAATGTCAACATAATGGAGCTTGGACCTAGGAATACTGGTAAAACTTACACCTACCTAAACGTATCTCATTACACGAGAATATTCTCAGGTGGAAGGGTTAGCCCAGCTGTCTTAATATGGAACCTAGCTAGAAATATTCCAGGAGAAATAACGACAAAAGATTGCGTAGTATTTGATGAGATTAGCAAAATAGAGTTTTCAAGTGCTGATGAAATGATGGGCAAGCTTAAGTTATATATGGAGAGTGGATTCGTGGAAAGAGGTATTAAGAGAGGTATAAGTCAGTGTTCATTGATGTTCATGGGGAATGTTGATGTGAAGGGGGAGATACCGATAGAGGACTTCACATATGTCCTTCCAGAAATTATGAGAGATCCTGCATTCATAGATAGAATACACGGCTTCATTCCTGGATGGGAGGTCCCAAAGATAGGTAAACTTGATGTATACATTTCCAAGCACTATGGCTTTGTAACTGATTACTTTGCTGAGATACTCCATGAGCTCAGGAAGAAGACGGAATTCTATTACTATATCTCTGATAAAGTTGAGCTTTCAAACGTAACTGGAAGAGATGAGAAGGCCATAAAGAGGCTTGCAAGTGGCTTCCTAAAACTTATATGCCCACATGGAGAAGTAAGCGATGAAGAGCTTAAGCTTGCCCTAGATTTAGCAGTAGAATATAGGCAAAGAATAGCGGATTGGCTTCACTTCATGAAACCAGGCGAATATGAAAGGAAAAAGATAGGGTACAGAATTAAATCGACGTGACGGTTATGTGTGTGGAACCCCTTACACTGCTTGGGTATCTCGCTAAGCCAGCCATTGAAAGCCTATTAACACGAATCCTAAAGCCCAGCAATATTAAAGCTAGGCTTAACACAATGGAAGCTTATTGCATATATTACCCTATTTACAAAAGCATTCAATGTCTTGGCAATTATGATGAAAAATTAATCGAAGAATTAGTCGCAAGCTTAAAAGAAGATCCTGTTCTCTTCATTAGGTTACTACCACATATCGGCTCTATTGGACCGAGTAAGCCATCACTAGATACCGAAGCCAAGGAATTATTTAAGAAAAACTCAACCTTACTCTACTTACCTGAACCCTTCCTTAAGGAATTAGAGAAAGTTAAAGACGAAATTGACAAAATAAGCAGTTCTATTGAGAAAAAGGATTTAAAGAGCGCATTGGAAGTTGCAGAAAAGAACTTCAAGGATAAATACGAGAAGGGAGACATTCAGATTCCCAGGATAGAAGAAGTAATTGAGGAGATCCTGATTTTGCTAACTTCAATTATTATGCTTGGAAGAAAGCCAAACTATATTACGGCTAAAGCTGTCATTAACTCTTATTACGTGATTCTTGTTTTTGAGAGATCTTTGGAGCAACTTCCAGCAATATTTATGATAATTATGTCCTTATTCATGCCTCCTGAGACGCTTTCAATATCATTGGAACGGTTAGAGAAGATAAAGGAAGTATTTCCAAGCGGCCAAAAGCTAATGATGATATCATATATTGAACAAAGCCTTCAAATAGGAGCCAGCATACTGGGATTTAAGTATGAAGAATTCAAAAATGCGTTTGAAAAAGCTGAGCGTCTTTTAAGATACAGTGAAATGCACTCAAGTTACACATACAATTCCTAGTTTTCACATTATGTAAATAAGTCCCTCCTAATTGAAAATGCAAGATTATTATGTTTGAGGCAGACCTGAGCTTAATGGTACGACAAATTAATACCAAAAGCGAATAAAAAATTACTAATTTAACAATATCTCGTTTTCGTTTAGAAGGATCAACCTTGTTTCGACATCGCCTTTTACGCTTTTTACTAATTCCCTCCACCTTGGGCTTAAATTCTCAAAATACTTTTTAGCTTCAAGTATGCTGTCAATTTCTGGGTTACCAGTTTTCCAAGGAATTTGCTTAACATTTTTAGGTAAAACCACGATTAGGATGATGAATTTGGGTTTCATTTCTAAGTTTTTTATGGCGAAGGGGAGCTTATCTTTAAATGTTAGCCATTTGAAATTAACATCCCTTGTGGAGAAGCATTCATGCGCTTCATCGAAAGTTATGCATTCAACAAAACCTAGGAATTCGTTGAACTCCCCAAAGATGGCAACGTCGACTTTAATGTAATGTCTCTTCCTAATGTAATGTCTCTTCCTCTTGACACTTATACCAAATTCTGAAGGATCTAGAGGTTTTGAGAAGTGTAGTTTAAATTCAGGAATACATATTAACCCCAATCTATGCCCCGCATATATAACAGACCACTGAAGCCAACTATGAACATTCTGTCTACACATCTCTGAATACTTAGTGATGCTCTGTTTGGTTATAACGTCATTCGCTATTAAACTTTTTAAGTTCTCAGCGATATATTTCACAAAATTATCCAACTGCAAAGTGGTCATTTTGCTCACTTAATCTTAAAGTATTAGTTATTTATAAACTATAACTGAAAAATAATTACTTATTGAATGCATGATCTTAGCTCACCAGCCTAGAGGTTCTTGAACAATATCGCCCTTTCAATATTTTCTTAATGAATTTATAGTGGACCTAAACATAAGATAGTTCTCTCAATCTTTTCAATTGAAAATAGTGATTATGCCTTACAATCTGTATATGTAAGCGGTTGCTTATACTCCATGATCGTAAATTAGGTTCGGATCCTCTTAACAACAGATCATCGTCTATTTATAAGTTGTAATGTTAGGGATTGTAGGTACATTGAATGTCAAGAGTACATCTATGGAGGACATAAATTTGTATAGTAAAACCCTTAATATCCATAATAGGTGTTATATATAGCAAAGAAGAAGATGGATGAAAGGAGTTTTTATAAGCCTATAAAGGTTTGGCTTGGGTCAAAGGGATATAAGGTAGTGATATCTGGTGGAAGGAAGAGGATCCCCTCTCAACTGGAGCCCTTCTAGGCGTCTCATTCCTTGAGTTAGATGTCGTTGGTTATAAGAGGGAGGATTATAGCGAGAGGCTGGTAATAGTTGAGGCTAAGACGAACTCTATGTTCTTTTTTGATGGCCTTGGAATTAGAGTTGTTGCAGTCGATGCGGAAGGCAGAAGGTGGATGGATAGGTGAAGGCAGAGAAAATGTACTCACATCGTAGTGACATACATGTAGCCCTACTTGGAATTATGAAGTCTGCACTCGGGATTAAGAAGTAGTGGAGATAATGCGGGAAAATAGCTTTCAAATTATGATCGAAGCCTATTATCACATAACCCTAGAATTACCAAAATTCTAGCATTCTCTAATAGTAAGCAAATATAGTGAACCAGTTCACGTGATATAACTAGTAACTCATTTGGTAAATCTTGTTTGAGTTAGAGTTCACGTTTAACATGAAATTCGTGAACTTTTTGATGTGAGAGCAAGCCTTTCGAGCCAGTGACCCGGGTTCAAATCCCGGCCGGAGCATCAATTTTTATATTTTTAATTTTAAATAATAATTATGAAATAAAATGTGGAGTATTATTAAAAAGTATTTTGAAGATTATCCTGAAAGACTTAAAGTTGTTCGTATATTAATAGATAATGGTCTTAATATCAGAAATGGAAAAATATTTTTAAATGAAATTGAAATTCCCATAGTACGTATTGCAAGAGTTGCTAATGTTGATAGAAGAACAGTTATTGAAACAATATCAATGATAGAAGAAATAGAAGAATTGAGAAGAATATTTTATCATTTGAGATCTGCAGGTCATTCTCTTAAAGAAGTTGCACGTTATTTAAATTTTGGAGTATTAGAAATAGTACCAGAAGATGCAAGAATTCCAGGTATTTTAGCTAATGCTGCTATGATATTAGCAAATCATGGTCTTAGTATAAGACAAGCAATAGTTGATGATCCTGAACTTTCTCCTGAGCCTAGATTAGTACTTATTGTTGAAAAGAAAATTCCTGGAGAATTAATATCAGAATTTTTAAAAATAAAAGGTGTTGCTAAGGTTTCAATTTATTAGCAATAGAAATTATTTTGTTTACAACATCTATAGCATTTTTTCCAAATACTCTTATCATTGGTTCTTTTCCAATATCACCTAAATCATAAATAGCATCTGGAATTCTTCCAATTCTCTTTATTGCTTGTTCAATTCCCCATGGTAATGATGCTCCTTCTTTTAATTTTATTTCTAATGGTTCTTCTCTTCTATCAAAATATGATATAGTAAAATTAAGATCCCTCATTATTTTCAATATTTCTTCAGAATATTTTATATTTATAGCAGCTCTAATATTACTATCATATTCCATTATTTTTAATAATATTCTTGCCATATGAGATGATGATCCGAATTCAGGCGAAGATACTGCTTTTGCTCTATTTTTTATTTTTACTATTCTTCCTGGAATTCCTGCAATATCATTTATATCTTTTGCATATGGAATTGCCATTACTAAATTCATTTGAACTTCTGGAATTAAATAAGCTATTTTTTCATTGGATTCAATAATTTCAATAGCTTTTTTCAATTCTTCAATTACTTTATATTTTTCATAAGGAATATATATCCAAGATATGGGATTTACAGGACCATGACCTTTTCCTATAGGTAATCCATACATTATAGCATGAGTAATAAATAATTTTGCATTTTCAATTGCTTTTTCAATATCATTTCCTTTAGCAATTTCTGCAGTAATAGCAGCTGAAAAACTACAACCAGTTCCATGGGTATTCTTTGTTTCAATTCTTGGAGCTCTATATTCTCTATAATTTCCATTATAATAAAGAATATCTATACTTTCATTAGAATTTAAATGTCCACCTTTTACTACTACAGATTTAGCACCATAGTTTTCTACAATTATTTTTGCAGCTTTTTTCATATCATCAATATTATTTATTTTAATTCCAGAAATTACTTCAGCCTCAGGAATATTAGGTGTAATTACTGTAGCTAATGGTATTAATTCTTTTATTAATACTTCAATAGCATCATCTTTTAGTAATTTAGCTTTGCTTTTTGCAATCATTACTGGATCTATAACAATAGGAAAACCATATTTTTTAATACATTTAGAAACAGTAGAAATAATTTTTGAGCTACTTAACATTCCAGTTTTTGCAGCATCAATTCCCATATCTTTAGCAATTGCATCAATTTGTTTTTCAATAATATCTACATCTATTTCTTGAATTCCAATTACTTCATAGGTATTTTGTGCAGTAATAGCAGTAATAGCAGAAGTTCCATGAACGCCTAAAGCTGCAAAAGTTTTTAAATCTGCTTGAATTCCTGCACCTCCTCCAGAATCACTTCCAGCAATAGTTAATGCAATTGGTATTTTTCTCATAATTAAAAATGAGAAATTAAAATTTATATTTGTATTGGAAAAATTAAATTTGAGAAGTATGGAAATAATAAGCTTAGAAGAATCAATTAATGAAATTATTGAAAGATATAATAAAAAACCTAAAGGATGGAAGTTTATATCAGATTTTAAGGGAAATATTATTGTTATAGGTCCAGATATTGGATATCAATTAAAAGTTATGATGATTAATCCTTATGAAAGTATTGGTATTGGAACAAGAATATATGAGCCTTTAAATTTTGAATTGAAATATGATTCTGGTTTTAGAATATTAGATAAAGAATCATTTAAAAGAGTAATCTCTGGAAATTATAATATTATTTGGGATATTTTAAAAAGAGATCCTGTACCAACATATGAGCTAAATAAAGGAGAGGTAATTCTAGGAGGACCAATATTAACTACAGATATTAAATCAAAAATTGAAGAAAAATTATCCATGGAATTAGAAAAATTATTTAGGAAGAAATATCCATTTAGAGTAAACATGTTCAGATAAGGTGATATAATGAAGAAAATAATATTATATAAAAGTCCTTCATGTGAAAAATGCTCTATAGCAAAATTTATTTTACAACGTATTTTAACAAATAAAGGATTATCTTATGATGAAATAGTAGAGGAAAAAGATGTAAAAAAGGATAGAAATGCTATGGCAGAATTATTAATGTATGGTGCTTTAAATACACCATTAATTATAATTGGAGATAAAATCTTCAAAGATGATAATGCATTAAAAGAAAATTTATTAAAAGAAGCAATTGAAAAAATTTTATGAAATGTAAAGATTGTGAATTTTGGTATGGAGCATATGATAATGATTATGGACCATGTAGTATAAAAAATGCAAGAGGAGATAAAAAATATATAACTCATGGATTTCATGAATGTGATGAAATTGAGAATAAGAATAGCAAATAGAAAAGATTATGAAAAAATTTTAGAATTTTCAAATAAAGCAAAATGGAAATATGAATTAAAAGATTTTTATTTAATGGAAAAATCTGGAATTTCTAAAACATTATTGTTAGAAAATGAAATAAAAAATGAAATAATTGGAATGATTACAACTGAAAGCCTCGCCTTTCAAGGCGAGGATGAAGAGAAAGATTTATAAGTTTGTTAGTATATTAGTTTGTTAGTGATTTATCTGGTAAAGCTAAAATGTCCTTCCTGTGGGCATGTCTGGGACTATAAAGGTAAGAGGAAATATTATGCTGGCTGTCCCAATTGCCATAGAAGTGTACATATAGCCAAGTACAAGGTTGAGTAAATATGTCTTCTGGTAATGAGGGATTACTAACCCTAACCATTAAGATGAGGGTTAGCCCTGAGCCAGAATATGAAAAAGAGCTAATTAGCTTAATTAAAAGACATAGAGAAGCTCTTAATTATTCTATAAAAGTTATTATAGAGAATAAATTATTAAGCCTTAGTAAAGCCCATAAATTGCTCTACAATGTTCTTAAAGAGAGATATGGTCTACCATCTAAAATTGCTATTGACTGCTATAGAGAAGCAATAGCAATTGCTAAATCATGGCTTAGAAATCCAAATATAGGTAAAATACCTAGAGCTAAAACTCCTAGGCTTTGGTTATCACATAAATATAGCTATAGAGTAAAAGATAATTATGTTGAAATTATTGGCGGATACAAGCTTAGAATAATTGGATGGGATAGAAGATATGATAAATATCAAAATAGAGAAGCAAGATTAACTTATAAGGATGGAAAAATGTTTCTAATGATTACTAAGGGGACTCCCAAACCATCAAAATATACTCCTAAAGGTATTCTAGCTGTTGATGTTAATGAAAAACATATAGTTGTTGGAAATTCACATTTTGAATACATATTTGAAACAGCTATTGAGAAAGCTCTGTACTATAAACAACTTGCTGAAAATCTTAAGAAGAAATACTCCTCTCCTAAATATAACCCATGGATTAAGAGAAGAGGTATTAAAGAAAGGATAAGATATTTTCACAGAAAAACTAGGAACATTACAGAGGACTGGGTTAAGAAGGTTTCATATAAAATTGTATTTCTGGCTAAGCAACATCAACATACAGTTGCTAGAGAAGATTTAACAAACTTAATAGAAAGCCTTAAAAAGCTTCCTAAAGAGCATAAAGTTGCTTTATTGATTTTAAGTTATAAAAGATTGAAACATTGGATTGATTGGCAATGTGAAAAACATGGTGTGCCTTTAATCATTGTTGATCCTAAAGGAACATCAACTATATGCCCAATATGTAACTCAAAACTAGTGAAAAACAGCTATAGAAAAATGATATGTCTTAAATGCAGATTTGAAGCTGATAGAGATATAATAGCTATCCTAAATATTGAGAGAAAAGCAAAGATGTGGGGAGCTCTGATCCCCCTGAATGCTCTTCAGATGACAGATGTAAATCCGAATAGATGAGGGGAACCTTCGTCCTTTAGGGCGGGAAGGAGGTCAGAAGAATTAAAAGTGGAAGAGGAGAATTCCCATGCAAAAATATGCATTTAAAAGAATTTAAAGCATTTTGTAGAGAAATTGATGAAAAAATTGAAGTAAATTGTATATTCGCTTCTCCTGATAATCATCCTATGATTGTTTTTGCTTATGGGAATTTAAAATTTAAATAAATATTTTAAAATTTTTCAATATATTTTTGTTTACATTTGTTTACAGAAGTATAGCGAAGATTTTTATAACTTATTGTATAATTTTCTAATGCCCATAGGGGTGTACTAATATATGAAAAAAATTTTTAGTAGT
>Ga0080004_1136087_pt1 | contig 15770 bp, 14 predicted proteins | sample WasSprMetagenome_FD_69207 | JGI IMG/M metagenome (GOLD analysis project Ga0080004, IMG submission 69207) | Sulfidic aquatic microbial communities from Washburn Spring, Yellowstone National Park, USA - WS (SPADES assembly) (version 2) | ecosystem: Environmental > Aquatic > Thermal springs > Hot... | reverse complement strand
ATATGTTGCGCAAAAGGACAGCCAGCAGAATACGTGGAAGAAACAAGATCTGGTGTTGTGGTTAAGCCTGGAGACTACGAAGCCTTAGCTAAAGCTATACTTTATTTGAAAAATAACTCTGACTTGGCTAAAGAGTTTGGGCAGTCTGGAAGACGCTATATCGAAGATAATCTGTCAATAGAAAAAGTAGGAAAAGAAATGATGGTTGTTTTTAAAAAAGTTCTCAGACATCCTTAAGAGTAGATACAGATAGGACTTTGCATGTCGATTAACGTGAATGCTATTCATATGCTCAAAAGGAGTCTTTAACAATGAAGATCCTACAAGTTACGCCTTATTTTCCCCCTGCATATGCTTTCGGAGGCCCCGTTAAGGCAACATATCACATTTCAAGGGAATTGATTAGGAGCTGCCGTGAAGTAGTTGTGTATACAACCGATGCCAAAGACTTTAACTCGAGGTTAGAAATAGACTCTAATAATACTATTGGGGGAATGGAAGTTCATCGGTTCAGAAATCTTTCCTTAACACTCGTTAAGAAACTTAAACTCTTTATAACTCCTCGCCTCGCTTTATTTGCAAGAAGAGAAGCTAAAAGCTTCGACATAATCACCTTCACGAGTACAGAACTTTTCAAAATATTGTGATTCATTATTATACTCGCAAATACAATGTTCCTTACGTTTTGCAAGCTCATGGCTCTCTTCCTAGGATTGGAGCTTGGCAAAAGCTGAAATGAGTTTATGATATTTTGTTTGGTATAAGTTGTTAAGGTACCCCTCGGGTTATTGCATTATATCAAATTGTGGAATAGTATTCCTAAGGTTGATACTTATTTAATTGATAAAACAAGAATAGTAGATCACGTATGGAACAACCTTTGGTATCAGTTATAATACCTACATGGAACTCAAGCAGAACACTTGATCTTTGTCTACAATCGATTAAAAATCAAACTTACAAAGAAATTGAAGTTTTAATAGTTGATGGAGGAAGTAATGATGATACGCTTAAGATTGCACGGAAGTATAAGGTCAATATTATTATTTTGAATAAACGTAGTAGGACTATTCAAAGGAATGCAGGTGCGCTTAGTGCAAGGGGGTTTTTTCTGCTTCAAGTGGATTCGGATGAAGTTTTACACCCGAGGTTAATAGAAGAATGTGTAAAGGAAACACTTAATAAAAAACTTGATGCAATATTTATATCAACTATTGATACCGGACGAACCTATTTTGGAAAGTCAAGATGTCTAGGAAATATTATTAACTTGTTTCTAAAAAAAGATGTTTGGATTCCTAACTCACAATTAAGATTTTATACCAAGGCCGTCTTTAATATTGTAAAAGGATACGACCAAGATATATTGGTTGGGGAAGATGTTTTGTTTGGATTTAAAAGTCTTAAACTCGGCTTTAAAGTGGGCAGATGCAAGTATCCTATACTACACTATGGGATTGAAGGTTTAAAAAACATCTTCTTGAAGAAATATTATTATGGAAAGACATTTAGAAGATATCGAGAACGAGCTAGGGAACTTGCTCCTTCTGAACTTTTCCCCCCTAGAGATTATATAAACGCAGGGGTTTTTTACCTTATACACCTATTTGATTTCAAAAATTATAGTAGATATATTCCAGGATTCTTAATGGTGAAACTGATGGAATTTCTTGGAATATTGTTTGGCAGTATTATTGGTCTGTAATAAAAATTTTGTAAGGGGATAGTTATATTTCTAATTAGAGTTGTGGCACAAAATCTACATAGAAATCTTGGTGGTGGTTTTTCAAAAAAGATGTATGAATTAGATACTCGAAGTCAGACAATTGACATTGAAACCATAATATTTTTTACATGCGACTTAGAAGTTTCTCCCGAAGCTAGAGCGAAGACTATATATGACCATGGATTAATTTCCAACCTTGAAATTTTGATCGATATTTTAAACAAATATGATATAAATGGAGTCTTTTTCGTGGATGGGGCTGTCTGCCAAAATTATGCGGATTTAATTGAAATGTTGTATAAAAATGGGCATGAAATAGGTTCACACGGGTTTGCACATATTCCAATGACTTCATTATGGTTTACTCCTAGGTTTCCTAAATTTTCACGTTTTTCTACAAGAGTAGCCGACATAAAAAAATCAAAAAATGCAATAAAGTCTATCATAGGGAAAGAACCGATTTCCTTTAGAGCACCTTATCTAGCCATTGATGATAACATGCTCATGTTTTTAGAAAAAGAGGACTTCTTATTAGATAGTTCACTATACAATCCTGCATTTGGCAAAATCTCCTTTCCTTATCATCCATCTGGGGACAATATGGTCTCTGAAGGTAGTCTTAGAATATTGGAAGTGCCACTAACAGTCTCACCTTTTCCTCAGAGAAAATTTTTGTACTACAGATTTCCGCATATTCTTGAATTAAAAGAGAAACAAATAGAAAAGGCTATTGTCACATTGAATAATCTTTTTTATATAATGGAATATCCCTTTTCATTATTTGTTGTAATGATTCACCCATACGAACTAGATTCGCCTTCCACGTGTTCTAAGATTTTGGCGTTTTTAAGAATTATGAAGCAGAATAATGCGTCAAGTCTTACATCAGTTCAATTGATTAGAAAGTATAATTTAGAAAAAGGTAGGGGTGCAAAATGAAAATAGCGCGTATAGTACAGCATTTTCAGCCAAGATTTGGGTATGCTGATTATTATTTAGCGATAGCATTTAAAAAATTAGGTCATGAAGTTTGCGTCATTACTGCAGACCGATATTCCCCTGGAGTAAAATACTTTGATAATTCCATTAATCCCAAAGTTAATTCTGGGATATTCTTTGAGAATGGGATTACTGTCTATCGCTTACCGACGTTGATCGAAGCTGGTAAGTTAATAATAAGTCTATATACAAAAAAGGCGTTGGAAGATTTAAAACCAGATGTTGTGCACAGTAATGATCTTTTCTATTTGACTACGATTTTTGTAGCTCATTACAAAAACAGATTTAAATATAAGCTTTTTGTTGACTCCATTACTGGCACGTTTAATCTGAATAGACTAACCTCACATCAATTCGATCTTTATAGGCTTTTATTCGCTAGGTATCTAATAAAAAAGGTTGACAGTTTTTTTGCTATATGTGAAGGATCTAAAAAATGGTTATTAAAGAATTTTCCCATACCATCTTCTTCTGTACATGTTGTCCCATTAGGTGCGGATGATGAATTGTTTACTCAAGATACTAATATACGTAAGTCGATGAGAGAGAAGTTCGGCATTCTAGATGATGAAGTCGTAATAATATATACAGGAAAAATACTCCCAGAAAAAGACATTAATGTACTGATTAAAAGCATAGGCGCTTTACCTCCAGAGTTGTTTAGAAAGATAAAAATTATGATAGTTGGAAATGGGCCCACAGAGTATTTAAAATACCTAAATGGACTGATAAATGCGATTAATGTACGGAAAAACGTTATTATGATCCCCACAGTAGATCGTAACGAACTACCAAAATATTATAATGCTGCAGATATCGCTGTTTGGCCTGGCGCCCCATCAATATCTATTATTGAAGCAATGTCAACTGGTCTTCCAATTATCATTGCAGGATATCCTAGGCCAAGAGAAGACGCTTATGATACAACCCACTTGTTAACGTATGGGAATGGATTAAGTTTTCAGAGAGGAAGCATACCAGAATTATCATCTTGTATTATGAAGTTAGCTTCTGATGAGCAGCTGCGAAAGGAAATGGGTCAAAAATCTAGGGAATTAGTTAAGGAAAAACTCAGTTGGCGTAAGATAGCCGAACAATATATTAAAATCTATGAACAAATTTGATATTAGTGTACACTTCTATGATCTCGAAGCATACATTAGCAAATCTAGTAAATCCTTAGGTTATAACGACATGCTTAATCTTATGTCAGAAGGCAAACTAATACTGACGAATTCTGGTGATGTTCAGAAGGAAACCTTCTGGCTCAAAGTTCTATGCATAACCCTAAGAGAAAATACTGGATGGATGGAGGCCGTCGAACTTGGTGCAAACTTCCTAGTGGGCTATGATACAAATCGGATAGTTTCAACGGTGAAAATGCTCACCAATGATGAACATGTTAGGGATAAAATCAAGAAATTGCCTAATCCTTATGGTAACGGTAGAGCTGCTGAAAGAATAGTTGAGTTCTTACTGAAATACTCAAATCAGGACAGTACGGGTAAATTTATAAGTTGCTAGAATACTTCCTATGACTTAATGTATGCTAAAGAGAACCTAATTTTAAACTATTTAAAAGACAATCAGCAACTTTTTGACATTTTTGTTGCCAAGCAAGAGTATTGTAGCGAAAAGGACGAGCATGGACGCTTTCTATATCGCTTCTCTAACTATAAAGATGTGTTGAAACCTATTGTTTCAGAATATTCGGTAAGCAAAGGTTTTCCGGTAGAGTGGTTAGAAAGTACATCAACTCTTATGGATGAACTAGAGTGTATTATAATGTATGATGTTTGAGATATCATTTGAAGACGGGATATTACATCATGATGAGAAAACTAAGAGGACGAACTATTTAATTGTAACACCTGTGAGAAATGAGGAAGAAATGTTACCGAATCTTGCTAATGATATAGTTGAGCAAGTGATCAAACCAGTCCTATGGGTTATAGTTGATGATGCTAGTGAAGATCGAACATGGTTAATTATCAAAGACCTTGAAAGAAAACATCCTTGGATCGTAGGAATAAAATCTAAACATCCTCAACGAAGTGAGTATGCCAACGAAAGATATGCTTGTATTGTGGAAAAAGGGTTTAAGTATGCGATAGAATATTGCCGTAAACATGGCTTTAACTATGATTTCCTTGCAGTCGTCGACGCTGATGTTAGACTTGAAAATGAATACTTTAAAAAGGTAATTGAAGCTTTTAAATCTGATTCAAGACTCGGTATAGCATGTGGATTTGTTTTCGAAGAAGGAATGTCTTTAAATGATCTAAAAAAGAGTAATATCGAACCGAGGGGTTGTGCGCTTGTTCTAAGAAGAGAATGCTATGAAGAAATTGGTGGTTTCCGAGGCCATTCAAATTCACTAATAAAAGCGAGAAACAGAAACTGGCATGTAAAAGTAGTCCCATCTGCGAGAGTGTTTCATCGACGGAAAACAGGCTCTGGAAGAAACTACTTTCTATCAGCAGGAAAGGCTGCTTATTTTCAAAATTATCATCCAATAAATGCATTTTTAACTGGATTTTATTATACAATAAGGATTTCCCCACTTAAAGGACTATCCTACCTAAATGGCTACTTTGGAAGTTTTATCCTAAGAAAGAAGAAGATGGAGGACGAAGAAATTAAGGAGTACTATTGGAGTAGCTTTAACCGTCTATTAGCGCGCTTTTTCAAAAGATTAAAAATGTTGTAAGAACACGCTGATGTAAGATATGACAATTGTGTCACGACAATATAGAATGGTTCTGAACCGCAGAGGTGCTTTGGGATGGATTTTCCGATTTCCGGTACGTATAGATCCAGAGATTCTTTACTTAACCTATCATAATCCGCTTATTTACCGAAGACCTTTTTTTGCGAAATTGGCATTACCTGAGCTTAGAATTATTAATTATGTTGATGCACACATACGATATTTTGGTAAGCTAAGCAAAATCTTGCGTTCTACCTACGCTGTTATGGACAAGATTGAAAGCTTGTTATTTGGGACGCATCGTAGTTCTGATGGTTATCTAGTTAGCGCTTATCTTTATGACTTCTTATTCTATATTCCAATTAGCAAAATAGAATCAAAAACGATAATCACTATGAATACTCCATTAGCATCAAAGCAGATAATAAAAATCGTAGCGTAATAATAGATTGGATGGATGTTTGGATGTGGCCCTGGGATCAGATGAATCCTTTAGATATACGAACTGTGGAAGAAGCTGATGGAGTTATTTTTGGAGTAGGCCTATTATGATGATAATGACTAAACGCCCGAAGATTAAGAAATTTGCATATGTACCGTACGGGATAAATTTAATGGATTTCGATCCATTAAGATCTGGTGATGAGACTTCTTTCAGAAAGAAGTTCAAGTTAGAAAACAAATTTCTGATAACTTATAGCGGTGGCATCCGGAAGTCTGGAAACTTAGACCTTCAAGGAGTTGATAAAATCTTAAAGGCCTTTTAGCTAATATCGAATCGATTGAAAAACGCTGTGTTAGTATTACAGTTGCTCAACATGGATGTACAAACCTTAAAGCTCATTAAAGAGTTAAAAATCGAAAACAGAACAATAATAATCCGCAAACTTCCATTTAACAGTTCTTTAACATGGAGACACTATTACTCTCTCATACTCTTAGTATGTATTGTAGGAAGGTGTTAGCGTCGCAGGACAGCCTTTTGATTGCAATCACATTCATTCGACATATTGCAATGGGCTTGTTTACATTAGCGACAACTTTAGTCCGGAATGAGTTCGTCGCGTTTTCCACCTATTTCATGTCGCAGACACGTTTCGATCACGTTACTGTAATGAACCAATGATGTTTCATAGATGTTGCGGTTTATTGACTGGTTTATAAACAAATCCGTCGCGTTTAGGATGTTAATGCTTGTAGCGTCTTCGCGACATTTATATATTCGTGCTACGACGTATTTTTCGGTTCAGATGTCGCTTTACCACGACGAGGATATAATTAAGAAGGTTTGGAGGTTGAAGAGAGAGCATCCCGATTGAGGTGTTAGGAGGATAGGTGACGAGTTAGGCGTATCCAAGGATAAGGTTCATAGGATTCTGAAGCGTATAGAGAAGGGAGATATAGAAGTAACAGAAGATGGGAAGGTTATTGACCATTCAAAGCCTAAAGGCATAGTCGCACTAGAGAAGGAAATGTCGAGAAAGGCTTTAAAACAGTTGGAGAGGAAGACGGTTGGAAAGGAGCTGCAAAACAGGCTTCTGATAAAATATGGATATATAAGTGTCGTTTTGTCCCAAGTGTAAGGATTATCAAGGCTAGAACGTTATGGCAGACATCGATTTGAAGATCCTCTTCTTCCTTGGCTCTGCAAACCCTTTTCCTGGCGCTGGCTGGACTAGGGTAGGATTTTTTGCAGAGCACCTCAAGGATAGAGGATGCGATGTGGCTGTAATTGGAATTTTTTCTCCGAAAAGCTTGAGAATGGCTGGTTTTAAGCGCTGGAAGGAGATACCAATATATAACGTTATTCCAACCTTCTGGTTAAAGATGTTTTACCTTAATGTTAAAATCATTTAGTAAAATTGGCTATACATTCTTTTGAGATTAACGCTAATATCGTGAACTAATTCTTTAGCTAGCCCATTATTTGGTGATATCGCCATTTTATACCTCTTTATTGTAAGACAATAGACGATTAATAAGATTTGAAAAATATAAAATGGTCCTTGGCCTTAGTAACTTTGTGGTTCATCATTAACAACAATATAAGACCCATAATAAACTTTATAAGTATATGCACTCTGAAAAGTTTGATGAAAAAGGACTGATGCGTAACGATGAGGGGTAGATCTTTATCAGTAACATTAATTGGCACCTTAATAGCTTTTGTTTTTTCGTATATAATTTTATACGCTATTCCATATAGTGTTCCAAACAAACTAGCTTTTGCAACAATAGTAAGCATCTTAGCTTCCTCGCTATTTTTGTTTACATTTTTTGACATAAATGTTGGTTTAAAAATTAAAGTTAGCATTTGCGCTATCTTATTGATTACTTATGCATTAGCATTAATTACTGTTGCTTTGATAAACTTTTTTTCATCGTATCCTACTATTTTGATGAGAAATATCAACCTAGTAAATATTTTCGTTAGTTTCATACCAACTATTTTGGTAACATGTTTTTTGCCCGGTTATGTAATTCTTAAAACTTCAAGTATCAATAACTCGTTGAACAGCATAGAACAGATCGTTTATGCCATCTTATTGAGTATACTGATAACAGCTTTTGTTGGCTTTGCATCTTGGACTATGGGAAGTATCTATAAATATGCTATTGTTCTTCTAGTAATAACTAATATCTTTATTTTGTCAGCATTTTTAATTTCGCTCCGCAAGTTCCGCTATTTTTCTACGTCCCCCATCTTAAATTTTAGCGTCATTAACCTTCTTACTGTTATATTGATTTTCTCATTTCTTTATATAGAGTATTTTACCATTCACAATGTTTGCTCTCCCTTGCCATTGCTCGGTGATGAATTCTATCATGTCGGTTATATCGTGAAGTTTTTAAACAACTATTATTCTTGGCAAGAAATGGCCTTAAACTCTCTCACAACTTCTGGTTATCCATATTTTTTCCATCTCTTCGAAGCTGTAGGCATCGTTGTATCAAATTTGCCTGTAACATACTTTTATATACTCAGCTCACTAATTCTTCTTCCACTTCCTCTCATGGCATTCATTTCCTTAGCAAATCACCTAACTAATGGAAATAAAACACTAACAGTATTTTCTGCTGTGGTGTTTCAAATATTTTCAGGATTCGGTTGGATTAGTGCAATCATAAATTACTCAAAAGCAAACGAAATTGCTTCAATATACTCTGCAGCAGTAGATACTAACGATATTATCTTTTCAACATGGCTTCCTACAATTACAGCGCCTTATCTGATAGATCTTACAGTATTTTTATTCGCATTAAATTTGGCTCTTAAAAAAAATATGGATTCAAAAAAAGTTGTGTTAATGCTGACGCCATTATTGTTATTAGGCGTACTCTCACATTTTGAAAAAGTATTATTGTTCTCTGCATTAGGGTTGATTTTGACGCTGGTTCAAGTGTTGTTCCAAATTAATCAATTCCGAGTGAAAGAAACAGGGATAGCAATTTTATTGTCATCTAGTATAGCTTTAGTTTTGGACAAAGTTGCCCCAAAATCTTTTTTTACAAGTTTTTCATTTTTAATGCCTAGCATAGCCTTATTTTTAGTTGGTATAGCTATTACTTGCCTTTCAGTCCTAAAAGTTAAGCCAAAAAAGCAGATTCAAACATTGAAGCTAATTATAAAAAATAATGTAAAGACGGTAACACTATTCCTCTTGCTTATACTAGTCTTTATTTGGATACTGGAAATCTACATTCAAGCAAAAGCACTACCTCGCGGCGAAGTTATTCCATTATACTATATGCCGTTAAAATTTGGCATAGCTGGTCTATTTGCATTGATTTGGATGCTTTCATTACCCGAAGAGAATCTTTCCAAAAATGCGGCTTTAGTATTATTAATCTTTACTATTTTCTCAATGGAACTTTTACTTTATCATGGACCATTTCCATTATATACCATTTTAGGTACATACGTAGAGGAATTTCGATTTGTACGCGATATAACTTGGCCGGTTATCGCGATGGCTGGTGCAGGAGGTATCTACATCACAATTGCCAAAATAAGGCCTAACTCAATAACTCTTAAACAAAGATCCTTTAATCTCCTTTTATGTGCCCTTTTAATTGGTATAGTGGTATCTTCCTCCACGCTTTCTCATTTGCTTAAAATACAGTATATGTCAAGTGCTACTTCAGTGAAAGAGAAAGATTACTCAATCGTCCAATTCATGGAAAATGTAAAAGTTCCACGTGGCTCATCTATATTTGCTCCTGCTTCTCTTTCAAGTGTGCTCTACAGCGTCACTGGTGCACCTGTTTACACTATTCAAACGCCTTTTTATGGTGAAATTATACTTAACTCCGAGGACGCTTCAAATATTTTGTTCATACTAAAGTACTTAAATGTAAGTTATGTTATTACATCCAGATCTGACAGTACACGCGCTCTAATGCAAACATTACAATATTTTCCAAAGATTTATTCTGACGATCAGTACGATGTTTACAAAGTAAGTGACTATTTACCTGTAGGCATTTCTGCTAAAACTATGTTACTGGCAAGCAATGGCAATCCTGTAGAAACTATCTTAAATTTTGGATTTGAAGGAAATATTCAATGGGCTTATGATTTTCGCAACATAAGTGGATGGCTACCTGACTTTGGAACATTCCTGAACGTCATTAATTATACTGTTACTCAAGATAATGGTGCTTTTCGATTAATGGTTAAGGGTATAAAGAGCTCGAAAATAGTTGCTTTTTATAAATTTTTGCTCACAAATCCAATTTTTTTAGAAGATGACACATACGTCGTAGTAAAGTTTAGGACCAATGGTGATACAAGGTTATTAGTTCATATACTTTATGATGATGGAACTATGAGCAACACATTGTACAATAGTAGCGTTTACATGAACAGCGAGAAATGGGCTCTTTCAATTACTAAGATAGAAAAAGCTGGAAGATGTGTAAGTGGATTCAGGATAGGCGTGAGTAATCCATTTAATCTAAGTAGGGATGAGATTTCAGCTGAGATAGATTTTTTGGGCATTTTTAAACCTTCCACATCCTCCCGCTTTAATGATGCACTTGCATCTCTTTCTCTTGCAAAAATTAATTACAGTATTGTATATCAACTTGATGCTTTTAACATTAACAATTATAAAAACATAGTTGTGATTGATGAAGGTACATATACTGACAATACATTAAATATGCTTTTACAAGTGGCGGAAAAAGGGCATACTGTATTAATATTAGGCAATTTTAGCAAAAAAGGTCTTCTATCCAACTTTGTAAACTTTACTGAGGCTGAGCAGTTAGTTCCAGCATCAAGCATAAAAATAGTTGATGATAAAGAATACTATATTCCAAAAGTGTATATTCCGCAAATTCAACTACCTGGCTGCAAAGTGTTGGCTTTTTACAAAACTGAAACCGGATATGTTCCGCTAATTGTAAAACTAAATAAAACTAAAGGCGTCTCTTTATTTTATATGAATATATGGCCTCTATTGGATATCTTAAAAAATTCAAGTAGTACAATAATTTTTAGTAATATGCAACGCCTTCTTAATTTACTCTTTAGTAAAATAATAGGATATGTTTCTACTGAAGACATGCAAAGAACCTTTTATTTGAAGAATATCGGTCCTATTGTTATAAATGGTAGCATGAACGCTACGTTACGTGAGCTATTTTTCCCGAAGGAAATAATGACAAAATTAAACGTATCAACCAGTAATGGTCTTTCACTCAATATTGATGGCTCTATAGAATTGAATCCTTATAAATTTGGTTATGATTTGCTCGTCATTTATGGAGACATATCGATGTTATCAAACAATTCTATAATCTTTCGCGAGAAAGTTAATGGACTTAAAATACTTGCGAAAGTATCGATCCTTGAAGGTTATGGAGATATTAAATTTAGTTCTATGACTTCTGCCGCTCCTTACAAAGTGATACTCAAGAACGTGCCGTACGAGTATCGAGGGTACTTTAGCATTGAGATCATACCTCTTACCAATAATTTATTATTTATTTATCCTCGTAATCTCAGTAGGTTTTTAAATTGAGTGTCGCTACCAGTAGTATTTGTTTTATTTTCGGTTCTTTCCCACCAGTAACAATGGGTGGTGTGGAAAGATATCTACTATATTTATCCAATTGTTTAACAAAGAAAGGTTTTTCTTCGATAATACTTACACGCTATTATCCTCCTCTTCCTAAGAAAGAAAATCATACAAATTATACATTGTACAGAATAGGTCTAAGCCTTTTTCCAAAGGTCGATAGACGTTATATAAGTGGCTTTCAAATCTTTATGGATGATCACTTCACTTATTCCTTTCTCGGATTTTATGAAGCGATTAAGTATATGCGTATTGAAAAAATTAATATAGTACATCCTCAACTAGGAGGACCAACTGATGTGTTTTTAGGAATGAAACTTGCATCCAAATTTAGAAAACCATTAATAATAACAGTACATGGTAGATTCGGTTATTATCCTGGAGATATATTGCCGAGCGAAGATCTTATATCAATCTTAAAACAAGCTGATTTCGTAATAGTAAATAGAAAATCAGCATATGATTTCCTAGCTAATCGCAATATTTGTAAAGTTACTGTTATGCAAAATCCAGTACCTGTGCACGAATACAAAAAACCAAAAAATTTTAATAGGATACAAACTGAAAAAATTAGATTACTATTCATTGGACGACTAACATATAGAAGAGGGCCTCATATAGCCATTCAGGCTTTTATTCACGCTGCTAAAGAAAATTCAGATATTGAACTCTGGGTAGTTGGAGATGGACCTTTAAAATCGTCGCTAATAAAATCTGTTGAAAAAGCAGATCTTTGCAAAAGAGTTACCTTCGTTGGAAAACAAATTGATGTCAGGCAATATTTGTGGAATTCTGATATTTTTCTAGCCACTTCTCCAATAGAGAACTTTCCGAGTTTGTCTCTTAGGGAAGCTATGGCTGCTGGTTTATCTGTTATTGCTACCGATGTGGGAGAAACTAGAGAGATAATAAGGCATAATGAAAATGGTGTTATTGTTCCGCCAGAACCAAAGAAAGTTGCAGAAGCTATCTTAGCGTTAGCAAGTGATGAGAAGCTACGTCAGCGGTTAGCAGGTTCTGCTAATGAATACGCCAAAAAGAAATTTGATATAAGTTCATACTGTAGCGACCTAGTAAAAATATACCGTTTGGCTATGCATTAGCAAAGGAGGAGTATATTTGACGTCAATCGTTGTAAAAGGAGGAAACTTATTAAAAGGTACTATTAAAATAAGTGGAAGTAAAAATGCAGCTCTTCCCTGTTTAGCAGCCTCCATCCTTACGAACGAAGTTGTTGTTCTGGAAAAAGTACCTATTATAGGAGATACTAAAAATATGATTGAAATTATGCGTTTAATGAACATTAAGGTAAATGTTAACGATAACACATTGATGATAAAATCTGACAGACCTGATTTTAAGATTCCGTCACGTTTTTCTAAACTTTTGCGTGGTTCTACATTACTCTTAGGCAGTTTGCTAGCTCGACGTGGTCGTGTGGAACTTTATGGTTATGGCGGTTGCCCTATAGGGCTTAGGCCGATAGATCTTCATTTGTATGCGTTTAAGGCTTTAGGCGCTAAGATTGAACAAAAAAAGGATTCAATAGAAATCATTGCCAATCAGGGCTTGAAAGGTGCAGAAATATTCTTTAACTTTCCAAGCGTGGGTGCAACAGAAAACGCGATTATGGCAGCATGTGTCGCAAAGGGAGAAACCATTTTGAAAAATGTGGCGTTAGAACCAGAAGTTTTAGATTTAGTTAAAATGTTGCAGTCGATGGGTGTAATCATCAAAGTTAACAGTAGAAGAAGAGAAATTAAAATTATTGGTACTAAAGAAATTTCGGGTGTTAAACACGAATTAATTCCTGATCGTATAGAGGCTGGAACGTATGCTGTTGCTTCAGTTATTGCTGGTAGTAAAGTTGTATTGGAAGACTTAAATGTTATGCATCTCAGGGGAGTTGTTAGAAAACTTTTAGAAATAGGTGCGGAAGTATCAATAAAAGGCAAGTCAAACCTTCAGATATGTCAGGCAAAGAATCCTCTAAAGAGCTTAAATATCGTTACTAAACCATATCCAGGTTTCCCAACAGATCTGCAACCGCAGTTTGTAACACTTTTCACTCAAGCTCATGGTACTTCTCAAATTTTTGAAACGATATATGAAAATCGATTTCTTCACATTCCTGAACTTTGTAAGATGGGTGCCAAGATTGACGTGTTAGATCGTAAAATAATAATTGAAGGACCAACGACCCTTCATGGCTCGGAGGTTTATGCACGTGATATTCGTGGTGGTGTAGCGTTAGTTTTAGCAGGATTAGTTGCTAAAGGTTCAACAATCATCAATAATGCTGAGGTAATTATGAGAGGTTACGAGAAAATTGAAACTAAACTAAGAGGAGTTGGGGCAGAAATAGAGGTGATAAAATAAGTGGTTACTAATGTAGCCGATATTGTCAAAAAAGGATTATGTGCAGGTTGCGGAGTATGCGAACTGGCATGTCCATTTCATGCTATTGAAATGGTTTACGATAAAAGTTCAGGAACGCATTATCCGTCGATTAACACTCATAAGTGCAACAATTGTGGTTTATGTTTAAAAGTTTGTTTTGGAGCTGCAATAAGCTCCAATTACTCTGAAAACATGAAGTCTCATGAATCGTTATTAGGGCAATATGTTGCATGTTATACTGGATTCGCAACTGACAAACATACACGATTCAAGGCTTCTTCCGGAGGAATTGTTACTGCACTTCTAATTTTTTTGTTAGAAAATAAATACGTTGATGGAGCTATTGTAACCAAAATAGAAGCTGGAAATCCACTACTAGCAAAGGCGTTCGTTGCTAAAAGTAAAGATGAGATTATCGCAGCTATGGGTTCCAAGTATTGCCCAGTTTTGCTCAACGATGCTTTAAAGACTCTTGAATATGGGAAACGTTATGTTTTTGTTGGCCTTCCATGTCAAACGTTTGCCGTTAAAAAACTGGCGAGATTCAACGAATCCATTAAGGATTCCATAAAACTTTACATAGGCCTTTTTTGTGGTGGTGGAACACCCAGCTACAATGGGACTATTTATCTTCTACGAAAGTATGGTTTAAAAGGTTATGATATACAACAAATCAGATACCGTGGAGAAGGTTGGCCAGGCCACATGCAAGTTCAAACTAAGTTAGATACTCTTACTATACCCCTATTAGAGTATTGGCCTTTGATTTCACCTTGGTTTTTTCTCAACATTTGCATGATTTGCGCTTTTGGCCTATCTCCAGAATCAGATATATCGTGTGGTGATGCGTGGTTTCCTGAACTTATTGAAAAGGATAAGCTGGGAACATCCATTATAGTATCTAGAACTGACTTTGGCGACAAAATCTTGCGCAGGGCTGAAGAAAGAAATGTCATCAAGTTACAACAAATACCTCCAAGCTCCGTTGTAAAAGCTCAAAAATCAATGATAGACTTCAAGCACCATAGGCTTAGTGTACGATTACGTATTCTACGTCTGTTTCAGAAAAACTATGGTATAAAACCCCCAGCATATTCAATTAACCGCATTAATCTTGGAGATTATTTTGATGAAATCGCTCTTTTCATCGGTAGGTATTTAGCATCTCGTAAAAATCTTTGGGCATTTTTTGATCTTTATATAATTGTGTTAAGAGGTTTTTATTCATTTTGTACCCGATTGAAAAAAGTTATTTGACTTGTATGATATAACGATATAGAGAAAAGTTTCTCGGTGTACAATTCTGAGAAGACTTGTATTCCTGTTAACCTCTATAACGCTGATGGGAGGATAGGATAGCCGTTATAGAATAAAGAGCAGAGAAAAATAGAAGATTTCATCGATTCTTTCAAGGGCTATGATAAAGAGGATTTCATAGATCAGAGTAGAAAATAAAAATACATAAGGAAGCATCAAAAGCTTTAGAGGAAATTCTTGAAGACGAAATTTAGCATGAAACTATCCCTTATAACTGTAGCAGTAGGCCTCCCACTAAGCCTAATACTGATACCCAAGCTTGGAATAATCGGCCTAATCTTAACAACGCTTGTAGCCGGAATACCAAGCCTGGTTATAGCACTCTGGTACGTTAAAAGACATTATGGGGCAACAATAGACTGGACATCTTCAACAAAAATACTTTCAGCCTCCATCTTCTCAGCTTCAGTCACACACCTTATCCTAACACAGCTTCCACTTCCAAGCTGGACAGAGCTCGCCCTCGGAGCCATAGCCTTTCTCACAATATACATAATCTCAGTCTCGCTCATTGGGGCAGTAAAAAGGTCTG
>Ga0080004_1124490_pt1 | contig 15773 bp, 18 predicted proteins | sample WasSprMetagenome_FD_69207 | JGI IMG/M metagenome (GOLD analysis project Ga0080004, IMG submission 69207) | Sulfidic aquatic microbial communities from Washburn Spring, Yellowstone National Park, USA - WS (SPADES assembly) (version 2) | ecosystem: Environmental > Aquatic > Thermal springs > Hot... | reverse complement strand
ATGATTGCATAAGTTGTACTTCATGTATTAGCTGCAGTGGTGGTTTTGTACTTTCCTGTTCAAATTGTCCTGGTCGTCCTGTTGCATCGAGTGCAGGAGCTTGCCTACAAGAACAAGCAGTAGCAGGATGTGTTACATGCTATAAGTGCATTTCAACTACAACCTCAACATCAACCTCAACTTCCACAACATCCACAAGTACTTCAACAAGCACTTCGACATCAACCTCAACATCCACAAGTACCTCAACTTCTTCAACAAGCACTTCAACTTCAACATCAACAAGCACTTCAACATCAACCTCAACTTCATCCACAAGCACTTCTACTTCAACCACCTCAACTTCAACTGTGTGTGGCTTCTGTGATCCTAATGCGGCATGTACATCCAGTTGTCCATACTCCGCTACCTGTTCTTATGGTGCATGTTGTGTTACTAGACAAGGGACTCTTTGTGTTGAATGAGGGGATTAAATGAAAAATGAAAAAATATTTTATATTCTGGCGTTTACTTTTTTTATAGTAATAATAGCAGGAATATTATTTGGTTTTATAAATAGACAAGTATCTGCAATTTCTAATTCTCTTTTAATTTCTTTTAATACAGATTATATTTCAATATTTAACCCAAACTCGAATCAGGTGGTTAATAAAATACATTTAGATTTGCCATATGTAATTAAAAAAGTGCTTAGGTATAACGATGCAATTTATTTAATTGCTACACATCAAGTTATTCTTATTGGTATGAATGGGAGTATCAAAAAAATTGTAAATACAAATGATACACTTGTAGATGGGATAATAAAAGATGGAAATCTTTATACTATAGGGATTATACAAACGGCCCCATGCAATTTATCCAGTAATTTATCAAATTTAGCAGAAGGGTATAAAAGTTACATTACAATATTTGACTCTTCACTTTCGCAACTATCAAAACTGGAATTTGATCGATATGTATTTTATGGTCTAGCAATCTTAAATAATACTCTTTTTGTTTCTTCTTTTTTTGATTCAAAAATTTACGAAATTCATGATGGTAAGATCATAAATAGCATACAACTTCCAAAAGGATCCTTTCCTTCGCAAATTTTTAATTTCGGAGATAAGATTATTGTTATTGGAAAAAAAGAAATTTTCATTCTTCCTACAACCTTATCTAATTTTGATATTTTGGTAAACGAGAGTATTTGCAATCATTATGCAAGAGCTTTCATTTATAATAACAACCTTTATGCCACTTGCTTTACTGGAAACAAAACAATTGTTTATGATTTAGTCCAAAATAAATTGATAAAGCAAATAAATACAACACTTCCATACTATGTTTGGGGATTTAAAGATAAAATCTATGTAACTTCGGTATTTGAAAAGAAACTTTATGTTATTAATCCAAGTACCAACGGATTAATCGCTACGATAGATTTTGATGAGCGGCCAAGAGTTGTTGGCTAGTTTTGCTAAAATAAAAATTAAATAACCAAAAAACAAAATATCTTTGCTATGATGAATACCGCTAAGATGAAGGGTGATTAATGTAGTAGTTGCTGAGCGAAAAATTCTTGCTTATGCTTTGAAAAATTCTATTGATTATGGTAGTGCTGATGCTAATGTTGTTTTCTCTAAGATTGCTAGGCTCTTAGAAGATAAAAGCCCGAAAGCAATAGAAGAAGCTAAAGCGAAAGTGGCTAATATTTGCTCAGAAGTAAATAAACTAACCTTAGAAGAGCGAAAGAAGCTATTCGAAGAGCTAAAGAGCGAAATAGAAGCGAAAGAAGAAAAAAAGGAAAAAAAGCTTTTAGAAGCTAAGAATGCTGTTACAAGGTTTCTTCCAGAGCCTAATGGCTATTTGCATATTGGTCATGCAAAAGCTCTTTTCTTAAGTTATTATGTTGCTAAGCAAAATAATGGAAAATTTTTCCTTCGCTTTGATGATACTAACCCAGAAACTGAGAGCTTAGAATTTGTTAATTCAATAAAAGAAGATTTAGAATGGCTTGGAGTTAAGTATGAAAAAGAATTCTATACTAGTGATTTTATACCAATACTTTATGATTATGCTGAAAAATTAATAAAACAAGGATCTGCTTATGTTTGCAATTGTTCTTTGCAAGAGATAAGAGAGAATAGGAAAAATAAAAAAGAGTGCAAATGCAGAGAAAGGAGCGTTGAAGAGAACCTTAAACTTTTTGAGGAGATGAAGAATTGCAAGATTGAAGAGAACAAAGCAATTCTTAGGTTGAAAGGGAACATGAAAAGCGAGAATACTGTTATGCGCGACCCAACAATCTTTAGAATTAAAAAAGCAAAGCATTATAGACAAGGTAATAAGTATTGCCTTTATCCTACTTATGATTTTGCTGTTAGCATAGTTGATTCATTAACAGGAATAACTCATGCAATTAGAAGCAAAGAGTATGAGCTAAGGGATGAACTTTATTATTATATTCTTGATCTTCTTAAACTTAGAAAGCCAAAAGTAATTGGAATCTCTAGGCTTGAGCTTAAAGGAGTTTTAACAAGCAAAAGAAAGATAAAGCAACTTATAAAAGAAAACAAACTTAGTTCATGGGATGACCCTAGACTTGTAACTTTAAAAGCATTAAGAAAGCGAGGAATACTTCCAAAAGCAATTGAAGAGTTTGTTTTAAGTTTTGGAATAAGCAAAACAGAATCTGTTTCTGAGATTGAAAAACTACTTGCAATAAACAGAAAGCTTGTTGATGATAAAGCAAAAAGGATGTTTTTTGTTCCTGAGCCATTTAAGCTTGTAACTGATCTTGAGAAAGGGAAGGTTGTTTTAAAGAATCACCCGAGCGTTAATCTTGGAGAAAGAGAAATAAACTTTTCTAATGTTTTATTCATTCCAAAGAGTGATGCATTGAGCTTAAATGAAGGAGAATTTGTTAGGTTAAAGCAACTTGGAGACTTTCAAATTTTAAAGAAAAAAGAAAATGAAATAGAAGCAAGAAAAGTAGTTTTAAGCGAAGAGCAAAAGAAAAAAGCAAAGGTAATTCAATGGGTAAGCGAGGATAATGTTGAAGTTAAAGTTCTTATTCCAAAGAGTTTTATAGATGAGAACGGAAACTTTATCGAGAACTCTTTGCAAGAAGTAAAAGGTTTAGGTGAAAAGAACATTCTAAAGATAAAAGAAAATGAAATTGTTCAATTTGAAAGATTTGGATTCTGCAATTATATTGGAAACAAGACTTTTGTTTTTTCTTGCTAAATTTCATTTTAACGATTAATGTTTCTTTTTGTAGAGTGAGTTTAAATTCAACCTTTATAAACTTTACCTTCACTCGAGAATTTTTTGCTTTTTCGTCGTAAATCCTTGCACCATTTATATGCTTCTTCCCTTTTATCATCTAATTTTTCTCTCGTAATTTTTTGAAAATTTTTGGTTTTGATGGTACCTAGATGGTACCTTTTCTAAAATGTTATTAGAATTTTAAAAATTGCTTACGACGGAGGTACCATCTAAATTGTTTTTGGTACCATCTAGCTTATTATTCAAAAATTTGTTAGATGGTACCTATTCAAATACCTTTAAAACAAGTATTTTGTGAGCAGTACAGTAATTTTTTGCTGTTTGATTTTTTGTTAAATTTTTTCAAAATCTTCGATGTCAAAAATTTTATAGCCTTCTTTTCTTAGCTCTGCTTTGTTTTCAACCTTCTTAGCAATTATTCCGAAATTTTTATTTTTTTGAATAGAAGCTGTTTTTTCTTCCATTTCTTTTAAGATTTTTTTAGCCTCTTCTTTTCTTAGCTCTTTCCATTTTACTTCAAAAAAGCTTATTTCGTTTTTTCTTTTATCTGAGCAAGAAATATCTATTTCAAATTTTTTCTTTCATTATTTTCTCTATAGTAGCCAATGAATTTTTCAATTTTTGTAAAAGAAAGCTCTCTTTTTTGAAAGCTCTACCAAAAATTCTCTTGCAAAATCTTCAAAAACTAAGCCAAAGTAGTTGTTTATATCTCCTTTAATTTCTTCAAAAACTTTTTCCCAATCAATCTCGAGTATATTCCAGTTTCTATACACATACCTAAACCAGAACTTGAAAAAGTTATCTTTTAAAGCATAGTATTTTTTTCTTTTTTCAAAATATCCTCTTTCTTCTATAACTTCTAACAAATTCCTTAAATCATAAATATAAGGTATAATCGAAGTTTGTTTTATTGAGGAAAAAGAAGAAATTTCTTCTAATTTTGTTTTTCCAGTTCCAATAGCAAAGAGTATCGAAAAATGGGTTTTGTAATCCTTTCCAAAAGAGTCTTTAAAAATTTCTTCAACTTCATTCTTTAATGGAGCATTTGGTTGTAAGATTAAAGTTTTTATTGCCAAGGATTATTATGTTTAAATCCTTTTTTGTATCAAAATGTTTTTGAATTATAAAAGGAACTTCTTGATTAATTTTAAGAAACCATTGAAATTCATCGAAAACAACAATGCCTTTATATTTTTCAAAAAGAATTTTAAAGAATTCTTCCCAGCTTTTTGGCCTTTATTTGCTTAACATTTTTAAAAACAAAAAAGAAATAAAAAAGAGAAGATGAAGGAAGAGATAAATTTTGAAGGTTATTTTGTTGCAACAGAGATAAACATTGCAAAATATTGCTTAGAAAAATTTAGAACCGCTTGGAAAAAAAGATGGGAAGAACCACTGCTTTTAGAGTTTGAGAATTCTAAAGTATACGTATTTTCTTTTGGTAGCATTGTGTTTCAAAACGCAAGCCAAAAAGTTAAAGACGATGTTTTTAAAGAATTTAGGAAGTATTTTGTTGGAAAAAAAGAAAAACAGGATTATGAGAATTTCAAACTTTTCGTTTATGATTCAAAAAAAGAAATTGAAGAATTGTTGAAAAAAGAAATTGGAAAGGATTTCTTTTTTGTTACAGAAGATGGCGGGGTTGTTCTTAAAGATAAATTAAACAATGACCTTCTTGAAATGATTGCTTTTGTTGTTGCACAAGCTGTAGCTCTAGAGCATATAGAAGAGAAAGTTGATAATGCTCTTGATTCTGTTGAAGAAACTCTCAAGAAATTTAGAAGTTCCTTTATAATTCTGCGTGGTAAGAAGGTTCTTGATTATCTTTATGAAGTTTCTTCTATAAAGAATAGGATACTCTCCGACTTAATGCTTTTAGAAAAGCCCGAGAGAGCATGGGAAGAAGAGTACTTAGCAAGAGTTTATTCTCAAGTTAGGGATTATTTTGAAATAAGCGATAGTGTTAGAGTTATTGAAAATAAGCTTTCTTATATTTCTGAAACTTCCAGGTATGTTTTAGAAATCTTAGCAGAAAGAAGAGCAGAAGTTCTTGAAATGATAATAATTTTTCTTATTCTAATTGAAATTATTTTTGGAATCATAAAATAGTTTTAACAACCCAAAGTGAAAAATGAGCTTAATAAACAAAAACAAGCATAAATTTATTCTATGAAAGAAAAGTTTGAAGCAGAATTAATTTGCACATATCCTGCTCATAAATTTAAAAAAGAAGGGGAGATTTTTGCAAAGCATCTCAGAGAAGAAAAAGGGGTAAAAGTAGGGGAAGCAAAAATTCGTTCACAGAATATGGATATCAATAAATGCATAGGATGTAGGTTTTTTGAAATAAGAACGATAATAGACGGAGAGGAATTACAAGGAAAAATACAACCTTCTGGGAATAATGAAATTCTTATACTAGAAAATAAAAAAGGAAAAACATCGGCAAGATTTTCTATCAGAGAATAAGTATAAACTTTAACTGCACTCAAGAATTTTTTGAAAATTTTTGAGTTGGATAAACCTTTTCTAAAATTTTTTAGAATTTTGAAAAGCACTTACAATAGAGGTTTCATTAAATGTTGCTTAATAAAATAAAGATCAAATTAGATTGAACTTCAAAATCCAATTAAAAATTTATTAAACAAAAGAAAAAAATAACCATGGAAAAAATAGGCTTTAATCTTGAAAGAGTAGAAACCTTAGAAGATTTATTGCTCGAGCTAAGAAGAGTTGGATTTTCTGCTACATCTCTAAGCAAAGGTTACGAAATAATAAAAAGAATGAAAGAAGAAAAAGTTTTAACAATTCTTACATTTACTTCAAACATGGTAAGCTCAGGTCTTCGAGATCTTTTTGCTGAACTTGTAAAAGAAAAATTTGTTGATTTAATAATAACCGGTGCTGGCTCAATTGAAGAAGATATAATGAAAACTCATAAGCCTTTTCTTCTTGGAAGCTTTTATTTAAGCGATTCAGAACTTCATAAAAAAGGAATAAATAGAATAGGTGATATTTTAGTTCCGAACGAGCGCTACATTTGGTTTGAAAAATTCTTTACCAAATTTTTGGAGAAGATTTATAAGAAAACAAAAATCATTTCACCAAGTGATCTTATATTTGAACTTGGGAAAGAGGTTAAGGATAAAAAATCAATTCTTTATTGGGCAACAAAAAACAACATTCCAATTTTTTGTCCAGCAATAACTGATGGAGCAATTGGATTAAACCTTTTTGTTTTTAAGCAAGACCATAGAGATTTTTCAATAGATGTTACTGGGGATATGAAAAAGCTTGCAAATATTGTTTTAAGTGCTGAGAAAACTGGAGCAATAATTCTTGGTGGAGGTTTTGCAAAACATCATGCTCTTGGAATAAATCTCCCAAGAGGAGGTTTAGATTATGCTGTTTATGTTTCAACAGCAATCGAAGAAGATGGTTCTCTTTCTGGAGCTAGGCCAAGAGAAGCTGTTTCTTGGGGAAAAATAAATCAAAAAGCAAAGTTTGTTAGCATATTTGGAGATGCAACAATAGTATTTCCATTGCTTATAATTCCTTTTCTTAAAAAGGTTAAAGTGAAATAATGCAAATTGATTTAGTCCTTTTGAGTTTTGTTTTCGGATTTTTAATTTCATTGATAGATTATTGGGAGGATGAAAAAAGGAAGCAACCAAAATTTCTTTATATTTTTTTGGCGGCATTTCTTTTTCTTTTTCTTCTATTTTCAAAAATTTTTCCATTAGTTCTTGGAGTTTTTATTGCGATGATTCTTTCAAAAAAGCTTGATTCAAAATCTTGGAAGATTTTTCTAGCAGTTATAACAATTTTTCTTCCATTTTTTGTTTTTTCCTTTCAAAAAATACAACTTTCAACTTTCTCTTTTCTTTCAACTATTTACTTTTTCATTTTTTCGTTTTTTGATGAATTAGGTAGCAATTATGCTGATAAGAAAAAAGCAAAAAAGAAAAATTTTGTTTTAAAGTTTTTTGAGCTTAGACCTTTTTTAGAAATTTCAAGTTTTATTTATTCGATTTTAATTTTTGATTTTGATTTTTTTGCATGCGTTTTCTTTTTTGACTTTGCTTACAACTTAGAAAAGAGATTGTTGCTTATTTGATTTTGGTTTAAGCTTGAATGAGCTTTCAAAACCTTCTATTTCAATCTTTCCATAAACACCATCGTAGCCAGGAGTAATCTTTACCTTTCCTTCTCTTACATTTTTTATAGCAATCGCAACATCTTCGTTTATTTGTTTTATTTCTTCAATTGGGGTTTTTGAAAGTAGCTCAATTTCTTTGAATTTTTGTGTTAATTTGTTGTATTCTTCTTCTACCTCTTTTGAGTAAATATCTTTTTTTGTTACTTTTGAAATAATTTCTATTAAAGGAATTAAGTGAATTGATTTTTGAGCGTTTTTTGGAATGTAGCCAAGTGGCCTGTCTCCTAACTCAAAAACTCTATGCAACACACCAATCGTTAAGGGCTTTCTACAAACCGGGCAAATACCATTGAACTTTTTTGTTTCTTCTGGTGAAAAAGAAACTCCACAGTTGCGATGACCATCATAATGGTATTTTCCTTCTTGAGGAAAGTATTCAATCGTTGAAACTTTCTTTTCTTTTATAGATTTTATTATTTCCTTATAGCTTTTCTCTTTTACTTCTATTACGTTTGCTTCCCTTCCAATTTTTTCAAGAGAATGAGCATCGCTATTTGAGATTAAGGTATAAGGGTCAAGAGCAGAAACGCAGAAGTTCATCTCCAAATCAGAAGAAAGCCCTGTTTCTATAGCAAGCAATTCTTTTTCTTTTCCTTCATAAGCTTCTTTCAATGAATCAAAACCAGATTTTGATCCAAAAACCCCAAACCAAGGAGTCCAAGCATGTGCAGCAAAAACTTCAATGTCTTTGCTTATTTCTTTTAACCTTTCTAGCATTTCAGCATTACTCATATTAATTGTTGGTCTTCCGTCAACATCAAGCTTCGAAAATTTTGAAAATAGTTCATTTATTTGTTCACTAACTTCAATGCTTGGAGAAAGAATAACATTATGAACCTTTCTTTCTTTTCCTTCAAAACTATAGGAATTGTTTACTTCAACACTGAGAATAAAAGCAACATCTTTTTTATTTTTTAGATATAGCAATCCTTCATTTTCTTCTAGTTTTTCTTTTATTTCTTTAAACCAAAATGGATGTGTAAAATCTCCTGTTGCAACAACATCGATTCCTTTTCTTTTGCAGGTTTCAGCAATATTCTCCAGGTTCATTCTTTGACTTGTTGCTCTTGAAAATTTTGAATGAATATGAAGGTCGCAAATAAGATTCATAAAACTTTTTTAAATTTCAACAAATATATAAATTTCCAAAAGTAAATAAAAAGAGTGGTGAAATGGAAAAGGGAGATTTTGTAAAAATAGATTATATAGCAACAAGAAAATCTGATGGAAAGATAATAGATACAACAATAGAAAGCGTTGCAAAAGAAGCAGGAATTTACAGCAAGGAATATCCTTTCAAACCAATGCTTGTTATACTTGGAAGAAATGAGGTGATAGAAGGCTTAGAAGAGGAAATTCTAAAAATGGATGTAGGAGAAGAAAAAGAGTTTGATGTTAAGCCAGAGAAAGGTTTTGGAGAAAGGGATAAGAATAAGATAGTTACAATTCCACAAAAAAATTTTGAGAGACAAAACATTACACCAGAAGAGGGAAAAGTTATCGAGGTTGATGGAAATAGAGGAGTTATAAAAAGCGTAAATTCTGGAAGGGTAGTTGTTGATTTTAATCATCCTCTTGCTGGCGAAACTATTCATTATAAACTTAAGGTTGTTGAGGTATTAAAAACAGATGAAGAAAAAATAAAGGCTTTGCTTGAAAGATATTCCATAGATGCAAAACCAAAGATTGAAGGAAAAACACTTATAGTTGAGGTTCCAAAAGAAGTAAATAAAGGATGGAACTTTATTCAATCAAAAGTTTACTTTATCTATGATGTTTTTTCAATATTTAATTTTGAAACAATAAGGTTTGTTGAAGAATATGCAAGACCTTCTCCAAAAACTTGAAGAAAATCAAAAATATGAAAGGTTTTTTGAAAAATTAAAAAAGGATTATTCAATTTACTTAGAAAATGGAATAAAAGAAAATAGAGACTATTTTGCGAACTTTGATTTCTTTTCTTCTTTTGGTTTTTTTGTTGAAGCAGTTCAAGCTTTTCCAACACTAAATTCTTATTACCAATATTTTTACATAAACAATGTAAAGCAGCCAGTAAATTGGGCAAAAGGAATAGTTGGCTTATTTTTTTCAAAAAATTTTATTTCATTTTTCTTTTCAAGAATAATCTTTAGCAATGGAAAAACAATGTTTTCAAATTTCTATGCAGCAAAGGTAAAACCAGAGATAAAAATAAAAGAAGAAGAGCTTTCAATTGTTTTTAATTCAAAAATAAAACTTAAGAACCTTAGAAACGATGAAGAAGTTGAAAAAAGCTTGAGATTTTCTTTCGTTGATTCTACTTCTGATAATACTTTTCTTAGCTTAAAAGAAGCTAAAAATGATTCACTTCTGAGAAAAATGGGAAGATACGAAACAAAATCTTTCCTTCTAAGCTTAGAATTTGAATATGCTCCAACAGAACCTTTCTTTAAGCCTTATTGGCTTATAGAGCACTATAAAGAATTTGGATTTTCTTCAAGAATTGAATTTCAAAAAAATTTTAAGAAAATTCTTTTGGAAACTATAAAGAGCATTAAGAGCGATTAATGTTTTATTTTATGTGTACAGCATATTTTCCAGGTATTTTTGCATTTAGCATTTTTCCAATTTTTGAATTTTCTGGAGAGATTATTATAACATAACCGCTCCATTTTTCAGTAAGCTCCTTACTACCGCAAACAGGACATTCATTACCTTGTGCAATTATATAATAACATTTTTTACAAGCTTTCTCCACTTAACCACTCCTCCTTTCCAAGTCCAGTTGGACGCATCGTCATTGCAATCTTTGTATCAGCAACAGTATTCTTAAGAGCAACTGTTGAAATTTTTGCATAAACAACATCCCCCTTCTTTATAGTTTTCTTACTTTCTTTAGCTATGAAAACTGGAACTTTTCTATCGAAAGAAAGGAAATCGTTAAGCATTTGTGAAACATGTATTAAACCTTCAAAAGGACCAAATCTAACAAAAGCACCAAACTCAACCAGTTCAGAGACTTCTCCAACAACAACTTCCCCAATCTTTGGAGAATAGCAAAGAGCATCAAAGGTTACTTCGTGATATGTTGAAGGGCTTCCAGAGAATATTTTTCCATCGCTTATGTCCCTTATATTAAAGATTGCAACTATCAATCCAAGGTCCTTATCTATTCTTCTTTCATATTTTTCTCTAAGCTGCTTTTTTGCTATTTCATCTAAAGGTTTTCCAAAATCTTTTGGCATAACTTCGAATGTATCCTTTATAGTGTAAACGTAATACATCTATTCACCTACAAAACCGTTTGCTTTTACTGTTAAAATTTCTAAACCAACCTTTTTAATTCTTTTTTTCATTTTTTTATCATTTGTGCAAACTCTCATTTTTTGCTTTTTTGCAATTCTTTCTATTGCTTCGTCAGCATTTCCTTTTGTAGTTATTATTTTTATTCTTTTTTTCTTCTCTCTTTCTTCTATAACTCTTAAAGCATACCTAGCAGCAACAGCATACTTGCTATTTCTTTTAGAAATTTTCTTTAGTTCTTCTATAACCGAAGAAACAACTACGGGAGTAAAGCCAAGATCTTCGATATTTGCAAAGATATCCTTTTTTAAACAAAAAGAATAAATAATTGAACTTGTATCTACTAAAACCTCCATTTTCTTATTTTGCAAAATAATTTATTAATCATTTTTGAAAACAAAAAATATGGAGAAAAAAACTTTGATAAGCATAATAATCGCCTTAATCTTTTTAAGTTCTTCGATAGTTGGATTAATACAAATTTTTTTCTTTTCGCCTTATACTACAACAACTATTCAAAATTTCATAATTTCTAACGCAACTGCTTTTGCTGATGTGTCTTTTACTGGAAATTTTTTAATAAACAAAGTAAATTCTTCATTACTTGAGATTTTAAAAAATTTACAACAAAATGGTAGTGTAGAATTTTTCAATGTTGTTGGAAACCAGATTATTGGAAAAGCAAAAGATATAAAGGCACTAAAGAGTATAAATGCAAGCGTTGAAGTAATTTTAAGCTTTTCTCAACCAGTTGGGTTTTATTGGTATGGGAATACTTTTTTTGTCGACCCAAGCAATTTTAAGGAAACAACAACTTATGTTCCAATAAGTTCGATTGATTTTTCTCAACAACCGCCAAAGGTTAAAGTTTTGATACTTGCTCAGATTTTAAAAAACCTAAGTGTTATTTCTTACAGCGTCTCTCCTTCTCATACCTGATTAAAAAAATTTAAATTTACCATTGTTGAAATAAAATTAATGAAAAAGAAAAAAATGGAAGGATTGCATAAGGAAATGCTATTTTTTGTCGGATATTGGTTAATTTTTGCAACTGTATTAATCTTTTATCTTCTCTCCATATCTTCTAATATTACACCACAAAGTTTTTGTAATTTAAATTCAAATCTCTCTTGTGGAGACCAACTATTTATGCTTCAAGATAACAAACTTGTTCTATTCTTTACATTAAAGAATAATTTAAAAGATAAGATAACGATAAACAATTTCTCTGCTACACTAAGCAATGGAGAAGAAGCAATAGGAGAATGCTATCCAAAAATAGTAAAGAGTAATTCAATAACAAGTTGTAAAGTAGAGTTTAAATCAAAACCAACAAAAGAATATGAAGAAGCAAGGATTGCAATAGACTATAACCTAGATCCACCAAACATTTTTGTTTTTTACATAACAACAGGAACAGTAATCGCACCAGTTGTTCAAGGTGCTGGAATTTATATGGTTACTTTTAACAACAATCCAAATTACGCTGGAGTAATAAGTGTAAATGGAGTGATTCTTGAGAATGGTCAAAGTATTCCTTTGAGAACAGGAAGTTATTCAATTCAAGCAATTCCAAAAACAAATTACAGTTTTGTTCAATGGACATTAAGAATAATTAATGGAAACGCAAACCTTCAAAGTGCAACTCAAAATCCAACAAACTTGTTTATAAATGGAACGGTTGAAGTTAATGCAACCTACATTTATACTTCATTTACAACTTCTACTACTAGCACAACTAGTACAAGTAGTTTAACACCATCCTGTGGCGGATGTATTGAAAGATCAGCAGCTCCTGATATCTGCGATAATCCCCCTTCATTTACTTGTCCACCAAGTTGTCCATTACTCCAATGTGTTCCTGTTCAAGATATTTTTGAAAATTATTGGTGTTGGCAATGCGTTTCCACAACAACTTCTACAAGCACTTCAACGTCAACAACTTCTACAACCTCTATTTGGATGAGTGATTGGAAGTATAGAAAACCAATTACAATTGATAATACTAGAAACTCAAATACTCTTTCAAACTATCAAGTCTTAGTTACTCTTGATACTGCTAGCCTAATTTCTGCTGGAAAGATGAGAAGCGATTGTGGTGATATTCGCTTTACAGATAGCGATGCCCAAACTCAGCTTAGTTATTGGATTGAAAGTGGTTGCAATTCAGCAACTACAAAGATTTGGGTAAAAGTTCCAAGCATTCCAGGAAGTTCAACAAAAACGATTTATGTTTATTATGGAAATCCAAGTGCAACAAGCCAAAGCAATGGTTATTCTACTTTCTTAGCTTTTAATCTTAAATGGGATGGTCCTATTAATGGAGGTGGTTTAGATACATGTGCATTACTAAGTGATGGAACCGCCAAATGCTGGGGTTGGAATGCTTATGGGCAACTTGGAGATGGGACAACAACAGATAGATATGCTCCAGTATCGGTAGTTGGATTATCAAATGCAATTGCAATTTCTGCTGGTATTATGCATACATGCGCATTACTAAGTGATGGAACTGTAAAGTGTTGGGGTTATAATGCTTATGGAGAATTAGGAGATGGAACAACAACAAATAGAAATACTCCTGTTTCAGTAGTTGGATTATCAAACGCAGTCGCAATTTCTACTGGTGATCTTCATACCTGTGCATTATTAAGTGATGGAACTGCCAAATGCTGGGGTAGTAATGCTTATGGGCAATTGGGAGTAGACCCAATTACTTATGGCACTCAAAGTTCTACTCCTGTTTCGGTAGTTGGATTATCAAACGCAATTGCAATAACTGCTGGTGGTTATCATACATGTGCATTACTAAGTAGTGGAAGTGTAAAATGTTGGGGTTGGAATTATTATGGGCAACTTGGAGATGGAACAAACACATGGAAATCTACTCCTGTATCAGTATATGGTCTATCAAATGTAGTTTCAATTTCTGGTGGTAAGTATCATACTTGTGCATTATTAAGCGATGGAACTGTAAAGTGTTGGGGTTATAACGCTGATGGAGAATTAGGAGATGGAACAGCAACAAATAGATACACTCCTGTTTCAGTATCTGGCCTATCAAACGCAATTGCGATTTCTGCCGGTGATTATCATACATGTGCATTATTAAAAGATGGAACAGTAAAGTGTTGGGGTTATAATGCTTATGGAGAATTAGGAGATGGAACAACAACAAATAGATACACTCCTGTATCAGTATCTGGCCTATCCAACGTAGTTTCAATTTCCGCAGGTGGTTTTCATACATGTGCATTATTAAGCGATGGGACAGCTAAATGTTGGGGTTCTGATGGTAATGGGCAATTAGGAGATTATTGGGGTGCAGGAACCTCCCATCCTACTCCAGTTACGGTTCTAAATTATAATATTGGTGGAAAATATGATAAAACCAATGGAATTCTTACTTTACAAAAATCTCCTCAAATCGATACTTACTTTATTAGAGCTTATACTTCTCCAGAACCAACAACACAAGTTGTTGGAGTCGAGCAGAGTATTTGAATTTTACTTTTTATTGTAGAACTATCGCAGGCTTCATTGGAAGCGCTTGTTTTGCTCTTTCTTCTTTTGATTCCTCTTCATTTTCAATTTCAACTTCTAAGTTAACCTTTTTTGAAATGTAATCTTTTGCATCTTGCAAAGCATCAAACTCCTCTTCTTTTTCAATCTTTTCTTTTAATGGAAAGCTTTTTATCATTCTTGCTGCGATTTCTTTTTCTTCTCCTTGCAATTTTTCAATAACCTTTCTTGCTTCTTCTATACTATTACATTTCATTATTTTTTCATAGATTTCGTGCTTTTTCTTTGAAGCAACAATTATCTTTGCTTTCTTTGGCTTTATGTTCTTTCTTTCAAATATTTTTATTACATTCTTTATATCTTCTATTACCTCATCTATTTCTTCTTCTCCACCTTCAATTTTCTTATCTATAAGTTCTTCATTACTCTTCGGGAATCTTTGATTTTCTATCAACTCATTATGCCCAAGAATACTCCAAAATTCTTCGCAAGTATAAGGAAGCAATGGTTCAAGCATTAATATTGTTTTTTCCAAGTATTCTTTCAATACCAACTTGTTGTTTCCACCTCTTTCAAAATATCTTAGCAACTCATTGTAAGAATCGTAAAAAGCAAGCTTTGCAACTTCTCTTAGCTCTAGCTCTTCATAAGATTTTTCAACTTCTTTTATCTTTGAATTTACCTTTGAATAAAGCCAATAATCTATTCTTTTTAGCTCAATGTTTTCATTTTCATTCTTTGCTTCGTTTATTGTTTTAATTATTTTTTCAAAATATTCAATTCTTTCTTTTATCCCTTTTGCAACCTTTGTATTAAAGTCGCTATCCCCAAAAAGCTCACCAGTTGTTGTAACACTAAATCTTACTATATCAGCTCCATATTCTTTTATTGCTTTTCTCAATGGCAAAATATTTCCTAAGCTCTTGCTCATCTTTGCTCCATCCATTAAAACAAAACCATTTGTTACTATTTGTTTTGGCCAAAGTTGTTTTGGAAATACTGCAACATGGTTAAAGATAAACATTGTTAAATGGTTTGTAATTAAATCTGGTCCAGAGTGCCTAGAATCAAGAGGATACCAATAAGCGAAACTTTCTCTCATCCTTTGAATTTCATGAACTGGAATACTTGTTTTCTTACTTACTTCGCTAACATCTCCCTTTCCTAAGAATACATAATCAAAGAACTCATTGCAAAGCTTATCAGCATCATAATTTTTTAGAATATGCGAAATTGTATAGAAAGCCATGTATATTGTTGAATCTGAAAGAGGTTCAATTATTTTTGTTTTGTCAAAAGGAAGCCTTGTTCCAAAGCCTTCGCTTCTTGCACAAGCTCTAAGATTTAGCCAATCAATAACATAGCTATAGCTTTCTCTAACCTTCTCTGGTAATATTCTCATTTGTTTTAATGCTTCTTTTGCTTGCTTCTTCCATTCTTTATTTCCATAGTTTATGCACCATTGATCTTTTACAAT
>Ga0080004_1115545_pt1 | contig 15775 bp, 17 predicted proteins | sample WasSprMetagenome_FD_69207 | JGI IMG/M metagenome (GOLD analysis project Ga0080004, IMG submission 69207) | Sulfidic aquatic microbial communities from Washburn Spring, Yellowstone National Park, USA - WS (SPADES assembly) (version 2) | ecosystem: Environmental > Aquatic > Thermal springs > Hot... | reverse complement strand
GAGTACTTGGGGGGTAAGAAGAGCATATTCCGCAGAGGAGAGACAGAGATAGTGAGGGCCTTAGAGGGCACAGGAGAAGGAGTTAGGCTGGACGACCTGCCACCAGAGTACGTCTCCACTTCGCCCGAAGGGATTAGGCTGGTGACAGTAGGCAAGGTGAGGGGGTTCGGAGAGGGATGCGCCTGTCCCTTCAACTTCTTGGCGAGGACTGTGCTGAAGAACTTGTTGCTAGGCGGGGAGGAAGTAGTCCTGGTCGACACTGACGCTGGCATAGAACACCTAGGGAGGGGCGTGGAGGAGGGGTGCGATGCCATAGTGGCGGTCGCGGATCCCACGGCAGAGGCCTTGGTGCTTGCGAAAAGCCTTAAGGAGTTCTCCCAGAGTCACGGCAAGAGGTTCTGGCTAGTGCTGAACAAGGCCACCCCGAGAGTGGTAGAGTACGTCGGGAAGAGGGCGAAGGAAATGGGGCTCGAGGTCGACGGCATGGTAAGCTTCGACGAAGAGGTCTTCGAGTCCTGCCTCGAGGGCGGGACGCTACGTGCAAATGAGGCTGCCCGCGACGTTGAGGCGATGTTGAGGAAGATCGGGCTGTTAGAGAACCCTTAAAGTGCTAATGTTAATCCCATTTCATCAAATGCCGAAGAGCTATGCGTTGTCGCCGGACCGTGAGCATCAGGGCGTGCAGAGAGCTCTCACGTGCTTTATCGGGATCTTTACGTAGACTTCGTTTCCCACGTTCAGCGATGGATCGTACTCGTCTTCTGGCTTTATGCAGAGCAAGCTCACATTTCCAATCGAGACCCTTATCTTATAGTAGGATCCCTCCTTCAATACTTCCTCGATCACGCCCCTAAGAGTGTTGAACTTCGACGCAGGGTTCGGCTTGTTCATTAATATGATCCTTTCAGGCGGTATGGCTATCTTCCTTACAACCCCCTCGTCGTGGGGCGCCAATAACTTGAGTCCCTCGCACTCCACTTCGGCGAGTCCCTCGTGTACCACCTTGAAGCCCGTGCACTTCAAGATGTTGGGGCTCCCTAGCACCTCCTTCACTACGGGGTCTTCGTTCTCAAAGAAGACGTAGTTGAAGGGGCCCACGCACTTCAGCTCTCCCTTGACTAGAACTGCCACTCTATCGGCCAGCTCCTCAGCCTCTACTACGTCGTGCGTGACGAAGACCGTGGTCAGGCCCAGCTTCTTTTGAAGGGCCTTGAGCTCAATCCTCAGCCTCCTCCTAAGGGAGAGGTCTAGGTTGTTGAAGGGCTCGTCCATTAGCAGCACCTTAGGCCTTAAGGCTACGGCCCTAGCTATTGCCACTCTCTGCTGCTCACCTCCGCTGAGCGTCAGCGGGTATCTGTGGGCCAAGTGCTCTATGTTTAAGAGCTCCATCACCTCTCGCACTCTCCTCCTCAGCTCATCTCCCTTCACCCCTTTCATCTTGAGCCCGAAGGCTATGTTCTCCTCGACGTTCAAGTGCGTGAAGAGGGCCAGGTCTTGGGGGACGAAGCCGACGCCTCTCTCACAGGGCTTTAAGTCGTCCACGGGCTCACCATCGAAGAGGACCGACCCCTCGTAGTTCACCAAGCCCGCTATGACGTTCAAGAGCGTCGTCTTGCCGGCTCCCGAGGGCCCGAGCACGACCATTAGCTCGCCGTCGAGCACGTCGAGGCTGACCTTCCTCAAGATGAAGTTGGAGACGTTTACCAGCTTTATCGATGGCATTACCTCACGTACCCCCACTTCCTCAGAAGTCTTACCTCCGCCCTCTCTATCATCACTTGAAAGGCGTAGTTCGAGAGTGCCAATATTAAGACTATCGCTAGTATTACGTCGACTCTGAGGGTCGACTGCGCGGTCATGGCCAGCAAGCCCAAGCCTGAGGAAGCCGCGACCATCTCCACGACGAAGCAGGTCCTCCAAGCCATCCCCGCCTCGACCTTGAGGCCCGCTAATATTGATGGCAGGGCCTGCGGGAGCAGGATGTAGAAGAGAGCTGCAGGGCCTCGCGCCCCCAAGACCTGTGCGACCCTTACGATGCTTGGGCTCAGGCTTCTGATGCCCGTGAGGGTCGTGTAGACCATCGGGACGAAACTGCACATGAAGACCACAGCTATCGGTAGCGCCTCGTTCAGCCCTATCCATATTATGAAGAGTGGTATCCATGCGACTGCTGGCACCGCGTATAGGAGCGTGACTATGGGGTAGAGCGCTCGATAGGCTAGCTCGCTGTAGGCTATGGCCAGGCCTAAGAGGATCCCGATGCTCGAGCCCATCCCCAGACCCATCAAGACCCTCATGAGCGTGATCGAGTAGTGGAGGCCTAGCTGGCCAGTCGTTGCTAAGCCCACTAGAGACTTTAGGGTCTCACTGAAAGGGGGGAATAGATAGGCGGGAGCTATACCGATCCTAGACGCCACTTCCCAGAGGGCAAATAGGGCTACTATCGACAAGGCCTCGAGCTTGAAATACTTCTTAAGAATCCTCAAGCCCCGAGATCAGCCTCCCAACACTTTCGACAATACACTTGTGTCCACGAAGTCCTTAACGTCGATGGGCTTGTCTACGAGCCCGTACTTGGTCATAAGCTCTACGTACCTCTCCACTTGAGCTACGTCGATCTGGTTGTCGTATTGTAGCCATCTCATCGACTCAAGGGCCTCTTCGAAAGTTATTCCGAGCCTTTTAGCTACGATCCGCGCGGCCTCTTGCGGCTTTTCATTAATGAACTTTGTAGCCCTAATCGTAGCCTTCACAAGCCTCGCGACGAGCTCTGGGCGCTTTTCGAGGAGCTCTTTCTTAACCACCAAGAAGCTCCCGGGCATTTCCGGCCAAACGTCTTGGCTCCTGACGAGCACCGTGCAGTTGCCACGCTTAACAGCCAGCGTTACGTGATGCTCTGGGAGGGCCGCTGCCTCGATCTGCCCGGTAATCAAGGAGTTCAAGATGGCTTCTGGCTTCATGCTCTTGATGGTCACGTTTAGCCCGTACTTGTCGATAACCATTCTCAACAACAGGTAGGAGGGACTCCCGACGCCGGGACACGCGACTACACCACGGTCGAGTTGCTTAATGTCTCTTACGCCGGGCTTGCCCACTACGGCATAGCCGTGGAGATGCGCCTGCGCGACCACGACTATCGGCACTCCCTGAGCTCGTGCCAAGATCAGCGGCCCCAAACAAGCCCACGCCACGTCCACATCGCCCTTGGTCAGGGCGGCCGATAGTTCGAGGCCCGTCGTGAAGGTTTCGAGCCTCGTCACATTGAGCCCCTCCTCCTCGAAAAATCCCTTATCAAGTGCTATCCACGCAGCGGCGGAGTGATCGTTGAACTCGACGGCCATAGCTATTTGGCCCGCTTTGGTGCTGAAAAGGGGGAGCAATACTAAAACGGAGAAGGCCAAGATGCTCATTAGTGCCACAGCAATTAGGACGGTCACGATCCTCGATGAACCCATAGAGTAACAGTCTTCGCTGTGGACTTATAAGGCTAGGGGGGTGCGAGAATTAACTTCTCTCAGTTAATAACGCTTTGCAAAGTAGTTTCGCAACTCCTCTGAAAAGCACAACCTCTTGAGCCCGAACTCGTAGGCGGCAGACGCTATGGTGACTCCGTAGAACATTAATAACTTGCCCTTGCAGAGCTCGATTATCTCGTCTATCGTGTTGTTGACTATGGTCGAGCCGGTGGCTATGACGACGTCGCTCCACGCCATGGCTTCGCGGTTCACTTCATATGACTCGATCTTCACACCCCTCTTCACTCGTCCCACGTTCTCAGGGTCCATGTCCGTGACTCGGAAGTTCTTAAACCTCCTGGAGAGGCTCTCAGCTATCGACGGCTGGAAACCTATCATCAACAACCTCGTCTCGGGCGCGACCAGCGAGGCTAGGCTCTCGGCGATCTTCTTACCGCAGATCTCCGGTCCCTCATCCTTACAGTGGACCGTGTTGCTGACAAGCCCGAGGTACCTGTAGGTGGCGTTCGCGACCGCTATGAACACTGCTCTCTCGCCATCGCTCGAGAGGCCCATCTCGTGGACGTCCTCCAAGCTACCCTCGAAGCGCCGTGGTTCGTCAGTAAACGCTTGCCCGATGGCCCCTTCAAGCTCGGCTTGTATCAAGACCTCACGCCCCCTCAGTATTGGGTAGTCGCCGTGCAGCGGCCTACCAATGGCCTCCTCCGGCTTCAGACCTCGCACGCTTACGACGACCTTGCATCCCCTCAGGCCGCTCTCCGTTACCCTCTTCCACCACCTCTCCTTCAGCTCCTCGACGAGCACCTCGACCCCCGACCCGCCTACTCCCCCTTATTCTTCGATTTAAATTTCAAGGTTCTTACGTACTCCGACCTCGGATGACAGATCCTCCAGCGCTGTGCGAAAGAGCACCTCGGCGCCTTACGGCATCGATTCGACGCTCGTTCCTTAGCCGAGTCGAAGCGCATATTAGGCGTGGCGGTCCTTTAACCCGCGTGGGACCAGCTATGTTTGAGAAGGGAGAGCTAGTGAGCATAAGGGAACTGGAAGGAGGTGTAGCCCACGACAGATTTCTCAAGAACGCCGTCCAGCTCAGGGTCAAGGCATTGAAGGACCTGACCTTGGAAGAGGTAAAGGTTGTCGCCATGGCCATAGGCGGCAGGCTAGTGGACTTCAAAATAGACGACGCGACCGCGTGGGCCGTGGCCGTGACCCCTCTGCCGGGCTTCAACATAGTCCTCTGCATGCAGAAGTACTCGCCCGAGTTCGAGGACACGATGGAGGTCCTGTTCTCTCGGAAGGCCGTAGAGCTCGGGATACCCGCCGAGGACGCGAGCGAGTGGGCCATCCTCTACTTGAACGCCATGATATATGCCGTCAGGCGCGTGCTCAAGAAGGACGTCGAGAGGATATCCCACTACCTTTAACATTTGTCTTACGCCGCCCTAAGGGGCGTGGTTCTCGGGCTTAGAGCTATATCTATTGGGCCCTATTTGGCACAGAGCGAACGAAGAACTGTTCGCACTCTAAACGTGCACCAATTACGATCTTCTTCCGAAAATGGCTTTACTTCCCCCTTATCTATCCCGAACATATCTTCAATTATCCTCTGCCTCTTTTTCTTTCTTTTAAAAGACCTGTTCATCACTTCTTCGGCCCTCTAACATCAACTAGGGTGCCTTACTTTTTTATTCGTGGGGTGCTCCATAACTTTAGCGTTTGGTCCTAAACAGTAAGGCCGTACAAGGTGGATGCGCAACGCTGTGGACTAACGGACGAGTTACATTATCGCGCTTTGACCCTCATAGCGCCAATACCTACTGCTTATGATGTGTACCTAGCTAGGAGGCGGAGAGGGCATAGCCTCTCGCCAACGATTGAGCCCCTGAATGGATTGCTTGATAAAAGCATAAAAGCTCCTCATGCCCCTCGTAAATGAAGGAGGGGGCCGGTAGTTTAGCCTGGCTAGAACGCTACCCTTACGAGGTAGTGGTCCCCGGTTCAAATCCGGGCCGGCCCACCAAATTCTATGAGTACGTGAGCTATTTAACGCAGAAAAGAAAGACACAGAAAAGTAAAGGAATTTGCCAGAACGAGCTTCAGCCAGCCATCAACTATGAAACAGCCCCTCATGAGAGGTACCATTGACGTGGGCCTCGCGCTCTTCGTCTGTAGTGAGAACAGCTTTAGGAGCCAGATGGCCGAGGCCTACTTTAACAAGTTGCCTTTAAGGGCTGGAAAGCCGTTAGCGCGGGCCTTAAGCCAGCTAATAGCATTCATCCGAACGCTGTGAAGATCATGCTCGAAGACGGGATGGACATCGGGGACAAGAGGTCTCAACTCTTGACGAGGGAGCTACAAGAGGCTGTCGATATGGTCGTCGTCTGTAGTGGGTCGTCGTGCCCCTTTGTCAAAGCCAAGCACGTCGAGGAATGGAACTTGCCAGACCCGACGGAGATGCCTCTCGAAGAGGCCACAAAGATAAAGAAAAACCTTAAAAGCTTTCCCCTCCATCTCCGCCTTGAAAGGCGAGGTTTTCATATGTAAAGAAGTGGCGGAGAGCGACGCCGACTAGATCTCCTCTAGCAGGCTCGTGAAGAAGTCGTGATGCTCCTCCTCGTCGCTGAGTATCTTCTCGAAGAGAGTCGCCGTCGTTACATCTCCCTCTTTTCTCGCGACCTCTATTATCTGCTTGTATAGCTTTATCGCCTCTTCCTCGTCCTTGACGTCGCGCTCTATCATCTCCCTCAGGCTCTTGCCCACGTATATGGGGGTCGGAGTCGTCGTGGGCTCTCCGCCCAAGTAGGCCTGCCTCTCGGCTATCGCCTCCGCGTGCTTCATCTCCGTTATGGCTATCTTCCTTAGCTCGTCCTTGACGCTGAAGGCCTTCACCCCCCTCCATTGAACGTGCTGCCACATGTACTGTATCGACACTTGTATCTCCCTCGCTATAGCCTTGTTCAACAGCTCAAGCAACTCTTTAGACGCCATATCCGATCACCCACATTTCGATATTTTAGAGGACTTGTTGAAATTTAAATGCTACTAAGTTTTTCACACGCTACGAACCCGACGATCAAGAGGGGCACCGACTAACGATCACCGTCGTTTGGTGTCATAGACTTTCATCTGATTCCTACCAGGAAGAGCGTTAAAATAATGTAAGAAGGTTAGTGATGCGTTTTTGCGCGGCTTTCTAACCCTATTCACGCAAGAAGTTCAGTATCGCGCTTATGGCTTTGTCTATGTCTTCTGCGAGCCCGTGTCCGGAGTTCTCAAGTATGATCACTCTAGCATTGGGTATGCGCTGGGCCATTATCGTCGCGTTCTCCACCGGTAGGAGTATGTCCTTCTTCCCGTGCACTATCAGCGTCGGCGCTCTTATCTGCGGCAACCTGTCGTAAGTGTCGAACTGCAATATGGCGTTGAACTGCTGGAGGAAGGCCTCCTTGGATATGGGGGCTTTGAGCATTCGCCGGATCATGTCCTCAAAGGCTCGGGGGTTGTTCCTGACGAACTCCTCCGTGAAAATGGTCCTGGCCATGAACTCCATAACCCTCCTCGGGTTCGTCTCAAGCTCATCGATGGGTACTGGCTGAGGAGGCGGGAGGACTCCTTTCCGCGCGCCGCAGAACGTAGAGCAAAGGACGAGCTTCTTGACCTTCTCGGGGTAGTTCAGCGCGAGCTCCTGAGCTATCATGCCTCCCATCGAGAAACCCAGCACGTTGGCCTTGGGGACCTCTAGAGCGTCCATCAGGGCAGCGGCGTCGTCAGCGAGCAGCTTTATGGAAAAGGGCCTCTTACCCATATCGCTGCGGCCAGCGCCCCTGTTGTCGAACAGTATCAGCTTGAAGCCCTTCGAGAGTTCCGATACCATCCACGGATCCCACCAGTCCAAGTTGCCCGCGAGCCCCATTATCATTAGCAGGGGCTCGCCCTCCCCCCTGACCTCGTAGTAGATATTCACGTCCCCGACCTTCACTTTGGGCATACCATTAACCTCCAACTAGGTCCTCTCTTTAGCCATCTCTATTTATGGAGTTCACGATATAAGGGTTTCCAACCGAAACACAAGTAGCGGTAGTAGGCCTCCTCAATTAATGTAGCACTAAGGCTCTGCGGTTAAAAAAGCTTAAAGTTCGAGCGCAAGGGCTAACGCGAGGCGGGCGTCAAGGCCGCGCTGAACCACTTAGAGCAACCTTTGGCTTGCGGGGAGAGCTTCTCAGAAAGCCTTAGATGACTTGGCCGAGAGAAGTATAGCGCGGGGTCGCTTAGATGGAAGTGAGTAAGTTCTATACCCTTCCTCAACTGCCTTATGGATACGGGGATCTAGCGCCCTACGTGTCAGAGGAACAGCTACGCGTACACCACACGGTGCACCACCAAGCCTACGTCAACGGCGCGAACGCCGTGCTGAAGAAACTGGAGGGCGCGAGGAAGGAGGGCGCGGACGTAGACGTCAAGGCCGCCTTGAAGGAGCTCTCATGGAACGTGGGCGGGCACGTCCTCCACTCGATTTTTTGGAGAAACCTGGCCCCGCCGAGCAAAGGCGACGGCAGGCCTAGGGGAAGGCTGGCGGACCTCGTAGATAGGGAGTTCGGCAACTTCGAGAGGTTCAAGAGGGAGTTCTCTCAAGCGGCGATGACCGTAGAGGGCTCTGGATGGGCGGCTTTGACGTTGTGCAAATTGACGGGTCGCTTGCTGATAATGCAAATAGAGAAGCACAACGTCAACGTCGTTCCTGGATGTCCCATACTGATGGTCCTTGACGTCTTCGAGCACGCCTACTACATCGACTACAAAAACAGGCGAGCGGACTACGTGGAGGCCTTCTGGAACATAGTAAATTGGGACGAAGTGGGCAAGAGGCTTGAGAAGGCTTTAGGGTAATGGCGTTCCAAGGCTCTTGCCTTGCAACACAATCTTTTCCTATTTTATTCCTCGATCCTCGTAGCAAGAACAACTGATTTAGGGCCATTACGTCAGAGGGGCTTACGCGCCAAGCTCGCCATCCCGAGCCGTATATCATGTGGCGTCTAAGCGTTTGCTATGTCTTCATGACAAAGCTCGTCGCCTACGAGTACAATTACGCATAGGAATACGTATCTGTCGTTCCATCATCATTGCCTACGGTTAGTGCTTAAGAGGGTTCTCAACTATAAGGCCGAATTTTGTCGCGGTCTTCTCCACATGTCTGTCGTTCGAAACTACTACCGGTAACTTGTTATCGAGGGCCGTGGCTATTAATATCCCATCTCCTAAAGGGATGTTCTCTTCTTTCGCTATGTCGAGCCCCTTGACAGACGGAGGCACGACCCCTATTATCGACAAGACTATCAACATCTTTTCAAGGATTGCTCTGCGCGGTCTCACTCTGTAAGCCCAGCACAGTACGTTGTATGCCTCAAGGAGCGTCGTGTGGGTTACGTAGAGCTCAAGCTCGCCTCGAGCGGCCCTTTCTATCAAGGTCTTGCAAAGCGGGTTGAAGGGAGATAGATCGTAGAGGGCATAAGATAGGATGTCCGCATCGACTAACCTCAATGCTTCTTCCCACCGACTTTGTGCTTAGCTTCAGAGGCGTCGAGGTTTACGAGGCGCGGGTCTCCAATCAGTTTAATCTCGTTAAAGCGTTTAAGCGCCTCAAGCTTTTCGTCGTGCACAGGCCTTAGCTCTATGGCGTCCCCCTTGAGGCTGACCAAGAACCTCTTGGACTTCAGCTTTCGCCTTATGTCAACGGGGATGGTGATCCTACCTCTATCGTCAACTTCGACTATTATCCCCACACCCTTCTCCCACACCCACCTCCGCATCGAAGCCTATAAACGCTTCTGATAGAAAATCGTGCCCGAAGCCCTTCAGAAAACGACAAATGAAATGTTCACGGAGAACCTCTTCCTAGAGTTGCAACGCAAAAAAGGCTCGACCCTCCATCATAATGGAGGGCCACTCAGACCTGCATTTACAGCATCTTCTTAAGTCTTTCCAAACTTTTAGGATCTCGAACACAACACGGGTTCTTGAGCCGCCACCTTGCATATTAGCTAGTCAAGTTCAGTATGATAATGATTAAGTTGAGAGTTAGAGGGCTCACAATTCTTTTAGCTCTTTTCGAAGGTATCTCACTGCTCTCTTTCCAAGAATAAATATCCGAGGTACGTATCTTTATCGAGTTTCAATAGGATTTCCTTGGAGGCGTAACCTGGATACTCTAGCTTTATGTGATAGACCCTGTTAGGCTCTAAACCGTCGAATTCAAAGGTCCCGAAGGCATCAGTCTTCGCCTTCCTGATCTCCCCCGACTCCTCGTCTGTTAAGGTCACCTCCACTCCTTCAGCACATTCGTCCGTGTCCTTGAAAGCAACGCTACCGGCTATGAAAAGTTTCGTCATTTTATAGAGGTCGATATAGTAGATGCTCGGTTTAGTGCCGTACTCTGGGTGAAATGGCTCTGCAAGACCGGCCCTCACGATCTTGCTCACCTCGCTCTCGGGGTCGTTTAAATCGCCGAACAACAGCGCTCCGCTGGGGCATACTTGAACACAACGAGGCAGCTTGCCGAGCTCTAACCTGTGTACGCAGAAAGTGCACTTTTGCGGTATGTTCTTCTCATCATTCCACGAGACTGCCTCGTAGGGACATGCCTTCACTATCTCTCGCTGTCCCGCGGCCCTTATCGGATCTATTATCACTATCCCGTCTTCTCTCTTGTACACCGCGTTATTTCTGGCCACCTTCATGCACGGAGGGTCATCGCACTGCATGCACATGATCGGCATGTATGCCACCTTGACGTATGGGAACCTCCCCCGCTCTCTCTTCTCAAGCCTTATGAGGGTCTGCTCGCGCTTTTTAATGCCGAGAGAGTACGGCAAATAGTCGTTATTCCAAAACTCGTCCTTGCACGCGACGAAGCAAGCGTAGCACGCTATGCACTTGCTTATGTCCACCACCATGGCCCACTTTCTTCCCACGACGGGTCACCCCTCAAGCTTGCGCACTTCTACTAGGCAGGAGTTGGGCGCCATTCCGCTGGCGTTCTTGGACATCAGGCGTGAGGGGGTTAGCAGGTTTATGCAACCTCCACGGTCCGGCGATTCTCCGGGCTCGCCTATCGGGTCGTAGACCGCACTCCCCATGTAGGCGTGCACTACTCCAGGGCGTATCCTCTCCGTGACTTCAGCGATGCATATCACAGCGCCTCTATCGTTGTACACTTCCACAAGGTCCCCGTCACGTATGCCCCGCTTCTCGGCGTCTACGGGGTTTATCCTCAACACCCAGTAGTAGTAGCCGTCCTTGCCCTTGCGCCTGTGGTCCGGGATGTCGTTTATCCAGCTGTCCTTTCCATCGTATTGAGTGAAGAACGAGTACCTAGGGTGCGGCGAGATCAATTGAAGTGGGTACTTTTGTGCGAGCGGGCTCTCGTGCCCCTCCCATGAAGGTATGTACTTTGGTATGGGAGGCCTTTCGGGGTCGTTTGGATCGAACCTCTTTAGGGTGGTCGCCTCGAACTCTATTAGGCCCGATGGCGTCCCTAAGCCATACCCGTCCGGTACCCCCATGATCCTGCCCCCCGGCATCCCGGGGTCCGGGGTATCCCTTTTCCTCCCCTCAGCAAACCACCTCAGCGCCGGGGTCGACTTGTAGGGTTTAGGCAATGGCACTACGAAGTATCCCTTCTTGAGGAATTCCTCCCACGTGATGTATTTGGGCAGGTCGCTGACCTCGAACATCCTCTTAACCCAGTCTAGCTCGGTCATGCCGTTCTCCGTGTACTTCTCGTAAAAACCAAGCTTCTTCGCTACCTCAGCAAATATTTGGTAGTCCGACTTCGATTCCCCTAGGGGCTCTATGCACTTCATCTGCAATACTATGATGCGATGGTTTGCCACGTGAGACAGGTGCGGACTGTAGCCGCCTGCCAACGCCCATTCGCCGATGTCCCACCTCTCGAAGTTTGTGCACGCTGGTAGTATGAGGTCCGCGAACTTAGCCTCTCCCTCAAACCATATGGCTTGACAGACCACGAACTCGAGTTTCGGGCTTCTATACATCTTGACCCATCTGTTGGTTTCAGTCATCGTTGAGACGTAGGACGTGCCGTACTTCCAGAACATTTTGGGCGGAGGAAAGCCATCCTCTGGAAACTTGTACTCCTTGAACTGAGCTTCAGGAAAGGCCCCTGCGAACCCCTTCCCCCTCCACTTTACTGGCGGGTTTAGGACTGCCTCGGGGAGTAAGAGCCTCAGGACGTGTTGGCCCTGCGGCTCGTTTGATGTCCACCTCACTGGCATCCTCGTCATCCCCCTCGATAACAAGGTGGCCGCCGCCGTATTCGTCGCGTCGCCCGATATCCCGCCTTCGGCGTAGCCTGGGAAGTAAAACTGAGCGTTGTACGGTGCGCCCATGGTCGTTCCCCATATGCCTCGCCCGGGCTTCCCAAGCCCTTGCATGGCCGCTAGCAAGACCATCATTCTCGCCCATTCGTGGCCGTAGGCGGCCCTGCACGCACCTCCCATCCCGCCGCGGCCGCCACAGGCTAGCATCGTCCTCTTCCTAGCCCACTCCCTTGCGAGGGCTCTTATCTCACGGGCTGGGACGTCGCATATCTCTTCGGCCCACTCAGGGGTTTTTGGAACGCCGTCCTCTTCGCCTAGGATGTAGCTCTTCCACTTATCAAATCCTATTGTGCGCTTTTCGACGTACTCTTTGTCGTACGTGCCCTCTTTAATCCACGTGTATGCTATCGCGAGGGCCAAGGCCGTGTCCGTCCCGGGCCTTGGAGCTAACCACTTGTCGGCGAAGTTCATGGCCGTCCAGTTGTAGAACGGGTCTATGAATACCATTTTCACCCCTAGCTCCTTCAACCAAAAGCGCCACGGAACCGATTCATGCCCCCCGTACGTGCCGAGGGTGGCATTGGGATCGGATGACCAGAAGATTATCATCTCGCAGTGCTTCAAAGAGTCCTCGAGGAGGTCGTATTGCTCAGGTATCCCGAGCCTCCACGAGAAGCCCCAGTGGTGCATTGCACCCCAGAACCAGCCCTCCCAGCTGTCCGGGTTGTGGTCCGCGTACGTCGCTCCTAAGATCGCCATAAACCTATGGTACGCGCTCGTCCTATACCCTATGTTCCCCCAACTGTGATGTGAAGGGGCTGTCGTTAATATCGCAGCGGGCCCATAATTCTTCGCTATGCGCTCGACCTCCGAGGTCAAAATGTCTAGGGCCTCTTCCCAGCTGATGGGCTCGTACTCGGATTTCCCCCTGTTTTCAGGATTTCTCTGTCCATCGGGGTTGAAGTCCACCCTCTTTAGTGGTCGCAGAATCCTGTTTGGTGCGTATACCTTAGCCCTTACGGACATAGTCCAAGAAGCTACGAGGGCTTTTCTTGGCGGTTTGAAAGTCCTACCCCTCGCCTCGATGACCCACGACTCGGGGTCTTCTGAGCTCAGCTCGAGGGGCTCTACGCGAACAATTTTTCCGTCTTTGACGTACACGAACAATGGTCCGCCCTTGGTACAGTTAGTGTAGCGAATCGAGCCGTCGCTCTGCAAGCTCATGGTTCCTCGCTTTTTTTATTTGCCACAGGCTATAAGCATTGCTATCCTCCATAACCATGAGGCTTTGCTCCCACGGTAACACTATTTAGCATAAAGCGACGAACGTTGTGTGATGCGTTATAGAGGGGCTGTAGGAATGCACATTCACACTCGCGGGCTCTACTCTTTACTTGGTCTCTAGCCACAGGGAGCTCGAAACATTTATGAGCTCTAGGACTTTGTCCACATAGCTGTGGTGAACATGGTCGTTACCCGACTTCATAACTCCTACGGAGGCCCAGCGACCTGCTACGACCGTAATGGCGTAACTTCTCCAGAGACTTCGTTCTCGGTTAAGATTTTTGATGCAAAGGACATGTCTCGACGAAATGACAACTGTCTTCACGTACCATGACGATCAGGTATGCATCCTCGTCTAAGAGGAAGTAGGGCAAGAAGATCGTCAGGGAGCTTGGTAGAAAATGATGAGGTTGCGGGGGCTAAAAGAACAAGTAATGAAATTTGGGAGCCCCAAGAACAAAAATGCGGTGACGGATCTTGAACGGTATATTATTCTAAAAACTTCACTTCGCGCCCTATCATCCGCTGCGATGGCCTCCAATCGATGGACGGCCCTCGCGCTATGTTTTCTGATAGTCTTCATGATGCGCGGGATTCAAGCATCTTACGCGGTATTCATCTTACCAGCATCGCGAGACCTCTGCTTAGACCCGTTCCTTCTCGTTCTTCCGGCAACCTCTTGCATGCTCTTCGCTGGCCTTTCATTAATGATCGTGAGCCCGCTAATCGACAAGTACGGTCCTGAAGCTGTAACTTTGATAGGGGCCTGCTCTGCTGGGCTCGGCATAGCTTTACTGTCGCTTGCTCAAAGCCCGATGCACTTTCACTTGATCTACGGAGTTGTTTTCGGTTCGACATGGATGAGCTGCGGTCTGATAGCAACGACGGCCCTCGCCTCCCGACTCTTCACCGAAAGAAGCGGTTTGGCCATAACAGTTTTGCAATCGGCCTTCCCTCTGGGATGGTTCTGCGTCGTACCACTAGCACGAATGCTAATAGAGGGCTATGGATGGAGGATTGCATGGCTCATACTAGGATTGACCCTCACGCTCATTGCCATAACTGCGATCCCGTTGCTTGTGGGGCTTAAAGCAGATAGTGCGCTCTCAAAGGAGAGGGGCCTTCACGAGATCCTCACGCTCATCATAGGGGCCCTAAAGAGCCCGTTCTATATTCTGACGGGGATCGCCATTCAGTTCATTTGCGGCTTTACTGATGTCCCCATATCAACGCTTTGGGTTCCGATTAGTATGGAATTGGGGATCGATGAGTCTACAGCATCCTACACGTTAGGCTTCATGGGCCTCGCTACTTTCTTGGGAACTCTCACTATGGGGGTTGCATCAGAGAGGTTTGGTCGTAAGTTGCCAGTGGTCTTGTCTTTTGCTATCAGATCCGTGTCGATATGTGTCCCACTCTTAGCGAAATCGGTGATAGGCTATTATACATTTTTAATATTGCTGGGGGTCAGCTTCTTCGGGATGGTGCCAGTGATCTCAGCTTGGTTTAGCGAGGTCTTCGGGAAGGAAGTTGTTGGCTCGCTCTTCGGCTTCTCGCAACTTATTCACCTCATTGGGTCGGCCCTTGGAATATACTTTCTCAGCTACATGGCAGAAATTTCTGGAACTTACTTTCCAGCTCTCATAGTATGTTTAGCATTGACCTTGATTAACATTCTCTTAAGCCTCCTCGTCAGGGCGCCAGCTCGCCATGCCGAGTGGTCGTAAAACGCAGGGCGTAAAGAGGGCGCACATAGGAGCCACGGACTATGGTCATGAAGGCGACCAACGAGAGCAGATGGGGATGAAAAGGCCTTAGTTGTTGGTTCGCAACCCGATGCAAATTACCGTAAAAGTAATAAACATGCTTTCTTTTCTCCACATGGGGTTTCGCTTGAGGATAATAGATGCCCACGTCCACTTGGATAGGGTACCCGGCGAAGACCTAGAGAGAATGGCCATGTGTGGCGTGGAGGGTTGCGTAATACCCACTCCACACGTGGTTCTAGGCGTCCTTGAACCAGAAGACCTCTGCGATATCATTAGAAGACTGTTGGACTTCGAGGTGCCAAGGGGCAGGCACTTCGGCATCGAGGCCTTCGTAGCCGTCAGCGTGCCTTTCTATGGCGTCGTGAAGGCAGATCAATGCCTTCGCAAGATCACTAAGTACTTAGAGAATGAGCGTGTCGTGGCCATAGGTGAAATAGGGATGGATGCTGGCTCAGAAGAGGAGGAAAGGCTCTTCAGAGCACATCTTCGCATGGCCAAGGACTATGACAAGCCTGTGATTATTCACACGCCCGTACCCGGAGACCCTAGGAAGGTCGAGGTTACCAAGAAAATCATCGAAATCGCTAAACAGGAGGGCTTCGATCTCCGGAACGCAGTCCTTGACCATACGGGCTTCGAGTCTCTAGACATGTGTTTAAATAGCGGAGCGATGGTGGGATTGAGTGTATGTTACGATAAGCTAACGCCACAAGACGCAGCCGAAATCGTGAAGAAGTACGATGGTGAACGTCTTATAATAAACTCCGAGTTTGGCTTTGGTAAAGGCGGCTACTTCTCGGTGCCAAGGGTTGTCTTGGAGATGAGGAAGAAGAACATTGACCCAAAAACCATTGAGAGAATTGTCTTCACAAACCCGAAAACTCTCTTCAGGTTACAGATTTGAGCC
>Ga0080004_1139984_pt1 | contig 15776 bp, 11 predicted proteins | sample WasSprMetagenome_FD_69207 | JGI IMG/M metagenome (GOLD analysis project Ga0080004, IMG submission 69207) | Sulfidic aquatic microbial communities from Washburn Spring, Yellowstone National Park, USA - WS (SPADES assembly) (version 2) | ecosystem: Environmental > Aquatic > Thermal springs > Hot... | reverse complement strand
ATCTCACATCTCGCGAATGTTCAAAACAGGGGTTGCGAATCAAATAAGTGGTCGTCGTGCCCCATCCCATATTCATATAGGGCATATCGGTCGCCAAATCGCAAAGTTTCGCCACCTGTTCATAAGTCTTATTCTCAAATTCCCTATCGTTGCTCACCGTAATATATCTCGCCCAAGCCAAGATGATGTGATAATGCCCATCTGGTTGGTCAGCTTTATCCCAAATAGGGATGATTTCTCTTTCCCTATGTTTTAAGGAGCCGAAATCGAGGGCGAAGGCGGTGATGTGGTCTTTGTGAAGTTGCCAGCCGATGGGAGGCTTATCGTGGGAATAGGCACCGCCGAAGGGGTTATCTTCAACATCGTTCAATCCCACCCATGCCATAGTCCCTTTCCCCTCAAAGCGAAGGCGGAGGAGGTAGGTTTTGCCCTTCTCCAAGGAAACGGGTTTAGGGAAAGCGACCCTCAACCAGCGTCCCGATTCTATTTTATCTGAGGGAATGGAGATGGAGGCGATTGGCTTCTCATCGTCCGGCTTGCGAACGATCTCAACGAATAAGGTCCCATCAGCGTTATCCTTCGTGAGCCAAATCTCAACTGCGTAGAGCTTTGAGGCAACAGCTTGGAATAGCTGTGCTCCTCCGTAATCCGGATAATCAAGGCGATAGAGGTGGATGAAGTGGAGTGGTTGTCCGGGATTATTTTTGTCCGGTTGGGGTTCTCTTTCCCTGTATGCTGGTCCAATGACATGGGGGATGCGGTTCAGCCCGGAGAGGGCGGTGGCGGAGAGCACATATTCCAGCGATTTCCTCGCTCTCTCAAACTCTCCGTTTTCCAAGAGAAGGAAGACATAGGGACCAAGGGTGCGAGAAAACTCGCCTCCATAGGCTCCCGTTAAGGATTCCGGTAGGTAGCCATTGGGTTGAAGCCGTTCAAGGAGGCTTTTATATGTGTTTTGATAAAGCTTTTTATGGAAATCTTTGTTCAAAAGATTTAGGACATCTTCCCTTGTATGCATTGCATTCGCTCCTTTAAAGGGTGTAAATAGAAACAACAAAACAAAGCTAAGGGCTAAAAATCGGGTCATTTCCTTAATAATAAATCTTCATTTTACCAATCAGCCCATAGAACCAATCACCTGGAGGGGCATCCCTTCGCTTCGTTCCGATGTAGAGGGGGTCGTTGGTAATGGGAATCGTTCCTTTCACATCGTTTCTTTCCGCAACCTTCTTGCCGTCAATCCAAATCTGCATAAAACCCCTCTTTCCATCAAATTTTGTGAGGATATGATGCCATTGACCGGGGGTGGGCAAATCGCAGGAAAGATATCCATTTTGAACACCAGCGATATGCCAGACCAACCTTCCACCTTCTGCTGTCAGCCTATATTGATTATCGTTTGTCCCTTTTTGGAGTATTCTCCTGTTCCCATTCCAATCTATTGGATAAATCCAAACGCAGATGGTTAAGGAATTTACGGGATTGAGAGAGGGGGAATTGGGCACTTCAACATAGTCATTAGCTCCGTTGAATTTCAGAGCATATCCTCTATCTCCCTGCTCCCATTGGGCGCCGACTATCCGTCCATCGTTCCCACATAATGACGAATCTTTTATGATGTCGTTTCCCTTCTCATCCATTTTGTACCAAAGAACAACGAATTCTCCAATTGGAATAATCACTGGTTTGAAATCCGCTACGCTCAAGCGATGAATTCCCTCGCTTGCTATATGAACTGGAATGCTCAACTTCTTCTCCTCACCTGGTGTAAGGCTTACCCTTTTCGTTTCCGCTATTTTATCATCAAGAACTATTTTCACATCCTCCTCTCCCGCTTTGCTTCCCGTGTTTTTGAGGGAAACCTCAACTAAAACATCGTTTTCCCCTTTCCTAACTACACTGAATCCCAGATATTGAATTGAGGCGGGGCGCTCCAAGACCTTCACCTTCTTGGGAGGCAGATTGCCTATCTGAAGGAGGTGCTCTCCCGCGGAGAACAATTTGCAAGGGATTGCTACCCTCGTCTTCTCGCCCGCATTCAAAACAATCTTTTTCGTTATAAGCGATTTCCCATCTTGCAAGAGCTTTATTTCAATCGTCCCCAAGCCACCGATGTTCCTCACATCAACGCTCACCTTGAACTCCTCATTCGGCTCAACGACTTCCTTCTCAACTTGGAAATTGGAGTATTCCGCTTTAGGTTCCTTAGTTGTTATTGAAGGCGGAGCGGATTTGGGGTCGCTCCCCCATTTCTTATTTGGCTCTTTGCCCATCCAGAAGACGAGCTTCCCACCTTTTTCTATCTCCGAATGCCAGAACCAGGGTCTATCCAAGGGTTTTCCATTGAGCTCCGCTTTTTGTATATATTTGTTCTCTTTCGATACATTGTGGGCGATTATCTCCAAATCCTTGCCGTTTCCCAAATGGATAATTGCCCTTTTAATCATCGGACTGCCAATTTCATAAGTTGGTTGACCTGGGCAGACGGGATAGAAGCCGAGTGCGCTGAACAGATACCAAGCGGACATCTGACCGCAATCGTCATTGCCGGGGAGCCCATCAGCGGAAGCCTTAAACAATCTTTCCATTGTATGCCTTATCCATTCCTGGGTTTTCCAGGGAGCTCCCGCATAATCAAACATAAAGGGAGCCTGCATACTCGGTTCGTTGCCGGGGTCGAAATGCCCCTCCCTGAAGAATCTATCCAATAGCTCAACGAACCTCTCCCTACCTCCTATCAAATTTATCAAACCTTGAACATCATGGGGGACATAGAATGTGTAAATCCAAGCGTTGGCTTCAGTGAACCAGGGATACCCTGCATTCGGGTCGCATTCCTCAACCCACGAGCCGTCGGACTTTCTCCCCCTCATAAATCCCGTTTCGGGATCAAAAACATTTCTATAATTAAGGGAGCGTTCAAGGAAATAGCGATATTCGTCCATCCTCCCCAGAGCCTTCGCCATTTGAGCCACGCAATAATCGTCATAGGCGCCCTCAAGCGTGTTTGAAACCGCCTCGCCAACCTTATCCACCGGGCAATAGCCAAGCTTCTTGTAATATTCAATTCCCTCTCTTGCCTCATAATATCCCGCCGGCGTCTCGCCTCCCGGCACCATCGCATCCTTCCACATAGCTTGATAGGCTTTCCTTGTATCAAACCCCCTAACGCCCTTAACATACGCATCCGCGATGACGGAATCGGCGTGCGTTCCAATCATTACATTCGTATATTTGGGATTGGGCCATTTTGGCATCCAGCCACCCTCTTCGTAAATCCTGACCAACCCCTCAATCATCTTCGCATCCTCTTCGGGCTCAAGGAGCACGAGGAGGGGATGCTCCGCTCTATAGGTATCCCAAAGGGAGTAGTCCTCATAGTAGTTCCCCTGATGGATCTTGCCGTCAAAGGGGCTGAGATAATAGCCATCCTCATTGAAAATGCGAGGGAGAAGATAACAATGGTAAAGGGCGGTGTAGAAGATTTTCTTCTCTTCATCCGTTCCCTCAATCTCAATCTTGCCCAATTTCTCATCCCAAATCCTTTTAGCTTGAGAGCTTATCCCCTCAAAATCCCAATTGGGAATCTCCTTTTCAAGATTCTTCCTTGCCTGCTCAACGCTTATGAAGGATGAGCCAATTTTCACGAGAATTGGCTCGTTGGGGGTCGTGGAGAACTTCACATAGGCTCCCGCTCCACCTCCCTCTTCTGAAGTAGAGCCTTTGTGGATTTCGCTTCCTTTGAATGTTCCGAATTCGCTGAACGGCTTATTGAACTTGGCGTAGAAATAACCCCTATATCTGTAATCGTTATAGCCGAAGATTTCTCCTTTCTCGGGGATAATCTTCACGGAGCCCCCGCCCATAGGATTATCAATCAAAATATAAGCTTCGTTCGTTTGGGGGAAGGTGAAGCGGAAGAAACCGCAACGGGTTGTAGCTGTTATCTCCGTCTTGATGGAATAATCTTTCAAAATTACGGAGTAATAGTGGGGAAGGGCTATTTCCTCCGAGTGATCGAAGGAGGAAGCTCTTTCCTGGGGAGAGGTCTTCAGCTCGCCGACGATGGGGGTTATGCCGACACATCCGTAATCTCCCATACAGGAACCGCTCGGGAAATGGGTTCCCCTGAAGCCTTGAATCTTCTTATCGTTGTAATGATAGGGGAGGTCCTCCCTTCTCGTTTGGGGTGCCCAGGCGGTCATCCCGAAGGGGAGGGATGCTCCGGGAAAACATCTGCCATCCGCACCGCTTCCGATTCTCGTGTCCACATAATCAGAATAGGAGGGACTCTTCTTAGGGGCGGTGAAAGAGGGTAGCGAAATTAGGAAGAGGAGAGAAGCGAAGAGAAAAGCCTTTTTCATAAGAAACACCTCCTTTTATTCAGTTTATTCATTTCATAGTTTATGGCCAAGGGAAAAATGGTGGCGGGACCCTCGTTAGGGAGGAGATGAGGGTCCAGATGATAGCCATAGTGAACTCGCCCAGTATCATTCCCAAAAACAGAGGGCGTCCTCTGGCGAAGAGCTTCATTCCTCCATAGCGAGTGATGAACCATTTGATTATCCAAGCGACGAAAACGGGGAACCAGAAGACAATCATCGTCCAGGAGGCGCAGAGAGCGTATCCCAAGGGGTGAAGTGGCCACCAATAATATCTGAAACGCATAAAAGCGAGGAAGAGAGTGAAGACAGCGCCAACTGCGAAGAATGTGGGAGCTCTCCAATCGTGAGAGATGTGGGATTCAATCGCTGGGGCATGGTCTTGAAAAGCCCATAGGCAATTCCCCTGATAAACATATTCGTAAAGGGTTATTCCTCCATACTTGTAAGGAATCATAAGATGGAGGACTATTCCTACGCCTAAAGCGACGAGGATAGCTGCGGCGAAAACGGGGAGGAATTGGCGTCTCTTTATCCCCACACCATCGCCGAGTTTCAAGCCATCAAGGAAGGCGGTGAGGAGCAATCCTCTCTGGTCTCTTGTGAAGACGGCGTCTAAAAAGGCGAGGGTTGTGAGGTTTTGCGCTCCTAGAGTGCTCTTTGAGGCAAAGATGGCATATAAATCAATGGGGCGGAAGGAGGTTTCAGTCATAAGCATTCCCGCCTCAGCTGTGCTCCTCGCCATAACGATTGCGACGATGAAGAAATAGACGAAGAACTCCATAACAGCCAACCAAATCGATAACCCCGCAACATAAGCCCAGCCAACGATGAGGACGAAGGAAATAATCAACCCCCAGAAGGCAACGCTATAAGGGAGGAGCTCGTTTGAATCATCAATGACCTTCTTTCCGATTGCGTTCTTTAGGACATTCTTGAAATGGGGCAAACTTATGAAAAAGAGATAGAGGGAGAGGACGATGTAGGCTCCTGCGACTTGATAGCCGATGAACAAATGGGTGGGATAGAGCGGCATATTGTCCATAACCATTCCCAGAGAGGAGGCTATTACATCCTGCAGGCGGGAGAAGGCGAAGAAGAACCAAAGGCTGAAGAGAAGTTCAGTGGGGAGGAAGTAGAAGAAACCTATGGCGGCGAAGGAACAATAAATTGGAGTATAGAAGATATCGGACCAGGGGCGGGTAGTGAAATGCTGATTGAGGTTATATTGAAGGGGGATTTCCGGGAGGGAAGGGATGAATTTCTGTATTCCATTATAGTTGAAGATGAGAAAGGGGATGGCGAAGCCAATCCAAGTGAGGCGGTTGGAGAAAAAGGCACCTGTCTCCTCATCCCTTGCGAGTTCAAGAGGGAGCTGGATGAGGGGAAAGGAGAGTTTCTCGTTATCAACCCATTGGCGGCGGAGGAGGGTTGCGAGGCAGAGGAGAGCAAAATAGACGAGGAGAACCAATATTATCCAGGAAAGGAGGGGGATTTCCCATTTCCCCATCCAACGTAGCCATCTGCTCCAAGAGAGGGTGCCCTCGTAGAATTCCTTGGCTACCTCCTGCTGTATTCCATCAGATGGGTTCCAAGGGACGAGCCATCTTTTTATATGTGGGAAGAAAAGCTTCTCCCACTTATTCGGCACATTGGCATAGTAGTTCTCGGAAACGAGAAGGGGGATAAGCTTCTCAAGGAGTCCACGGGAGGCAATCATAGTTCCCACGAGCATCATTGAATAAATGATGAGCATTTCCTGAGGTTTGAGATGGAATCTCTTAGAGATTTTCCCAGCGAGTCTATTTATTATGAGGACGAAAGTGAACATACCGATGACAACAGGAGGAAATTGGAGGATGCCGATTTGGATGTATTTAGTCACCAACTCGGCGAAGCAGACGGTGATGACACAGAGAATAACGCAGATTATACCGATGATTAAGCTTCGTAGGGTCATATATAAAAATTTAAGTGATAAATTTGCTTTATGCAAGAAAATGTGGAATGAAACGCTTGCGCTTCCATCATAGTGCGGGTCTTTCCGAAGGGAAGCCGGCGCAATCTCTCCGCCTTTCTGTCATTGCGAGGGTTCCTGAAAGGAAGCCGTGGCAATCTCATAAAGAAAAGAAAATTAGATTCTTATCTATCGCGCATAATGACAAAAGACGAGATTGCCACGCCTGAACGCTTTAGCGTTCAGGCTCGCAATGACAAAAATGTCTATTTCTTCGCTTCGCTCTTCGCAAATCTGTCTTAAAGACGATTTGAATTAGAAAGCAAATAATTTTTAATACCCGGACTTTTCATTGCTACAACTTATTTCTTTCTTGTTATAATTAACTCTACTATGAAAATCCTATATTTTGACTGCTTTTTAGGAGCAAGCGGAGATATGATTCTCTCCGCCCTCTTTGACCTCGGCGTGCCTTTGGAGCTCGTCCAAGAGACAATTGAACGGGTTTCTCCAAGCGATGTAAAGCTTTCCCTAAAGAGGGTGGAAAAGCATCATCTATCAGCCCTATCCCTGGAAATCTCTGCCCCTCCCTCCGATAAAAGCCTCTCCTATAAGGAAATGAGGGAGATGATTGAGAAAGCCGATTTAAAACAGAAGATAAAAGAAGATTCGCTCGCTATTCTCCAGCGATTGGCGGCTGCCGAAGCCTTCATTCATAATGTGGATATAAACGAAGTGCATTTCCATGAGTTGGGAGGAATTGATACAATCGTTGACATCGTTGGCACCGCAACGGCAATAGATTTTCTTTCCGTAGAGGAGATATATTCGTCCCCGCTTCCCATCTCCTACGGCTTCATCGAGATTGAGCATGGCATCCTTCCCGTGCCCGCTCCAGCCACTATGAAGCTGTTGGAGGGAGTTCCCATCCGCCAGGTGAATGTCGAGGGGGAGACCCTCACTCCCACTGGCGCCGCGATTATAACTCATTATGCGAAAGGATATTATCTACCGCCTATGAGATTATCAAAAATAGGCTTGGGGGCGGGGCAGAAGGATTTCCCCATCTCCAATATATTGAGGGTTTTGCTCGGGGAAGCGATTGATGAATTGAAAATGGAGGATGTCGTCCTTTTGGAGACGAACATAGACGATATGGCGCCCAATCTTTACGAATTCGTTATGGATGAACTCTTGAAGGCTGGTGCGCTTGATGTTTTCCTTCAGCCGATAATTATGAAGCGTTCAAGACCGGGAGTGATTCTCTCCGTTCTCTGCAAGCCGGAGGATATGGGGAGATTAGGGGAGCTAATATTTAGGGAGACGACTACATTGGGGATAAGGGTTAACAGGCTGGAGAGGATAGCTTTGGACAGGGAGATTGTGAAAGTTGAGACGAAGTGGGGAGAGGTGGAGGTAAAGGTGGCGAGGATGGGAGATAAAATCTTGGGATTTTCGCCTGAGCTTCGCTCCTGCGAAGAGATAGCGAGAAAAGAAAACATCCCCCTTAAAGCAGTTATGGATGAAGCGAGGAAAGCTTATATAGAAATGACAGAGAAATAACTTTTATTTAAATTTCTCAAAATATTTATCAATTTCAGGTCTTAATTCAATACCTACTTCTTCAAAGCAATCTAATACTGCTTCGCAAGCACCCTCACCGCCCAAGAAATCCCAGAACTCTTTCCCAACCATTAATTTTTTTTCCAAATCTATCATTCCTTTTAAAGTCCACCTTTCATATGGTTTCGGTTCGTAAGGGTTGTAAGGGATGGCAAGCCAGCTGTTAATGCATGCGTTTGGATAGTTGGCTAGATAAATCGCAATCCATTCCAATAGTGTTCTTTTAAAGTCTCTGAAATTACTGATATTAGGTTTCGCAGTTTTTATTTCAAGCAAATGGAGCGAGCCATCCCAAGCGGCTAAATATAAATCGGCTTTAACTGGTTTTACCGGAATCATCTTACCAGTTCTACAAACTTCTCTTATGCGCTCTATTTCTTCTACTTTGTTCGGGCTTTTGACAGCAGTTGTGAGTTCATTTATGATGCGGTCTATCTCTGCTTGAGCTTCTTCGCTTATTGTGTCTCCCACAAAGAACTGCCTTACAGCAAGAGGATGTTTCGCTTTCGCGAGTTCCTCAGCGACGGGTTCAAAAATGGAAGTACCAAATGTTGTATTTAATGATTGTATGAAAGAGAACAATGCCATCCTCTCACGACCAAGGAGTCTATAATGGAAGGGCATAGAAGTGCTTTCAGGTCGGTAGGTCTCAAACTTATTTCTCAGGCATTCTCTTATTACACCTTTTATTTTATCTCTTTGCTCTGGTGAAAGTGCCATTTCATTTTTCCTTCAAATGGAAAATGGATTCTGCATATGGTACTTCTCTGTTTTTTTCTACCCTACAGAGAACCGGCCTTTTGAATTCATTGACAATCTTTAACCCAGCTTTCTCTGCAATCAAAGGATATAGGTGGTATTTATCATTAGCGACCAAGAAAATATCATAATCTTTTTGCAAATATCTCTTACAATTCTCCAAAACCTGAACAATACCCTCAACATACTGTTTCCTTGCCTCATCCCCTTGCCCTTTGGAGAGTGGTCCAATCTCTAAGTCGTCTCTTCTTGGAAACCCAAAAAGTTCGTAAGCGTAGGCATGTTGTTCGTGGTAATCAATGAGACCTACATAAGGAGGACTTGAAAAAATCCCTCTTATTCTTTGCTTAAGGAGTATCTCGGCGAATTCGGGGTTTATTTCCCTAACTGCTTCATAGATATCAATAGTCCTACTATCTCCTGCCAAACAAACCTGGAAGGTATCGGTTCTTAATCTTGAGAATTCTTTTAATCTGTTAAGAGTGTCTATGGCATAATATTCCCACCATTTTCTAATGGAAAATAGTGGTTTACAGATTTTCCCATGCTTTTTGCAATAATATGGAGCGGTTATAGGTTCTTTTAATGTCGCTAAATCCGCATGAGTAGTTGCCCGACAGGAGCGTGCAGTTCGGCTCAAGATAATGATTAGCACGTTTTTTACATCTTCATTGCTTATCTTTTGTATTTCCTGGGCTAATAGTTCCAATTCCTCTCTCACGGGGGCTAAATACCATTTATCCAAAAAGGTAGTGTTCTTATCTTGCACAATTTTTAATTGGTATTTTTCGATTAGAGCATAATATATTTTTCTAAATTCATTTACTTTCTCGCGCGCATATTCTTGCTCGTTTATTTCTCCTCGCTTCACTTTTATTTTAAATTCAGGTGATGGGAAGTATCGCAAATTGAATTTTTCTAGTTCGGCAGAAATGTGTTCCTCTAAAGCAATATAGCTTTTGCCTTTTTGAAACTGTCTTAGTTTATATGTCAAATTACTTATTTCTTTCGCGATGGCAGGGATGTTGTGTTTCTGTACTTTAACATTACTTATAAGTGCGTTAAAGAAGGATATATCAATGCCAATAGCATGTAAACCTAATTCGTTCGCTTGCACAAGAGTTGTCCCGCTTCCGCAGAATGGGTCTAATACTATATCGCCTTTCTTAAAATAAACCTCTCTCTTGAATTCATCAGTGTGGCTATCAAGGAAATATTCAACTAATTGGGGAATAAATTTGCCTTTATAAGGATGGAGCCGATGAACATGTTTGGTTCGTTCAGCTTCTTTATATTCTGCGAAAGCTAACCTCCAATTGATATTTTCTCCCAAATGCTTTTCCCATTGTTTTTCTCTGGAAAACAAGTCGTAATAATTTTTCAGCTCCTTTAAACTGATGAGTATTTCTCCATTACTCCCATAATTTTTAATTCTTCCATACTGGACTAAGTAATAAATATTTGAGGTCGTTATTTTACGCCCTAAATACTCAGATGCCCAAATGCTTGCTTCCTTTAAGCTCACTATCTTATCATCAAAAGGGGCATTAGACCTCATATCCTATGTAAGTATTTTAGGTTATAGTCTTTGTTATGACAAGGAATTTTCGCTAATAGGAAAAACCAATAGCTCTAAAATGCCTATTCAATTCTTCATAAATCTCCTCCGCTGCCTCCTTTGGGTCTCTTCCTTCCCACATCCTTACCTCCCTGAATCCTTCTCCCCTTATCCATATCATCTGCCTGCGGGCGTAGTGCCTCGTATTCCTCTTCATCAGATATAAAGCCTCCTCCAAGCTCATCTTCCCCTGCAAATACCACATTATCTCCCTATATCCGTGCCCCTGCATAGAGATGAAATCATCTTTACAGCCCATCTCCATCAGCCTCTTCACCTCATCCAACAATCCTTCCCTCACCATCCGCTCCGCCCTCTCGTTTATCCTCCTATATAAAACATTCCTATCCCACATAAGGGCGAATTTGAAGGGCAAAAAAGGAGGTGCCTTCGTTTCTCTCATCAGCTGGGACATAGGCTTGCCAGTTGTATAATAAATCTCCAATGCCCTGATTATCCTCTTCAAATCGTTGGGATGAAGTTCCCTGGCACGCTCCGCATCCACCTCCATCAATTTTCTATATAAGCTTCCCTTCTCTCTCATCTCCTCCTCCATTAGCCTCCTGCGAAGCTCGGGATTAGCGGGAGGAGCTTGAAACAATCCCTTTAATAGCGAATCAATATAAAGGCGGGTGCCACCCACAAGAAGGGGAATCTTTTTCTCCTCATAGTATAACTTTTCAATCAAGGGAATCGCCAGGGAGAGATAATCCGCAACTGTGAAGACCTGGTTCGGCTCGGCGATATCTATGAGATGATGTTTCACTCTCGCCCTTTGTTCTGCTGTTGGCTTCGCCGTCCCAATATCCATATACTTATAAACCGCTCTCGCATCGGCTGAAATCACATCGGTATTCAGGAGGAGGGCGAGCTCAATACCCACCTCGGTTTTCCCAGAGGCGGTGGGACCGGTTAAGACGACAATGGGAATCTTCTTCTCTATTTGCCCTTGTTTTTCCTCATCCACCACACTATACCAACTATGGGAACCCAGATTACGCCCAAAATCGCTACCCAGATGATGAGATAGGATATGCCTCGGAGAATGAGGACTACGCTGCGCCAAGCTCTCTTCGCCACATAAATAGGACGCCATTTCTGGGCGGGAGGAATCGGCAAGAGCTCTTCCGAGAGGGCGAGCTTGACATTTATAGTTGACATAGCGGAGCTCTGTTCCAAGTATTGAATTTTGCCCTTTATCCTCTCTATTTCTTCCCTCACGCTCTTCAATTCATTGAAGACATCCATAACATCTGAGATTTTCCCCGCTCTGCCCATAATTTTCAATAGTTGGCTTTCCGCGGCTTGAAGGTTCCTAAGCTGGGCTTGGAGGTCAACATATTCCTCCGTAACATCTTGTCCCTTAACTTCCTCAAAGATAACTCGCTCGCCCAACTTACGGATGAAGCTCAAGGATTCCTCAAAATCCTTTGCGGGAACTCGCACGCTTATCTCTCCAACGGGAACGCCGTCCTTCTCCTCAACATTGCTTTTAACCACCCATCCCCCTTTTTCCTCCGCATAGCGACTGATGTCCCTAATCGTATCCTCTATGTTTTTTACGACTAAGTGGAGGGTAGCGGATTTAATCACTAAACGGGATGAGAGCTGGGGAGGCGTTCCAAAGGAAATAGTTTTAGCTTCAACTGCTTCACCGATGTGACCTTTTCCCATCATCATAGGGGGCGCTGCCGTCGGCTCACCTATGACTACTCGCTTCGCTCCTGTTGACCTCAGCGCCAAGATGGTTATCACCGCAATGACCAGGATGAGGAGAACTCCTAAAGCTAATATCTCTTTCGCCCTATCCTTCATCTCTCCTCCTTACTAATTGATTTAGAATACTAATTCCTTATTTTTCAACTTTTTCGAGAGTTGTTAAATTCTTCTATGTTGTTTGAAATTATCAACTTGTCCATTTCTTTAATTTCTTTATAACCTTTAAATTTTCGGCTTCCTCCTCCCATGCTTCTACTATTTCGTTTATTTTTCCTTCCAAATCTTCCCTAGTAATTTGAGGGGGTGGGCTGCAAGGGACATTCTTTGAATCTAAAAAAGCATGCACCTCGGAAAGAGCAGTTTTCTGCCGTAGCTCCACAACCTTGATGCCGATTCTTTGGCATTCTTGTATCATCATATCTGTTAGTCTATCAATCAGGAAAAGGTCTACTTTTCTCGCAAGCGCCTCATCCCCAATTTCGGGGTTTCCAATACCCAGAAGTTTTACCTCTATAGTTAGCGGTTTTCCTTCTTTGCTGAAAACAATGGCGTCAATTTCTCTATTCTCAACCAATCCTTTCCTTTTCATTTCTTCTGCTACCAAGATATAATTTTGCTCGGGCACTTCTAATAAATGAAAAATCGTCCATAATAACACTTTTTCCGTTTGTTTGCCAACCTCGCTCCACGCTCCCCCTTGAATTGTTAGCCTCATTGCCGAAATGATGTTGAGGAATAAAACGGTCTCCAGGGCGTCTAACTCCATTGATGAATTACCCTTTTTAATAATTACTCTGAGCTGATACCAATTTCCTTCTTCTTCCAATGCCTCCATTAATGCGCGAACTGCTTCCAAATTCTTCTTGCCGATTTCAAGGCATACCTCTTTACACGAAGTACCGCCTGTCATATTCTTGACTGTCTTTTCATTCAACCCCCCAAACCATAAGAGTTTAAATTTACTTTCTTTCCCTGTCTTTCTATATGTATCTTCCATAAGTTGTATTAACCAATTATCTCCCCTCTTCTTGTATTCAAAAATCTCGGCAATAAGTTTCTGAAGTTCGTCTAAGAACCTTTGATTTATTGTGGCTAGGACATATGTCCTATAATCTTCTCCCTTCAGGACAGCATTCACTATCTTTGCGATAATCTGTTTCATTTTTACTTCTCCATTTTTATATCATCGGGTATGGTCTCTATGGCCTCGGATATTTTTTCTATATTTTTAAGCAATCTTTCTTTAGTCGGTATGCGTCCCTTTATGGATGTGCCAGGGCATTGCTTGATCTTTTCCCTGAATTCTTCCATCTGTTCCCTAACTATATCTGCAACAAAACTATCATCTTGGGCGCTAACTGTTACATTTTCTTTCTTTTGGAGAACGAGGATATACTCGTCATCGATTTTCCCGATCTCGGCACTAGTGTACTTTTTTGTTTTGTCTATATTTCTAAAGATTGTTTTAAGTGGTTTAAAACCTATTTTTTCTCCCATTTTCGCAAAAAATTTATGACTTTCTATTAGTTCATATTCTAAGCTCGAGTTGCCCACGACTATCACGCACAATTTACCCAGCTTCAATACCCTATTCATCTCTATCATCGAACGGAGCATATCTCCTAAATATTCTGAAAGTAATCTAAACCTATTATTGATGAAATGTGAATGACCACCTATCTCTTGCTTCCTAAACAAGTCAAAGTCCATTCCAAGCCAAAGCATATTATACATATGTGCTCTATAGTAATCCAAAGCGTTCACATAGGGCGGTGATGTTATTATAAGGTCTATTGAATCGGTGGCTACTTCTAATTTCCTTGCATCCCCGCAAATAACCTTTACAGCGGGTGGCTCCTTTACTAACTCGCACATCTTCATTATTTCTTGTTCCATAGATTTAACTTTTCTCAGAAAAATACCATCAACATCTAAACTCCCTTCGTTTTCCACTAATGACCATATCGTGGCTGAGAGAGCTACTCGCCCAAAATCATATAAATCCCTATGCCCTTCTTCGTATAATTCTATAAGCGTTTCTCTAATCGTTTCTAGTTTTGCTATCACTGCCCTGTTGAAAATCCTGCTTATTTTTCTATTTGGCAGATTTTCTATTCGTTTTTCTACACCCTTAAAATCTAAATCTAATAATCGTTTCATAGCTGTCATTTTCTTATTAAAATACTTAAATTTTTCTCTAGCGATTATCGTTGTCTTTACTTTGGATATCAAAGCAGCCAAGGGGTTTATATCGTTTCCTATTGAGTTTCGTTTATTTAAAAATGCCTCCACCAGAGCTGTCCCGCAGCCGCACATTGGGTCGAGGATTGTTTCTCCTTCTTGCGTAAAAAGCTTTATAAAAGCGAGGGGTATCTGAGGTATAAATCTAGCAGGATATGGATGGAAGGTGTGTGTAAGGTATTGAGTGTTAAAATCCTTAAAATCCCAGTCGATTTTATCTAAAACCTCAAGCGCACATTCAAAGTCGTATCTCTTGTTAATAAGCTCTAAAAACTCTCCCTCCGGACCTTTCGCCCAGAGTCTTTTTTGGAGGTTATTAAAAGAAAGGTCTTTCATCTCGTTAATACTCCTCGTTTAATATCTTAAGCTCATCTTCAAAGGAAGTCAATCTTTTTAAGTTGCCCTTTTCACTCTTTAAAGGTTAAAATTCTATAGAGACAAGATGGAGAAAGCTATCTTCTCGGTTGAACTACCACTTCCCCTTTTCAAAAGGGGAAAAGTGCGTGATATATATGAGTTGGATGGACATCTCCTGTTCATCGCAACAGACCGCATCTCCGCTTTTGATGTCGTCCTTCCAACGCCCATCCCCTTTAAAGGGAAAGTCCTCACCGCCCTCTCCCTATTCTGGTTTGAATTCCTCAAGGATATCATCCCCAATCACACCCGCTCCATCCCTCTTCCTCCCCAATTGGACCCCTACAAATCCATCCTTGAAGGACGCTATATGGTGGGAATAAAGACGAAACCGATTCCCATTGAATGCGTTGTGCGTGGATATCTCTTCGGCTCGGCTTGGAGGGAGTATCAGGAGAAGGGCGAGGTCTGCGGCATCAAGCTACCTCCCAACCTGAAGCTGGCGGAGAAGCTTTCCTCCCCCATCTTCACCCCCTCAACGAAGGCGGAAACGGGACACGATATCAACATAACGATTGAGGAAATGGAAAAGATGGTGGGAAAGGAGACGGCGGAGTTTCTCATCTCCAAGAGCGTGGCTATTTATGAGAAGGCATCCGCCTATGCTGAGGAGAGGGGAATCATCATAGCGGACACGAAATTCGAGTTCGGTTGGCATAATGGGGAGATAATCCTCATAGATGAGGTTCTGACGCCGGATTCCTCTCGTTTTTGGGATGCCGAGCTTTATGAGCCGGGGAAAAATCAACCTTCATTTGATAAGCAATTCGTCAGGGATTATCTTGAGAGCATAAATTGGGATAAGACCCCACCCGCTCCTCCCTTGCCACCGGAGGTAGTGGAGGGGACCTCTCAAAGATACCTCACCGCCTATCGCAGGTTAACGGGAAAGGACGACCTCTGATGAAATATGTTCTCATAGTAGGAGATGGTATGGCTGACCTGCCCATAGAGGATTTGGATGGGCAAACGCCCCTTGAATATGCATACAAGCCCAATATGAATCGCTTAGCCGGCTCGGCTCTCTTGGGAGGATTTGTGAAAACACTTCCCGAAGGGG
>Ga0080004_1161584_pt1 | contig 15777 bp, 13 predicted proteins | sample WasSprMetagenome_FD_69207 | JGI IMG/M metagenome (GOLD analysis project Ga0080004, IMG submission 69207) | Sulfidic aquatic microbial communities from Washburn Spring, Yellowstone National Park, USA - WS (SPADES assembly) (version 2) | ecosystem: Environmental > Aquatic > Thermal springs > Hot... | reverse complement strand
AGCAGCGTCAACCTTGGCCTCATCGATGAAATCCTTGCCGGGGAAGAAGGTGCACTTGAAAGAACACAGGTTGGTCTGCAAGCTTTCAGGGTCTCCTTGCAAATTTTATCCTGCATGGGGGACCTTCCTTTTTTCTTTTCTTCCCGACTTTTCAGGGAAGGCTACCATGCCACGCATTAGACACAGTTCCTGCTATACTGCTGACTCCATCGGGTAAATAACCAAAGGGCAACAAATTTTTGCTTTTATAAATCCTTATTTCTGAAGCATCATGCGACTTTCCCTACGTCGTGTTGTCATCGATTTGCTTTTGTCAGCACGTCTCTCTCGCTAATTCACGTCGAATAGCTTCAACATAAAGGGATACCGTGAGTTCGTTCAGCTCTTTCCCTAGTTCTTGAGTGGCTCCACGTGGGTCACCAAGTACACCAGTGGGTGTCAGCTCAGAGAGCTTCAACCCTTTACGCAACTGAGCTAAAACCGCCTCATCCACCAAACCGCAGGTAATAGCATCTCTATCAACGAGATTTCCGGCTAGCCACATCATATATGCTGTTTCTCTCAAGCCTGCATGAATCCCAGCCACAGCGCGCGAGATTCCTCTTGACGAAAGGAACGCGTAAATCTGTTCCTCAATATATTCCACAACCTCTGGAGGCAGAGTCAACACGCGGGCAGTCGGGGCTGCCATACGAAGTCTGGCCAACCCTTGATGCACTACTGGCCAATTGCCTCCATGGGAACACAGCAGAAAAATGTATTGGAACCCTGAATCGGCTAAAGAAGCACAGGTTTGCTCCAGTAATGTGAGCAACAAGGCTTCATCCAAAGTGATTGTCCCAGCGAATCCCTTGTGATGGAAAGACAGCCCGGGGCGAATGACAGGAGCAACCAACATACGTCCTAGTTTACGTGCGATTGCTTCTCCCCACGCATAACCTAAAATCGTGTCCGTTCCTACAGGCAAATGTGGTCCGTGTTGTTCAATTGAACCCACCATCACAAGCACACGATTCCATCCTGTAGCGATCCTTTGCGCTATAGCACGCCATGACATTCGCTCCAATAGTATTTCCTCCATACCGCCTCCTATCCTTCTGGCAGGAGGAATCCCCATTTGAAAATATCCTCCTCTGTAGCTATGAGGTGATTAATACCTGTAACATAAGCCCTGCCAGAAATCTCGGGTACGATACCTGGCGGATCCTTGGCTACTATCTTTCCACGGAATTGGCTTCCTATAATGCTTTGATAGACATATTCATCCCCAACCCTGAGCACACCTTTTTTGTACAGGGTAGCCAGCTTTGCTGAGAGGCCAGTCCCACAGGGGGAACGGTCTACTTTGTTACAAAGAGTGATTGTTTCACTTTTGTCTGTAGGTGGGAGCATCCCTCCAATCACAACATTGCGGGGCGGTGTATCCTGTTCGTCGTAGAACTGCACCCATGTGGGCCGTATTCGATCACCTGTCACAGGATGATAAGCCTCCACCTGCGTATTTACAGCTTGCAATATCTTACTAGCTAATAATTTCAGACGAGGAAGATTTGTGGGACAAATTTTCAGATGTAAAGCTTCAGCATCTACTAACACAAACGCATTGCCTCCGTAGGCAATGTCCACCTTGACCTCTCCGTATTCAGGCAAGCGTACAGTCTCCTCAGCACAATGAAAAGACGTGACATTCCGAAACGCTACTTCGTCCACGCCTGCAGAGGTAACAGAAAATACCACTTTGACCAACCCGGCAGGAGTGTCCAAAGTTAGGTAGTTGCGACCTTGAACGTAATGAAGAGCGCCCACTTCTACAAGCGCTGTTACCAAGCCAATGGTGGCGTGGCCACACATGTCCATATAGTGGTAATTGTCCATGAAAATTACCCCAAGATCGGCTTCGGGAGAGGCCGGCGGTGTTATTATGGCTCCACACATCCCCCGGTGTCCACGAGGTTCCTGCATAAGAAATGTGCGAAGATGATCATAATGCGTTCTGAACCAATCACGCCGTTGGCGCATGGTTTCTCCGGGCAGGTTAAACGGTCCATTAACCCAAACCCTTGTGGGCTCACCACCTGTATGAGTATCAACCACAGTTATCCACTTGCTCACTCTCATAGGCTCTTCCTCTAGCTTCCTTGATTCGGCTATTAAGCGCGAAGGCGGCGAATTTCGAATACATGAGGGTTGACGGCGTCAGGACACATGTGAGTAGCTACATCAGGGTTCTCCTTGAGCCAAGGAAGTTGTGCTCCGTACCGCATGGCCACGATCTTGGGAAGCATGCTAGCCAAAGCATGGATACAAATCCCTTTTTCGCACCGAATTTGCTCAGTGTCGCCCGGGAACACCCATGTGTCTCCTATCTTATGCCCAGCTGGACATACTCCTTCTCCTTTAATGAGTTTAATTTCGATAGTATATGCCCACTTAGATTCTTGTTTCATTACTCCTCCTTTTAAGAGTTTTTACTCTAGTAACAAAATCTTAGCTGGATTCACCGCGGCCATTTGTCGGATTTCATCCGGAGTAATACCTAAATCAAGAAGACATGCGATGAATTGGCGCATTCCTTCTACAGGAGTAGACAGGGTATAAACACCAAAGTCCGTAGCAATAATGCAGTGTTCCGCTCCAATAGCTTTAATCTGCTTCGCTACATTCCATAAGCCTCTAGCGGGGCTTTGAGTCATGCCTTCATCAATTGATACATACTCTTTTTCCACATAATAGTGAGTCTTTGGAATGGGCGTGGTGTGCGTATAAGCTGCTAAAGTGTGTTCGATGTAAGCCCCTTTTGCTACCGCTTGTTTTTGCTCCTCTATTGACATGTTTTTTGTCACTCCACTATCCACTACTATATGTTTAATTCCATATTCGCGAGCAAGCTCGACAAGCCTTAAGGCTTCTGCATTAGACACATGTCCAGTTCGCAGATAGACATGAGGGTGGCGCGCAACCAAAGACAAGATTTCATCAAGTTCGGGCGGAGGGTTCCCTTCCAGCGGAATACGAATGGCTCGGGAAAGTTCTTCTTCCCTAAACTTTGGGTAAAGTTCCGCAAGAGGTTTGAACACACCGTTAATCACGCGGCCCTCACGACTGGCTTGGTAATATGTACTGTGAGTACCGAAGCAGACGAATCTTGCGCCAGAACCGTAATATAAAGCTGTTTTAACCGCCCGGGGATTCATCCCACCAAATACAGTGTTTAAGATGATCCCGCCAAAAACCAAGAAGTCTGGCACGATTCGATTTACCAGCCAAGCCGTACCCGTAGACATTTGGAACACGTCCATAAGCACAATAGCTCGCATTCCTGCGTCTCGAGCTTCCCGAGCCGCCTCGAATGGGTCTACCCTGCGTGGGCTGCTTGGCAGATGTGGACCAGCATGCACATGGATGTCAATAGCTCCGTGCAAAAGCTCTTGAGAGAGCTCCAACGACCGGCCGTCGGGAAGAATATTCAAGCCCTCTACCTCTAAATGTTTCACTTTACCTCCTTTCTTTCCATTTTCCCTTTGATGGCGTTTGAAAAGAAGCTCCGAGGGTTAACAACTGATCCATCCGCTACCAATATTGGTTCTGACACAACCACCCCGTCGATGTGAACACCGACAGCCACGACCCTTCCGCGAGTGGTACCTCCCATGTTGCTGTTATCACCCAATCCTACATGGACTGTACCTAGAACTTTCTCATCTTCAACTACATAGCCACATAAACGAGCCGCTGGATTCATTCCAATACCAATCTCGGCTACGTTAAAGGCATCAGGCCCGAATGGCTGTAAGAATTCTAGTAGCGCCTTCGCTTGCTTGCCTCTGACAGAGACAACGCGTCGGTCCCGGATTTCCATCACCAAAGGATTGTCAAGCTTGCCAAACGGGCTAAGACTGCCATCCACTACCAGGACTCCTTCAGCGTTAGCCGGTGCCACTGATACCTCGCCGCCTGGCAAATTGCTAAACTGTCCACGTTCTCGACACAACCCCTGCTCAGCGAACCATGTACAGCCGCGCACATCAAACATCAAGTGCGTGCCGTTGTCTGAGAGTAGTGTGAGTTCTTGTACGCTGTTAAGGTATGTGGCGAGCGCCGTCGTAGCTTTGGCTATTTCTTGATAATCGGCAATGATTGCTTCCCGCGAGAGAAGCTCCAAAGTCATGCCAGGAAGCGTCAATCCCCTAACTCCAGCTGCAGAGGCCTCACGCCGTGCCCTGGTATGAGTCATGCTCTTGGCACCCGGGGAAGTTACAGCTATGTATACATCAGTATCCACGATAGCACGACTCACAGCGAGTGGAGGTTCTCCGCCCGTGCGTTCCAGGCTGGGAAATACTATAAACACAGGTACCAGACCAAGCTCCACGGCGGCTTCGTAAAATGCCCATCCTACAGGTACAGATCCGTCGTCACTGAACAAAGCGACCATTTCTTCGGACGTTACCCCCAAAATTGTCTCGATTACGTAGACAGCATTTCTTTTTGCTTGCTCATATATTTGCCCAACCAATCTCATGGCTTAGCCTCCTTTTCTTTGATACCGAAGCTTCGGGTCAAACCTCTCCCGCAACCCATCCCCCAGCAGGTTAAATGATAGCACCACAAAAAACAGCACCATTCCGGGAAACGTCACAATCCACCACTGTGTTAGGAACTGAACACGGCCTGTCGCTATAATTAGACCCCACTCTGGAGTTGGTGGTTGCGCGCCCAAGCCAAGAAAGCTGAGACTGGACGTTGTAAGGATAATTAAACCAATATCCAATGTTATGTTAACAAGGACCACTCCAATTACGTTAGGTAGCACATGCTTGGATATCAATCGGACCCATCCGGCGCCGATAGCACGTGCGCTTTCGATAAACGGTCGTTCCCTGATCGAAAGCACCTCTCCGCGTACTAATCTGCAATACGACGGCCACCAACTGATAGCTACAGCAATCATTGCGTTCGTTAGACTCGGACCAAGAGACATAGTAATAGCCATCGCTAATAGAAGCAACGGAAAACTGAGAAACAAGTCTGTCAGGCGCATTATTAGCTCGTCGAGCCATCCTCCTATGACGCCTGCGATGAGCCCGAGGGTTACTCCGATGCCAACAGCAGCAGCTGCCGTAACTGTACCTACTATAAGTGAAATTCTGCTCCCGGCGACCACAAGGCTGAACACATCTCGACCGAGTTCGTTAGTGCCAAACAAGTGACGAAAGCTCGGCGGTTGAAGTCGTTCTTCGACCCTGACGGCCCCGCGGGCATCCTCTGGATATGGCGCGATAACATCGGACAGTGTAGCGACTAGTACAAATGCAAGGACCCCTGCGGCTCCAACCACCATGAGTGGTCTCCTTAGCAGGCGTTTGGCCATAGTTTTCCCTTCCTTATCCAAGACGGATCCGTGGGTCTAGCCACGCCAGGATAAGGTCTGCGAGGAGATTAAGAACGATAGTGGCCAAGGAGACCACCGTTACAATGGACATCACCACCGGATAATCGTTAGAAAGAATAGACTCTGCTGTATAGGATCCTATCCCTGGCCAGCCAAATATGCTTTCGACAAGAAACGTCCCAATCAATGTAAACACAAAGCTTAGCGCTCCCATCGTCACAATGGGCCCCAATGCGTTCTGCAAAGCGTGGCGAGCGAAGACTCGATGTTCCGGAATACCAAAGGCCCGCGCTGTCCGTATAAAGTCCTCGCCAAGGATCTCCAGCACCTTTGCCCGGATAAGCCTGGCAGACATTGCCATGGGATACATAGCCACCGAAAGCGCGGGAAGGACTAAATGTGTAAGCGCACTTTCGAGAGCGCTAAAGTCCTTTGCTAAGATAGAATCAATCATCAGAAACCCTGTCACCTGCGGCACGGGATTGAGCATGGCAATGCGCAGATCTATCCGCCCGACCAGCGGCAGTAAACCCAAGACTTTTCCGAAGACAAGTTGCAGGATCATCGCAAACCAAAATTGCGGCAAGGCAACCCCAGACACGGCAACAACCCGTGCTATGTTGTCTAGAAACGAGTTCGGGCGTGCCGCACATATCAATCCTATCAATACTCCGCTAGCAAAACCTAGGGTCATCCCCACGACGATAAGCTCCAGTGAAGCCGGCAAGCGTTCAAGCAACTCCTTAGTTACCGGACGATGTGTTCGAAGAGAGATCCCCCAGTTTCCTTCGAATAGGCCACTGAGATAGCGCCAGTACTGTATATACCAAGGTTTATCCAGCCCAAGTTCAATTCGGGCGCGCGCGATCTGCTCCGGAGTGGCAAACCTTCCTACATAAAGCGTTTCCGGGTTGCTCGGGATGATTCTTGTCAACAGGAATGTAATGAACGTAGCTCCAACGATGAGGAAGAAGCCAATAACTAAGCGCCGCAGCAGATATGCTCCCATTTTATTTTTCCCAATGAATTTTAGTTTTGAAGCGCACGGACCTGCTAAAAGCAGGTCCGTGCGCTTTTATTCCGTTCTACTACCTCTTTCGATAGATGTGGTACCAATCAACTGCCCGTGGGTAGGCTGGGTTAAGGAAAGCCCAACTCGGACCTACTAAGTCCGCGCGCGCCACTGCCGCTTGTTGGCAATCAACAATGGGAATCACTGGCGCGTCGTCAAGCACCATGTTTATTATTTCCCGAACCAGCTCTGCAGCGGCTTTCCGATTTGTTGCTGCCAAATGATTCGCGTCTACAAGAAGCTTATCGACTAATGGATTGCTATAGTAGGAGAGGTTTAACCGAGGAGGTACCCAAGTTCCAATATTATCCTGAAGCAGTGGAATAGGACTGGGGGAAAGGGGCCAGGAGTACATAAGGAAGATGTCCTGACGTTTGTTAGGATCAGGGTCTTGTGCTATGGCTAGTCGAGCATCCCAGGGCATGGCTCGGATGTTCAGTTTAATGTTGAACTGGGCGAGGGCCGCCTGCCAAAGCTCTGCAGTTCGTCGCTCGTATTCATCACCCAGCTGATGATGAAGTGTCAGTTCAATACCTCCATTAGGATATCCAGCCTCGGCGAGTAATATTCGGGCCACATCTGGGTTGTAAGTATAGGTCCGCGTATTTTCCGACCAACCCCATAGGGTATAAGGTACATACCCCATGGCCTTCTTGGCATAGCCGCCCCACGCAGCTTCAACGATCTGTTCATAGGGCACAGTATACGCTAGCGCTTTGCGGAGCAATGGATTATCAAGAGGAGGCTTTTGTGTGTTAAGGTAAAACTGAGAGTTTATCCATGTAGGCCCCTGGATAATTTTCAAATTAGGGTTAGCTTCCGCTTTGGGGAGCAGCTCTATAGCCAAGCGGTTGGTGAAGTCCCCAGCCCCTGTCTCGAGAAGCATAAGTCTAGTGTTATCCTCGGGAACGTACTTAAAAATGACAGCCTCAATCTGCCCTGGTTGCCATCCACCCCAGTATTCGTCAAATTTTTCGATTACGGCTTCTTCCAGACCTGTATGACGCACGAATCTGTAAGGACCAGTCCCAGAGTCGTTACCTGCCATGAACCACTCATGATCTGAGAACTGTGGATCAAAAATGTAAGCACCTGCGAGTGAAGAGACAATTAAGTCTAGTGGTGCCGGCTCACGCAAGATAAACCGGACGGTCAAAGGATCAACTACCTCAATTCGCTCCACAGGCTCCCATATGTAGCTTGCCCCCATTCCCCGGGCGATTGTACGCTCAATGGACGCTTTGACTGCGTAGGCATCCATTACGTTTCCGGTATGGAATTTAACCCCCTCACGCAAATGGAAAGTCCATACCAAACCGTCCTCGCTCACTTCGTAGCTCTTGGCCAGCACGCCTTCAAACCGATCCTCTTCGGGGTAATACCGAAGCAATGTCTCATACACGTTAAACCAAACAATGGTTACAGAGTACTCGTCGCTCGGGTCGAATTGAAGCAACACTTGATCACTATATAAATATACTGCTATTTCCCTGGCCACCCCGAGAACCCCCAAGGCGGCCGCCAGAATCACAGGAACTCCTACAATAAACCACCTTTTCATATGCACCTCCTTTTTTCTTTTTCACTCGCAAGCCAATTGCCCCCCGGTTCCATATGCCCTATATTTAAAGTACGTTGACTCTCGGCTCTCACCCCCTCATACCCTGGCGACCTTTAACTGCTTTGCGGGTTCCACTAGGTCCTTATGCACAAACTCTCCTTGCTCCACAATGACCACCCCGTCAGCAGTCACCGTGGATGCTAGACAAGTACCGTCGCAATGCATAGGTGCCACTACTGGACTATCAGGAATAAGACCAGCACTGATTTCCCCAATGCCCCAATGTGTGGCGCCCCAAATGCGCTCATCTTCGAGCATGTTTCCGAAGCGACACCGCGTGATAGCACCAGGGTTGAACCCGAGTCCTGTGTGCGCAAGACGTAACGTCTGTGGGTGGTTGAAGCTTTTTAGGTAAGCCTCAAGTTTCTTCGCCTCCGGTCCTCCGCTAATCTTCACAATTTTACCAGCGCGGACTTCAAGTACGATTGGCGACTTCAACACGCTCAAGTTCACTGCCGGTACCCCGATGGCCCCGTCGAACACGATCGTCCCAGCCACAGTGTCGAGATCAGGTGCCCACGCCAAGGCGCCAGGAAGCGTGTACGAACCAGGGCCAGCGTGGCCTGTAAGGAGGTCGCCACTACCTAGAATCGGATGCTTGGGATGCTGTCGAAATCCAACGTCTGTGCCTGCAGGTGTCGTGATCCTTATCTCTTTTGCGTCCGCGAGCAAAGAAATAAGTCTACGTTCTAACTCGTACATCATAGCCAGATCCACACGCCCAATGCATCGGACTAGCAATTCAATATCTGCGCTACCCAAGCAAATATGGCGGAGCTTTTTGTTCTCCTTGACCGCCCTGTCATAAGGTGTAGTAAACATAAGTCCTGAGCTATCAAGCTCCACCCACACGTCACAAACCTTGAGGATTGCCGTTAAGGCCTCCACAGGGAGTACTGGATCGCCACTCTTTCCCATGGTTCCTGGGCAAATATGACTCACCAGAACAGGCTTGCCTCCACAGGCATAAACCGCGGCAGAAATAGCCTTGGCAGCTTCCAAATCGCTACCTGTGTCTACCGTGACAACAACAGTTTCTCCGGGCTTGACACCTAGAAGATGGCTCACCAACACAGTCGCCGCTTTAATTCCTTCAAATTCATACATAGTCGTTTGGCCTCCCTTATTTGTTCCGCATAGTGGAACTTCTTTTTATTATAGCGCACTCCCATAACAGCTGTCAACCTGTTTAATAACTTAATAACTTAATAACTTCAGGGTAGTCCCCTTGGGGCTATGGAGCGAGGAAAGCCAGGGGTACAGACCAAAGCGGGGGTTCGCCCTAGCTCTGTAGATGGCCCAAGGGGTGGAGCAAAACACGGACCGAAAACCCCTTCCACTTATCCGTACTCTTACTACAACTGGACTCGCCGGAAGACAGAGGGCTTCTTCCGCGATCTCTTTCCGGATGAACCCTGCTCGAGCTTTCAGGTCCTCAAGTGAGATATGCGCAAAAAGCTCGGGGAAAGGAACTCCACAAGCTCTTGGAGCTTTTGAAGAAGGAACCCCGCCCTTTCCTTGAAAAAAAGCCCCTTCTCATTCTATAGATAGTTAGACAGCACGGAGATTCCCTAGCGGGAAAAAGTTCAAGAGCCCCAGTGGCTGAGGGGCGGTTTCACAAACATTGTGCGGGTGCATACTAGTCATTAACTGTGAATACGCTATCCAAAGAGAGCAAGAGCGACTTCTTCCTCTTATTGTACTTTTGGGGCCACTGCTAATCTTGGTGACCTTCTCCTTGCCGAGCCGACTTCAGTTTGAGGTGCATATTGAGGGTTTTGCTCCCGTCTCTTTGTTTGATTGCGCGGGATAAGTAATAAGTATAAAGGAATTTTTGGAATCCTAAAAAGAGCTCAACAAGAAGCTCAAGAACTTATACTATTAAAAAATTTCACTTTATCAAAATATGCTATGTACTCGAAATGCTTTTGTCTCTATTCTGTTCGCATTTGAGTCTAGGCGCTTTTAGGCTAATCCTAAGCTTTTCTCGGGCAAAATCTTTTGAAATTGCCCATCCCCCGGGAAGTCGCTACAATATACAACGTAGTTTCACAATGCGGAATGAATTGGTGCCGGTTGTAACTGCATTGCCCGCCTAGGAGGACAATATGAAGATTTACGAAGAGGAAACAGCCAAATTCCTGTGGTGGAATGGAAATTTAGTCCAGTGGGAAAAGGCGCTGGTACATGTAAATGCAGTAGGCCATGCCTCTGTGGCCGGTGTGTTTGAGGGGATTAAAGCCTACTGGAATGAAGACCAAGGCCAGCTATACGTATTTAGGCTCAATGACCATATAAAACGTTTTTTGGCATCTATCCGCATGGTACGGTTTGCCTTTCCCTATAGCTTTGAGGACTTGATAGAGGCCATATTGGATTTACTCCGCGCTAACGAGTACCGCCGTGACGTCTATATCCGACCCTATGTTTTCCAAAAGGGATTAGTTCGAGAGCTTCTCCAAGCTGAGCCGGGTAAACCTGTGGAGGTGGTGATCGATAGCTGGCCGTTTAGCTCCTACCGAGATCCTCAGTTTGCTATGCACGTATGTGTCAGCTCTTGGACACGCATTTCGGACAATGTCATGCCTCCACGGCTCAAGTGCTTCTCCAACTACCATAACGGGCGGCTAGCAGCTATGGAGGCCAAAATTAACGGGTATGATTGGCCTATTTTGTTGGATGACCGGGGAAAGGTGACTGAGGGGCCGGGGGCATGCCTAGCCATGGTGCGAGATGGGACACTAATCACCCCCCCGGTCACTAATAGCATCTTGGAAAGTATTACTAGGGATACAGTGATTCGTATCGCCAAAGAGATTCTAAACGTCCCCGTTGAGGAGCGCGTTATCGATAGGACTGAGCTTTATATTGCAGACGAGATTTTCTTTATGGGCACTGCTTGGGAAATTACGCCTGTGGCCTCAGTGGATCGGTTGCCGGTGGGGAATGGGCAAGTGGGACCAATTACGCAGGCCCTTCGCAAGGTATATCAAGAAATTGTGCGAGGTATCGACAATCGTTATCCCGAATGGCGTACTCCAGTGTGGTAGGAGGCTATGGTGTCGAGCTATGGAATCGATCTTAGATTTCTGCTCGCTCCAGACTCTATCGCTGTTGTAGGAGCTTCGGAGCGCCCCGGTCCTGGACGACAAGTTGTGGAGAATCTGCTTACATTAGGGTATACGGGGCGGATTTATCCTATTAATCCTCGCTATGAATTTGTCCTTGGCTTGCCCTGTTACTCTTCCTTATCGGAGTTAGCGCGTGAAGGGCATCGAGTAGAAGCTGTAGCGATCTTGCTCAGCCGAGACAAGGTGCCCCAAGTGCTTGAGGAAGCTGTTGAGATTGGAGTGAGGGCAGCTTGGGCCTTTGCAAGTGGGTTTGCAGAGGCTGGGCCTGATGGCAAAGCTTTGCAAAGTTTAGTCGTTAAAATTTGTAACGAGGCTGGAATTGCATTATGTGGGCCTAATTGTGTAGGTTTCATAAATCCACTAGGGAAGGTAGCCCTTTATAGCGCTCCACTCCCTCTTGCTTTGCCCGCAGGCCGGGTAGGAGCTGTGGCACAAAGCGGATCAGTATGCTTGGCTCTTGCAAACTCTAACCGAGGCTTAGGTTTTAGTTTGCTTGTTTCCAGCGGCAATGAAGCTGTACTAGATAGCACAGATTACATAGCGTATATGGTTGAGGATCCTAATACAGATGTTATTTTGGCTTTTATAGAACAATTCCGCCGGCCAGAACGTTTCATTGAGGTCGCTCAGCGTGCGCGCGCAAAGGAGAAACCAATCGTAGTGCTTAAAGTAGGGCGTTCTCAGTTAGCCCAGCGTGCGGCCATAGCCCACACTGGGGCGTTAGTTGGCTCTGATGCGGTTTGTGATGCTGTGTTCAAAAAATACGGAATTGTGCGAGTGGATGACTTGGATGAGATGCTGGAAACAGCGGCAGTGTTAGTAAAACTCAAGGGTAATTTTCCTAAAGGGAATCGAGTAGGCATGATCACAGTATCTGGTGGCGAGATTGGGCTCATTGGGGATTTAGCGGAAGGCTTAAACTTAAAGTTCCCGGAGTGGTCGCTCCAAACCAAAGAAGTATTTCAAAGTGTGTTGCCTCCTTACTCGACAATATCTAATCCTTTGGATGCTTGGGGGAGTGGAAAAATTGATGAAACCTACCCTCCTTGTATGGCAGCTGCTGCTCGAGACAAAGAAATTGATATTCTTTTGATCTCTCAGGACGCTCCCGAAGGCATGGCTCCCGCCCAGGTGGAGCAGTATACAGTAGTGGCCAAGGCTGCAGTACAAGTAGCTAAAGAAACCGGTAAACCGGTTGTTGCTATCAGCAACCTTTCCGGAGGTTTGCATCCTGAACTTTTCCGCATCTTCGACCAGGGGGGGGTCCCATTACTCCGAGGCACTCGAGAAGGGTTACGCGCTGTTCATCATTTGATTTGCTACGCACAGGCCTTAAAAAGACCCTTGTCTGCGCCTGTTTCAAAAAGAAGAGCTAAAGGAGTGCTTTGCGAACGCGATGCCAGTTCCCTTCTTGCCAAATACGGAATTCCTTGTCCGAAGGAAGTGCTGTGCCAAAGTGAAGAGAAGGCGATTGCCGCCGCTTCTCAAATTGGCTACCCGGTAGTGTTGAAGGTCATTTCTCGTGAGCTTCTGCATAAAACTGAAGCAGGAGCGGTTCGGCTTGGTATCAAGAACGAAAAAGAATTACGTAGCGCCTTTCATGAAGTGTTGGCGAATGTGACTCGGTGCGTCCCCAAAGAAGAAATAGAGGGTGTTCTTGTTCAGGAAATGATTACTAATGCTGTTGCTGAAGTAATTGTAGGGTTTTTGCGAGACCCAGATTTTGGTCCCGTGGTAGTGTTTGGGTCGGGGGGGATTTTAGTGGAGGTTTTGCAGGACCGGAGTTTAGGATTACCACCTATTACCCGAGAAGAGGCTTTAGCAATGGTTCACAGTACTAAGGTTTGGAAGCTCCTTACAGGGTTTCGAGGGCGACCCAAGGGCGATCTTGATGCTCTTGTGGATGTCATAATGAAAGTGAGTAACCTGGCCTTGGATTTTGGAAATACCATTAACGCTTTTGAAATTAACCCGTTGCTTGTCTTACCCCAAGGTCAAGGAGTCAGAGCAGTAGATGTTCGGCTGGAGGTGAAGCCTACGGACAACGGAGGAGAAAGGAGGAATTAGAATGAAAAAGGTACTACTATCAGGTAACGAGGCAATTGCCCGCGGTGCTTATGAGGCCGGAATCCAAATAGCCACAGGATATCCGGGCACTCCAAGCTCTGAAATATTGGAGACAGTGGCACGAGAGTATGGCACCGAAATCTACGCTGAGTGGTCTACGAATGAAAAAGTGGCTATGGACGCTGCAATCGGGGCCGCATATTCCGGGCGTCGCGCTTTGGTTACTACTAAACAGGTGGGAATGAATGTCTTAGCTGATTCACTGATGTATGCCGTTTACACCGGAAGCGAGGCCGGATTAGTAGTGGTGACTGCTGATGACCCCGGTCTATTTAGCACCCAAAATGAGCAAGATAACCGTTGGTATGCCAAGTTAGCCAAAGTGCCAATGCTCGAGCCAGCTGATAGCCAGGAAGCTAAGGATTTTGTGATTCGAGCTATTGAAATATCTGAGCGGTTTAACACACCTGTTGTCCTCAGAACCACAATGCGTGTTTCTCACTCGACGGGGGTAGTTACTCTTGGAGAAAGAGCCCCAGTGCCTAAGGACATAGGGCCATTCCCACGCAATCCAAAGAAGTATGTAATGACCGCTATGTGGGCCCGGGAAAGACACCCCGTTGTCGAAGAGCGTATTAAAAGTCTGGCCCTTTATGCGGAGGAGACCCCTCTTAACCGAGTGGAATACCGCGACCGCGATCTTGGAATTATCACAAGCGGAGTTACTTATGCATATGTTCGCGAGGTTTTGCCTAATGCCTCGGCCCTGAAGCTGGGCATGATTTATCCTTTGCCGCGGAATCTAATTCTAGAGTTTTCAAAAAATGTTGAACAGCTCATTGTTGTTGAGGAATTAGATTCGTTTTTGGAGGAGCAGATTCGGGCACTAGGATTGAAAGTGAGGGGCAAAGATATTTTCCCGCCTTGCGGAGAACTCTTACCTCAAAAAATTATAGAGCTCGCAGCTGAGGCTGGCATTCTTTCCTCTCGTAAAGTACCTCGCTCACTATATAAAGTGCCTGAGGGCCTACCTCCACGCATCCCTGTTTTTTGCCCAGGTTGCCCTCATCGTTCTACCTTTTTTGTCTTAGCAAAGCTTGGGGTACCAGTAGCAGGGGACATAGGTTGCTATAACTTGGGATGTCTTCCTCCTTTCAACGCCCAGCATACCATGGGTTGTATGGGCGCGAGTATTGGGGTCCTGCATGGGATGGCAATCGCAAGGCTTCCCGAGCGGGCCGTGGCCACAATTGGTGACTCTACTTTCTTCCATTCCGGGATGACTCCGTTGGTTAACATGGTCCACAATGGCAGTCGCGGTGTAGTAATCATAATGGACAACGGCACTACCGCTATGACTGGGCACCAGGACCATCCGGGCACCCAGTGGACCTTACACGGCCGACCGGCCAAGGCGATTGATATTGAGGCTGTAGTTCGAGCCATGGGGGTAGAGAAAGTCCGCGTGGTAGATGCGTTTAACATAAAGGAGGTAGAAAATGGGCTAAAGGAATGTCTAGCTTATGAAGGGGTATCTGTCCTCATTACCCGCGGCCTATGTGTCCAGGTTTCAAAAGCACACGGCGGTGTTTATTGGGTGGACGCGGACGCTTGTCTTGCGTGTGGCACATGCTTCCGGCTTGGATGTCCCGCCATAATTAAATCTGAAGCGAAGCATCCAAAAACAGGGAAGCACAAGGCCGCAATTGATTCTGCATTGTGTGTAGGATGCGATATGTGTCGGCAAGTATGTCCTGCAAAAGCCATTCATGCGCCCCAGGAAAAGGAGGGGAGATGAAAAAACTTGACATCTTGATAGTTGGCGTAGGCGGGCAGGGAGTTATTTTGGCAAGCGATATTTTGGCTGAAGTAGGTATGGTTCTGGGTTATGATATTAAAAAGTCCGATATTCTTGGGCTGGCTGTGCGTGGTGGAAGTGTGATGAGCCAGGTCCGCTGGGGAAATGAGGTGGCATCCCCGGTGGTAATGCCAGGGGAAGTTGATTTCCTCTTAGGTTTTGAACCCCTGGAAGCCCTTCGTGTAATAGATTATCTGGCCCCGGAAAGCATTGTAATTGTGAACACTTATCCCATACCACCGGTATCGGTTTCCAGTGGGGATGCTTCTTATCCCAGTCTGGAAGAGATAAAGCATATTCTCAAAAGTGGGTCTGGCCAGACGTATTTTCTTGACGCTACTGGGGTAGCTATGAAGTTAGGTACTGCTCGACTCGCTAATATGGTCCTATTAGGAGCGTTTGCCGCCCAGCTGAATGTGGCTTTTGATGTTTGGGAAAATGTAATCAAAAACCGTGTCCCAGCTACTTATCGAGACTTGAACCTACGTGCTTTTCAAGCTGGCCGAGCCTTAGTTCAAGGGGGAGTGCGATGAGAATCATGGTGATTAACCCCAACAGTTCTCCGGAAATGACAAAGCAAATTGAGCGAGTACTACTAGGTATTAAGCGACCAGAAACTCTTTTAAGCGTCGTGCG
>Ga0080004_1221253_pt1 | contig 15786 bp, 12 predicted proteins | sample WasSprMetagenome_FD_69207 | JGI IMG/M metagenome (GOLD analysis project Ga0080004, IMG submission 69207) | Sulfidic aquatic microbial communities from Washburn Spring, Yellowstone National Park, USA - WS (SPADES assembly) (version 2) | ecosystem: Environmental > Aquatic > Thermal springs > Hot... | reverse complement strand
ATGCCTACCACCATAAAGCTTCCTAAGTCTAGAAACGCCAAGAGGCCCCCTGAGATACAGCTTCCTAAGCACGGCGGCAGCCCTGATATACCACCAGTCCGGGTCCTGAGGCGGCCTCTCCCTATGCACGCCCGTCTTAACAAATGGGGCCCATGGAGGGGGCTCAATAACCCTATTCTCCTTGAAGTAGGCCGCGACCTTCTGGATGAGTCTCATGGGATCCGCGAGCTGCACGTTCGACACCATCCGCGGCCTCTTAAGACCCACATGGTCACTTTTTAATCTTCATGGTATAGTGTATTACCTGATCTTTTATATATTAGCAAGATTTTTATAAGGCTTTCTTACATTAAGGACGATGTTCCCGACCTTGGAAAAAAGGTTAACTCGTCGTGAGGCGATTGGTACAGCTGCTAAGGTTGCGACTGGTGCTGTAATCGCAGGCGTTTTGGGAGGTGTTGCAGGATATTATGCTGGATCAACTACAGCGGCTCGGCCGGCAACTACTATCGAAAGGACTGTAACCACAACAGTAACTGCTGCTGAAAGAACAGTGACCCAAACAGTAACAGCTCCTGCTACAACGGTGACCTTACCTGCAAGTACGGTGACCGTAACTGAGACTGTTGCAGCAAAACCTACTGGCGCTATTACCGCTTATATGGTAGCTGAACCAGGGCCAGAAGCGTTAAAGAATATAATCGGCCTCTTCGCGCGGAAAACCGGGATTGATGTAACGCTCGAGGTATATCCCTATGCGACGCTCCAGACCAAGCAGGCGACTATAGCAGCTGCCAAGTCAGAGGCAGTTGACGTATACTATGTCGATGATGTGTGGCTAGGACAATACTATGAGAGTGGTTGGGTTGAACCAATTGATGAGTTGATAGAAAGAGATAAAGAGGAAGTATTGATAGATGATTTCCCGAAAGGACTGCAGGAAGGTAACATGAGATATGCAGGACATTGGATAGGACTCGGGCACATTAGTGCTATCTATATCTTCTATTATAGAACCGATATACTGGAACAATTCGGATACTCTGAAAAGGACTTGGACACATATGAAGGTGTTTATGAAGTAGCAAAAGCAATGAAACCTGACTTGGAGAAAAAAGGCATGTATCCAATAGGACTCATGGGAGCTAGAGGGGTACAAGCAACATGCTGCTACTATCATTTCCTAGGTACCTTTGGAGGAAGAGTTTATGACCCTGAAACATATAAGCCTGAGATAAATAGCCCTGAAGCGATCGAAGCACTAGAATTTGAAGCAAAGTTAGCGAAAGAGGTCGGAATACCATCTATACCATCTGACGACTATGGAGAATTGCAATCGAACTTCCTTACAGGTAAAATCGCTATGATGCCTGCATGGCACAATATGGCTCCTGTGCTACTAAGACCGGATTCGCCGGTAAGAGGTAAATGGCGTGGGATACCTGTACCAAAAGCGGTAAGAAGAGCACCTACATTAGGTGGATGGTGCATGGCGTTATCAAAGTTCTCAAAGAAGAAGGATTTGGCTTGGGAGTTCATTAAATGGGCCGCCAGCCCCTCAGTATGCACCTATCTGTCCCAGTATCAAGATATGTCCAGATATTCCAGTTTCGCATGGCCTGAAAAGGCATGCTATGCCTCAGCCTCAATGGCTATGCTAGAGATTGCTTGGCCCAGACCAAATATTCCCCCATGGCCTGCTATGTCTGATTTAATGGGCATAGCTGTAAACAAGGTGTTAGCTGGAGAAACGACTGCTAAAGCTGCATTAGACGATCTTCAAAAGAAATATGAAGAGATTCTAAGATCTGCGGGATACTATAAAGGCTAAAAACCTCCACCCTCTTATTTTTAGGATAAGAGGTGATTTGGCAGTGACGTATGCTAACCGCCTTAAATCTATTAAGTTTAACAGGGAGTTAATGATTTTGGTAATGCCTGCATTGCTGGTACTTATGTTTACCACAATATTTCCATTTATTTACTGTATATGGATATCGCTGCACAATGTCGTCTTATTTTATCCTGTTCCGATAAAATTTGTTGGACTAGGTAATTTCATAGAATCATTATTTAATCCTATATACGGATTCTGGAGGTCAGCATATACTACATTAATTTTTACAGGCTCCTCTTTGGCAATCGAATTTTTATTAGGGCTTGGAATAGCACTTTTACTAAATAAGGAATTTAAAGGTGTTTGGATTTTAAGATTTCTTCTAGTCATACCACTTCTGATCTCACCGGTATCAGTAGGCTTACTATTCAGGCTAATGTTTCTTCCTGGTGACTGGGCGCTCATAAACTGGGTTTTATCGAGCCTCTTCCAAATACCTCCTATCAATTGGTTAGGTGAGCCGACCTTAGCGATGTTAGTTCTCATTATAACGGATATATGGGAATGGACGCCATTTTTAGCTTTAATATTCTTAGCAGGCCTTCAAGTCCTGCCGCCTGAACCATTTGAAGCAGCCTTAATAGAAGGGGCAAGCCCCATTAAAATATTCAGATACATAACAATTCCTATGTTAAAAGATCTGCTCGCTATTGCATTCTTGTTGAGATTAATGGATTCATTAAAGACCTACGACATAATATACATAATTACGCAAGGTGGTCCAGGTGAAGCAACGCAGACTCTTAATTTTAATGCGTACGTTCAAGGATTTATATTTGGAAATATAAGTATTGCTGCTGCACAAATGTTAATGATGACCATAGCGACTATTCTTTTGACAGTTATTCTAGTTAGACTTACGAGGGAGAGAGTATGAAGAAGCGAGAAGCTTTCTTTACCTATTTATTTGCTATAATCCTAGGAGCTTGGATATTAATTCCAATACTTTGGATGTTATTAATATCATTTCAATCTCAAGCGCAGATCTTCATGAAACCATCTTTAGAAAAATTTTTCCCAATCACGCTTGAAAACTATTTATATCTATTTAGGGGCGGAGCTGGTTTCTCAAACGCTATAATTAACAGTATTATTATTGCAGGTTTTACCTCTGTTCTTGCAACAATAATAGGTACTATGGCGGCTTATGCTTTTCAAAGAGTACCATTTCGTCCTTCAATAAAAAACAACTTGTTCTTTTGGATAGTAACTCAAAGAATCATGCCTTTCCTAGCAGTGCTTATACCATACTATATATTATACTCTCAAACCGGATTATATGATACACACGTTGGGATGATAATAGCATATCTTACATTTACCGTACCGTTCACAGTATTCGTAATGACAGGTTATTTGAACGAGATCCCTCAAGCAATTGATGAAGCAGCTATGATTGATGGATGTAGTAGAGTTGGTGTACTTTTTAAAGTAATTTTCCCAATATGCAGAGCTGGCATAGTAGTATCAGCATTACTTAATTTTGCTTTATGTTGGAATGAACTACTTATGGCGTTAATATTGACAGGCAGTAACTCTAGGACCGTAGCCGTTGCGGCAGCTTTATTCCTACCTAGTGCAGGTAGAGGTGCTCTTTGGGGCCCTGCGGCCGCGATAGGAATCTTTATGATGATCCCTGTCCTCGCCTTATCAATGATAGTTAGGAGAAGTCTTATAAGAGGACTCACTGTTGGAGCTATTAGAGGATGATTTTTACCGTTAGAAATTCTCCTTAAGTGTAATAGATCCTTTAAGATTATAGTAAAACTGGGCTCTATAAAGGAAAAGGATTCAATGATAAGTATCAGAAAAGGTAGTTATATTATGTTAGTTAGCGCTTGGCACGGTTTTCAGCATTTTAGTCAGCACACCTCCTTTTCTCTCTAGTAGCAGGGATCCTCTTGACATAACCACATGTGGTACATGTGATGACGACGTGGGTGCTCCTTCTGCCTCTAACTCTTACTCTGAAGGAGTTAGGTATGTAGAATGGCGTCCCACACTTTCTGCATATTAGCCTCTTATAATCCGCTGGAAGCCTGATCCTTGCCTTCCTGCATATTTTCAATATGAGCTTCCCAGCCTCCCTCGCCAGTTCCGGCCTCTTCGAGGCATGTCTCTTCGCGAACTCCATAAGCCTTGCGATCCTGTCCAAGGCAATCCTCCGAACCTCGCTAGAATGCGTCAACCTCAACAATTTAGAGAAGTTAAGCGATCCCTTAAACATGGCCTCAGCTAAGGGTTCCCGGGGTGAAGGAAGTTGGAGAAGCTCATACTGATCATCGTTGAGGCGGCGATCGAGCTTGTTCCCGAGAGTATTCAGGATCATCCATCGGTGAAGGCTTATGCGGCGAGGAGGGGTAAGAAGCCTCGGGAGATACTGCTTGACAGGAGCTATCATCACTCAGCGATGAAGAAGCTGCCAGAGGCGGAGAAGCGGGGCAGGCCCGATATAACGCACTTTATGCTCCTCGAAGCGCTTGGCTCGCCGCTTAACAAGCTCAGGCTCTTGGAGGTATATGTTCATGCTAGAAGCGGCCACGTGATCTGGGTGAACCCTGAGACTAGGCTCCCAAGGGTCTATGAGAGGTTTAAGGGCGTGATAGAGAAACTGTATCAGGAGCCGGTGGTCGAGGCTGATGGAAAGATTCTGCTAAAACTAGAGGAGAAAACGTTAGGTCAGCTGCTGGATGAGGTCAAGCCAGATCTGAAGATACTCCTCTCTGAGAAGGGTGAGTTGATTAGGTGGAGCAGCTTCGGAGAGCTCGTCACATCCGCAAGAAGACCAGCTATAATGATAGGCGGATTCCCCCACGGCGACTTCCACAAATCAACCTATGAGGCGGCAGATAAGATCCTGAGCCTATGGCCCGAGCCCCTAGAAGCTTGGATAATAACTTCAAGAACAATATCCATAGTTGAGCACATGTTAGGAGTTGGGGAGAGAATCTAAAATTGAGTGTGATTATTTCTCATTTTTAGAGCTAAAACCAAGTATCGCTTGTAAATTCTTAATAAGATCTCCATCTTTCTCTAAGGTACTGATATCTGTTTGTTCATCGGCATTCTCTCAGGGCTATAATAGTCTTTCTCTTTCAGATATTCCTTCATCCTTATTTTTCAGTAACAAGTAACATTGTATACCGTACTTAGTACTTATAACATGTGATTTTTACAAATCAGTAAACGCTCAAAATAAACATGATAACCTATTATAATAATTTATGAAGCGAAAAGTGATAAACCTTATAATGATCCGAGAAACAAAAATCAGAATTAACTATTAGTCGTTGATTTTTATCACCTTAATCAATCGTCTATATCCTTATAGCCCCTAATTGTGCTTGAATATATGTCCCCATTCTTGGGGAAAATATTATTCAAGGTGAGGATTTACCTTTTGAGACATCAAGTCCTATAAGATTGTTTTATTTTAAATGCTTAAGTTTTTTGAAATCTCTGCTCATTTCATACGTGATAACTAGCAACTACTATTTCATTTATTATAAAACTTAGGTATTCATTTCTTAAACACTTCAGGAAACTTTAACAAAATTGTGTAATTTACCATGATTACTAATTGTAAGTCTAATGATAAGCAATCACTATGACTTTATCCCCATGTTTTGTATGTTTAACATCATAAACTTATTCCAGTCTTAATTGCTCATTAAACTATAAAAGAAGCGCTAATTATATTAACTTTAGGGCATCATCATTATTATTGTTGTAATGAATTCGTATAAGGGGTGTTTTAAATTAGCTTTTTGTTTGCACAAGAATATATAAACTCATACTTTATAGTATTGCTTAAGGGGAAAGATTTATGATGATGAAACTTGAAAACTTAACGAATGAAGGTGAAGTTTTCATGGGTTATGTTGCAACCAAGATCTATAAATTGATTTTACTGGCAATTGTCCTAGGACTACTAATATTTGCAATCATTACATTGATATTTAATAAATACTCATACTCGCATAATTTTGTTCGGTTAAAAGACATATCCCTAGTTCATAGTGATGACGCATGTTTACTTATAATAGAATTGATGCCTACTAGAAATACCTCTCTAGTATTAATTAACTATTCCTTGAATTTGCCAATTAATAATCGGACCTGCCTCCCTGGTGAAACAATGAATTTAAATCTACCAATAAAATATGAAGAACCTTTACGCATAGTGTGTTCGGGAGAACTCTCAAAAAGTTATAATGATACACTTACTGGAAAAATAATCGTTTATACAAATCAAGATGTCGAAGAACATACTTTCACGATTAAATCTAAAAGAATAGGTTGCATAGGTTGTCCCCATTAACTTTAATAGTTCCTTATAACAAATCTAATAATGCAGAAGCTATCTTAAAACATGTATCCTTTAAATTGAATGCATTCACATATTTCATTAAAACATCCCTTATGGAATTATCTAATTTTTCGTTGACATTAATACCGTATTTTTCTAGGTTATTACTTAGTTCATTTATTTTATTTATAATTCGTTGATCAGAAAGTACGTATCGTGCGCCTGTTCCAAGAAGCCACTGTTTCATATCGTGTGGAATATCTTTCCAGTCAGACTCCTTCTCTCTTAACCATTTTCTCCATCTACCACTTTCTATTATTAATTTATCCAACTCTTCTATTATATTTGAAAGTTTAGAAATTTTTTTACTATTGAATAGCTTTTCTTCTATATTGGCTAACGAGTTTAAAGTTAGATACTCAGAGTATGCTAGCTCTGGTCCGATATTTGCAGCCGCTATACCTATGTTTGGATATTCTTCAGGATTAAGCACAAAATCTGTGTAATGGCCCTTAATGTGCAAGTTATAAGCTCTTGCAATGTTCACCAATATCCTAGACTTCTCCACATCAAGCTTATTCTCTAATATAGGGTATGTTCCTATATCACCTACAATAAAACAGGGCCATACCTCTTCCAATTTTCTCTCCTTAAGCTTGGCTCTTAGCTCTATAATGAATTTTTCGAATAACTCTGGTGAAGTTATGCCGCCATGAACTTCCTCGGTTCCAACTTCATAACCTAGTTTTTGAACACCCTCTTTTTTCCTAACATCCTCCGCATACTCAATAAGCATAACAGTTCTTTCAACAACATCCTTAATGCTAAGTCTCTCTCCCTTCTCCAGCGTTACATCCACAGTGGTATCAATATGTAATAAATCATATCCCGCTTTGATACAAGCTTCTATCGACCTCATAGTCCAATCTACTGCTTCCTCAAAACTATACCCTTCAATAACATGTTTATCTTTAAGCCATGGACCACCATGATCTAAGGCTATGATGACTGGGCCATTATATTCGCATCTTTCAACTTCCTTCCTCACGAGTTTTACAAAATCCTTCTGAGTTAAGCCAGTATATCCGCCGTCAATATCAATCTGGTTGAGAGTTGCCACGAACATTAAAGGAAAATCCATAAAACTAGCGGTCCGTATAGAAGCCTTTACTACATTTATTGTTATCGGGCATATTCCCAGTAACGTTATTCCTTTCTTGCCATTCATCATGGTATTGGTAAGCCTATCTAGTATAGCAAGTAAAAGATCGATGACAGGCATATTCTCCTTAGAAGCTATCTTTCGAAGTAAGGCATCAGTATTCATGTTGAACTACCTCCAAGGGAGTTTCTGTTTTTCTTTCTTTTTAAACTAAAAGACTCCCCGTGTTTTTCTAAAAAGTTTAAGACTTCCATGAGAGAGGTGGGTCCTTCCATGGGTCCAAATCTTGTTACTTTAATAGCACCTGCCGCATTTGCAAATTTTAAGCTTCTATCAATAGTCCAACCCTGCGATATTCCATATATGAATGCTGCATCATATACATCTCCTGCTCCAGTAGGATCTATTTCTTCCACTTTAAAAGCTGGCATCTTAAGGATTTGCTCCTCGGTAATCGCTATAGAACCTTTTTCTCCAAGCTTGATCACCACAATTTCAGGCCCTTTCTTTAAAAGTTCTTTCCCTGCCTCAATTGGGTCGCTAATTCCTGTTAAAGTCTCAGCCTCCGCAGCGCTTGGTAAAATAATCTTTGCAGAATCTAAGACTGGGCGCGAGATATCTCGGATTACCTCAGGACTTAATAACTCGGGCCGTAAATTTGGATCAAAAGTTATTAATTTATCCCTTTTCTTCGCGAGCTCGACGGCTTTATAACACGCCTCCCTACAATTTTCATTTATGGCTAAAGTTGAGCCCATTATATGAAGAAGCTTGACCTCTTCGACACATGATGGGTCAACATCCTCCGGAAATATTTGACCCGACGCGGCATGCCGCAGATGATATATGAACTGCCTATGACCTGTGGAGAAATAGGTTACAAAAGCTACACCTGTTGTATAATTATTCAGAATTTTAATCCTACTTACATCCACACCACTCTTCTTAAGCCTATCAATTATAAGCCTTCCAAAGGCGTCATTTCCAACAGCACCAATCAACATAGTCCTGAGACCAAGCCTCGCACAACAGTCAGCGAAAATCGCAGGAGCACCACTCGGATAAGGCCCAAGATATACACCGGGAACATCATGAGGCACATCCCGCTTATCCCTCATAATCTCTACAAGACATTCCCCCAGAGTTAATACATCAAACATGCTATTTTCCATGACATAAATAATGTTACTTCTATAACTTGAACCTACTCCTTAGCTAAGATAAAATTTATATATGCCTTAACACATTTAAAAACGATGAACGCGGCAAGTAAAAATAAAAGAATGGATAATAACAAAGGAGGCCTCAATAAGAAGATCTCGCGTAGAAAGGCGTTATCGACTGCGGCTAAAGTTGCAATCTCTGCAGTTGTCGCGGGCGTTGTTGCTGGTGTTGGCGGATACTTCGCAGGCTCAACAACAGCCCCAGCAAAGACCATAAGAGAAACAGTTACAGTTAAAGAAACAGTTAAAGAAACTGTAACTGTGACACAACCTGTTACAGTAGTGACGACACCCACTACGATAACTACACCAGCAATAACTTTTGAAGGAGCCACAGTAACTGTAGCATGTATGGCAGGTGGGCCTGAAGGACCCCATTCGAGCGTCCTTTATTATTTCAAAGATGAATGGGAAAAACTTACGAAAGCTAAGCTGAACATTATAGAAATACCTTTTGGAGAACTGCATGAAAAGGTGTTAACGGATGCTGTAACAGGTGCGGGAGTTTATGATGTTGCAAAAATATGTGCCACATCTCTAGGCGACTTAGTGGTAGGTGGGTATGTAATTCCAGTAGATGATTTCATGAAAGATCCTAGATTTCCCAAGTGGAATCCCGATGACGTCCCAGAACCGGTAAAGCGGTGCGTAACGTGGGGTGGAAAATGGTATGGTGTTCCTAATGATTGTGATGGAATATACCTCTATTATAGACGTGATTTATGGGAAAATCCAGAGTATCGAAGGAAATTTAAAGAGAAATATGGTTATGAATTACCCGACCCTCCGAAAACTTGGGATGAGGTAAGAGATTGTGCGGAGTTCTTTAATGGATGGGATTGGAATGGTGATGGAGAACCCGAATATGGTCTCTGTCAATCTTTGAAGGTAGGAGCTCAGGCATGGTTTAAGTATCTAGCCGTAGCGGCATGTTATAGTGTCATGCCTGGCCCCATTGTAGATCGGTATCATAACGTTTTTCACTTTGATCCCGAAACTATGGAACCTCTAATAAATACACCAGGTCCAATTCGAGGTTTAGAGATGCTTATAAAGTTATCAAAATATGGTCCGGAGGCTATGCTTGGTTGGGATATTGGCCCCTCATGGGACTTTTTTGTGACTAAAGGCAAGGCCGCATTAACTTGGGATTGGGGAGACGTTCCACGTATGGCGCAGGATCCGAAGAGGTCCGTTATTAAAGGTAAGCTAAAAGCTGCGCCATTGCCTGGTAGCTTTGAAGTTTGGGATCGTGAAACTAATCAATGGAAGAAATTTGATAGGCCCATTAGATGCGGGAATGTACTTGGATGTGATTGGTTTTACGTTATACTAAAGCATGCTAAGAATAAGGAAGCAGCGTATCATTTATGTGCATGGCTATCTGCGCCAGAACAGCTATTCAAAACTGTGACAGTAATATGGGGCTCTGGAGTGGATCCAGGGTGGAGAATTCATTTCCCACCGGAATTATCTGATGGATGGGGCACAGGAAACTTAAAAGAATGGATCACGGTTGGCGGGTACGATGAAAATGATGCTAAGTCTTTCCTGAGAGCTGTATATGAACAATATTTCAAGTCCGACACATTCCTAGAATATCTAAAGATACCTGGTGCTCCCGAATTGATGGATTCGCTTGATGTACACATCAACGAGGCTTTGGTGGGAAAGAAGACTCCAAAAGAAGCTTTAGACGCATGTGCCGAGGATTGGAAGAGAATAATTGAGGAAAGAGGAAAAGAGCAGATGAAGAAATGGTATCAAGAATCAATAGGATACGGTCTACCTATAAAGATAAGACCTACCTAAAGTGATGTAAAATGAACTGATCATAACATTCCCTTTTTCTCTTTATTTTTTTCTTTTCTGGATCTGGAGGCGAGAAAATGCCTAAAGAGGAACGAATTAAATACTTCTTCTTGTTACCAGCTGTAGTTTTAATACTCTCATTTCTAATTTTTCCATTAGTTTACTCTCTATATCTTTCTGTAACTGACTGGCAAATAGGTAAAGCTCCAGAAATTATAGGTATTTCCAATTATCTTAAAGCACTTACAGATGGGAGAGTTCATAACGCATTATCTTTCACATTATTATTTATGATTTTTACGATTTCAGTGGAAACACCTTTTGCACTTGGTGTAGCAATACTGTCACAGTTAAGATTTCCTGGAAATAACATCTTTAGGGTCATATTTACAGCACCATTTTTCACAAGTCCAATAGCTTTAAGCTACCTAAGTATAACAATTTTCTATGAAGAGGGAGGGCCCTTAAATAATATATTAAAGCTCTTGTTTGGTATAAAAGTACCATGGATTTCGAATCCAAACTATGCCTTTTTATCTCTCTGTCTAATTGATATATGGCAATGGACTCCATTTCTTTACATAATCTTTCTAGCGGGATTGGAATCTCTGCCAAGAGAACCATACGAAGCTGCAACTATTGATGGTGCATCCGGTTTTCAGGCATTTAGATACATAACCATTCCATTGTTAATGCCAGTTATAATTACAGGAGTGCTATTAAAGATGATCGAATCATTAAAGGTCTTTGATATAATTTATGCTTTAACAGGAGGCGGTCCTGGAATTGCCACCGAAAGTTACACAATGTATATATACAAAACAGGCTTTAGATTTTTCAGACTAGGATATGCAGCAGCCCTATCATACATACTACTGATAATGCTTATGATTTTATTTACTTTTTTAGCATTCCGATTAAGGAAGGTGTATTATGAATGAGGAGGAGTGTTACCAAGAAAATACTTACTTACATCTTTGTCATCTTAGCAGGAATTTGGGCTATCTTCCCATTTTATTGGGCGCTGACAACATCTTTTAAGAGTAAAGCAGACGTATTCAAACCCGTATTTATACCATTTATCCAGTTTGAACCAACTTTAGAAAACTGGATAAACGAAGCCAGGTTAAGAGGCGATGTTATATTACTGGGGCTTAGAAATAGTCTGATCGCGTCACTTACAAGTGCAATATTATGCGTTATTTTGGGTGGAATGGCAGGATACGCTCTTGCAAGATTTAGATTTGAGAAGTGGAAGAATAGAGATATTATTACTTGGTTTTTCTCTTTAAGGTTTTTACCTCCTATAGCGGTGGCCGTCCCATTCTTCTTAATCTTTATGAATTTAGGGTTAATAGACAATGTTATTAGTTTAATATTAGCGTATACTGTCTTCTTTATGCCTTTTTCAACGCTTATTCTTAGAGATATCTTTAAAGGAATTCCGGTGGAATTGGAAGAATCGGCTCTTGTAGATGGATGTAGTAGAATCGGCATTTTCAGGAGAATAACACTTCCCCTTGCAGCACCTGGATTAGTAGCTGCTTTCATTATATGTTTTGCTTTCGCCTGGAATGAATTCCTCTTCGCATTAATCCTCACTTATAGAAACGCCACAACAATACCTGTAGTAATAGCGGGTGCAGAGCATAGCCAAGGTGTAGACTTCTGGTATATTTGTACACGAAGTATAATAGCAATAGCACCTCCAGTAGCTTTAGCGACGATTGTGCAGAGATGGCTGGTTGCTGGATTAACATTAGGGGCTGTTCGAGGGGCAAGGTAAAATTTTTACTAATAAGATAAGAATAAAAAAGAGGAAGAAATGTTGGTCCATTCACTTATAGACTCGTTACGGAAAGAGAGTTAACATCTTTAAAGGGTGTTATTATAAAGTGTAGCAAGATCGTAATAGCTTAAGTGTCTAATCCGCTCTCATAAAAGAAAAACGTAATAGAAAGTGGAAGATATGAAGGAAGGAATACCCCATTTTATCTTATATTCAAGCTTGGGAATATTTTTAAATTTAAATTCTAATCCTCCAGAAATACCGATACATTTAAAATCTAACACTAAATCTTTAGTTAAGTGTTATTGGGAGGTGTCTTTTTTTGTCGGATGAGAGGCTTGCTAGGCAGGCTCTAGAGTTTGGGGATGGAATTTTATGGCTTGCGCCCACATGGGTTCCAAGGCCATTGTTCATTGGTGAGCCTGGCGGAAGACTTAAGCTCGATAAACGGGATCTCTATGCCCTCGGAGTTGATCGTGGGGGGATATGCGAGAGATGGATAGCTTCGACCGTTAGGGCCGATAACCCTGGCGCCCCGGAAGATGAGGGTCTCAGCTATGTTGTCTTCAAGTCGGGTGGGGAGCTTAAGAAGATCCTGCTAAAGAGGGTGATAGAACTTGTCGGAGATGATGTGCTGGGTAGGGATGTTATGCGGAAATATGGTGGCCTGAGAACGTTTACGAAGTTCTTCGATTATGCCGGCCCGCTTCCATTCCACCTACATCAAAAAGATGAGCATGTGAGGAAGTATGGGAAATTTGGGAAGCCCGAGGCCTACTATTTCCCGCCACAGCTGAACTTCGAGGAGAAGAGGTTTCCATACACCTTCTTCGGCCTCCACCCATCGGTGACGAAGCAGGACATTATCGAGTGTCTGAAGAATTGGAATCGCGGTGACAATGGCATCCTAGACCTTTCGAGAGCTTATAGGATCAGGCCTGGGACAAGCTGGCTCGTGCAAGCAGGCATACTCCACGCGCCCGGCTCACTCGTAACATACGAGCCCCAAGGCCCCTCTGACGTCTTCGCAATATACCAGTCCATGGTCGAGAATAGGCCGATACCATGGGAGGTGGCCATGAAGGACATTCCCGAGGAGCATAAGAATGACCTAGAATACATAGTCGACCTTATAGACTGGGAGCTGAACACGGATCCCGACTTCAAGAAGAACCACTTCCTAAAACACATCCCGGCACGGGATCCAGAGGAAATGAAGGAGGAGGGTTACTACGAGAAGTGGATAATATACGGGTTTGAGGGTTTCAGCGCCAAGGAACTCGTAGTCTACCCGAAAAGATCCGTCGTGATAAGAGACGCGGAGGCCTATGGCATGATAGTGGTTCAGGGTAGGGGGATGCTTGGAAGGCTCGAGATGGAATCGCCGACGATAATCCGGTTCGGGGAGTTAACGCGCGATGAGTTCTTCGTGACGAGGGATGTTGCTAGGGAGGGGGTAAGGATAGAGAATACTGGAAATGAGGAATTGGTGATACTAAAGAACTTTGGCCCGGGGAACCCTGAAGCGCCGAAACTATAACCATGCACGGATGAGGATATCATTCCCTCAAAATTACTTTTATTATTTATCTCCCCATAACATGTAGATTATCTTTTGCCGCTTCCTCTCGAATCATGTAGCGAGAACATCTCTCTAAAGTTTGCTATTTTTGGCAAGTTTGCACGCATATGTGTAATAGAGCTTTAATGTTAGGTCTCGGGTAATGGGGTAAAATCGTATTAGCCCGGAAAATTTTTAATTAGCGAGCTGGTTCTTTTTCATCACGAATGTCTCAATTAATGGGGATTGATCTTGGGACATCGAGTGTTAAGGTGTTGGTTGTGGATGATAGAGGTAGGATCCTGGCTCAAGCTTCCGGCAAGTATCCTATACTAACTCCTTATGAAGGGTTTGCTGAGCAGGATCCGGGAGCATGGTGGGGTGCTACCAAGGAGGCTGTGAGAAGGGTTCTTTCCAGTGAGAGGGTTGATTGCGGTGAGATTGAGGCTATTGGCTTATCTGGGCAGATGCATGGAACAGTTGTTCTGGGTAAGGGTCTGAATCCGTTAAGGAACGCGATAATCTGGGCTGATAGTAGAAGTGGTCGTCAATGCGATGAGATTCGCAGGAAGCTTGGCGATGAGAGGATTAGGGAGATCTTGTGCAATCCTATAATGCCCGGCTTTATGGCGCCCTCCCTCCTCTGGATTAAGGAGAATGAGCCCTCGATATTTGAGGAAGCTTATAGAGTTGTTTTGCCGAAGGACTACATAAGGCTGTGCCTCACGGGTGATATTGCGACGGATTTCTCGGATGCATCAGCAACCCTTTTATTTGATGTGAAGCGGAGATGTTGGTCGAGCGAAGTTCTCTCAGAGCTGGGAATAGATGAAGAGCTGCTTCCGCAGGTCTATGAATCTGTGGAGGTTGTTGGTGAGGTTTCGCCGGAGGCGGCTAGGGAAACGGGATTGCCAAAGGGCATAAAAGTTATTGCAGGCGGCGGGGATTCTCCGGTCAGCGCTGTCGGATGCGGAGTTATTAAAAGCGGGCTTATCTCCGTCAATATAGGGTCGGCGGGGCAGGTATTTACCGTGATAGATGATATCCGGGCAGATCCCAAGCTCAGGATACATACATTCTGCCATGCCGTGCCCAGTAAGTGGTACTTGCAAGGGGCGATTCTCTCCGCAGGCCTTACTCTGGACTGGTTCATAAAAAGTCTAGGATTTGAGGAGCTATTATCCGAGAAAGGTATCAACGCGTATTCCAAGTTGGTTGAAGAGGCTGCCGGGATTCCGGCGGGGTCAGCAGGCCTGATTTTCCTCCCCTACCTCCTTGGAGAGAGGTCTCCACATATGGATCCCTCTGCTCGAGGAGCTTTCTTCGGGCTGAGGATTAATCATGGCCGCGGCCATCTTGTTAGAGCCGTGATGGAGGGGGTAGCATTCGCACTGAGAGACTGTTACGAGGTCTTCAAGGAGCTTGGGATAACAGCCAACGAGCTTCTGATAAGAGGAGGTGGCGGGAGAATACCCCTCTGGAGGCAAATTATTGCCGACGTGTTTGGATGCCGGATTCTGGCAGCTGAGGTTGAGGAAGCGGCATATGGGGCGGCTCTCCTCGCCTCAGTAGGCGCAGGCATATACAAGAACCTAGATGATGCTGTTAAGAAAACTATAAGCTTGAAGGTCTTTGAGGAGTCGGGCCCAGACCAAGAAACATATGACAGGCTATATCGCGAGGTCTATAGTAAACTATATCCCGCTGTAAAGGAGTTGTTCAAGGCTTTAACAGGGCTCGATGGAAAGCCGGATAATTAGCTGCTAAGTGGCTTATCGAGTATCCTCTAAAAGTACTTCTTGAGTAGAATCCTTCACAAATCCTAAATTCGGGGCGGCCCTATCCAGCCTTATAGGACGCCGGCAAATCCCACTAAAGTTCCTTAAACCTCAAATTTAGGAAAAAATGGGAGTGGGGCTGGCCGACGAGCCATCGTAGCTGGACCGGCGGGCCGGCCTGCCAACCACCGTGGATCCATAGATCATGGATCCACAGCGGGGGCGTCCTACTAACCACCGGCCTCCAGCTTTTAC
>Ga0080004_1116565_pt1 | contig 15789 bp, 13 predicted proteins | sample WasSprMetagenome_FD_69207 | JGI IMG/M metagenome (GOLD analysis project Ga0080004, IMG submission 69207) | Sulfidic aquatic microbial communities from Washburn Spring, Yellowstone National Park, USA - WS (SPADES assembly) (version 2) | ecosystem: Environmental > Aquatic > Thermal springs > Hot... | reverse complement strand
GAACCCCGAGCACACGTCATCACCTAGTAGAGAAGGGTTGATACGCCTATCATAAATCTTTAGAGGTCTAGAACAACGTAGATGAAGGATCCTTACCTGTACATCTCCAATACCTTCCTAACAGCTTCCCTATGCAACGGTATTTGCCACGCTACGTACCTCCCAATACCAAGCTCAGGATCTTTCTCAGGTGGAGGCTCATCAACCCATAGCTCAGGATCCCTATCCCTAAGAAAGTAAACTATTAAGTTCCTTTCAATAAGCTCCTTAACAGGGTCTTCAAAAGCATCAAATCTCCATAAAGTATCGGGATCCTTAACAGCTTCCTCAAAAACATTTCTCCATCTATTTACAAAGCTTTGCGTAAGCCTCTTCTCCTCAACAAACATTTTGGTAATGGCATTAGCGTTCCACATACCCTCAAGTAACATCGATAACATCCTCGGGTTACCACCTACAAGCCTCCAAACATCATCAAAACTTGATTTAGATCCTAGGATCCTATTGTAGAGTTCTTCAAAACCTTTTCTATACATGTTCCACATGGGCATTGTTAAAGCCCATAGATGTCTACCAATCCTCCACCTAGACAAACCCTCGCTAGTAGCAACAATAACTACCATGTTTTCGTACGGCTCTGGAGGATATTCTATCAGATTTAGCAACGATTTTACATATACCTCCACCTTGTCTAAACCAATAGCTTGGAAAACTTCGTCAACAAGAATAGCAATTCTCTTTCTCCTCCATGCACTGAGAAGATCCCTAACCAACGAAATAATTTCCTCAGCTAACCTGAGAATATTTGCACCGCTTGCTTCAGCAACTACCTTGGCAAGCCTCTCACCAACCTCTTTAATACTTGTATGCACAATGAATTCTCTGTGCATGAAGTCTACGTAGATAACATCAAAATCTTGTTCCTTAAAAATTTCAACAGCTTGCTTAAGCCAAGCAGATTTGCCACAGCCTTCAGGACCATAAACAATTATTGGAAACCTAGTGCCACGTTCACTAAATCTATAGATCTGCTCAATACCCCTATCCCTATCAACAAACTCAACCTCTAAACCCCTAGCAAAAGAAAGCTTAACCCTCTTCACAAAAACACCTCAATACAGTAGCTAGGAAATTAGAACTATAAGTTCAAGTTCTCCACAACCAACTATACTAGCACTAATACACTCCCCGTAAACACCATCCAAACATCTAGACTCTTCAACAGCCCTAAGCATACCCCAACACATGACTTTACTACCCCTAGCAAGACCCGATACTCTCCAAAGAGGTTCACTAATCATTGGCACTCCCTAACACAGCTTAAATCCTTAATTCAAACAACGAGAAGCCCATGCTCATAGCAAAAAACATTGCTGACACAATTTAAGAGAGTGTCTTGCGCTGGAGGCCCAGGGATGAAGAAGATCAGAACCACCGAGTTCTGATCCCCTCCCCACCCTTAAGGGGTGGGGGTTCCTGCGAGGATGGGGGAGGTTTGGGGCTACATCCCCTTCGGGGGTTCAATCCCGGGCTGGGTCTCCGGCTCATTACTCCTCTCGAGACTCAGTGCTATGGACATGCTTTTGATCATTGCCAATAGCTTAGAGAATTTAATGCTCATCACCAATAGCAATCAAAATAGAGAAAACTCATAATCTCTTCCTTCAACCCCACTCTGAAAGGCGAGGCTTTCGGTTGTAATTCATGGAGTTTTGCAGAGCTATTTATTATACCACAGACTCCATGGGATAAGTGGATGAACATCAAAGTATTTTATTATGCTCTTTTTATAGATCTCAGTGCTTTAAGACTACCACATGTAAGCAGTGAAGGGCTTGCGACAACTAGCATCCTCATTTTTTGCCTATTCAATTTACTTGTTATTAATCTTCTTATCTCTGGTTTAGCCTCGGGTTTTTGTCTAATAGCTTTTATGTTTAGTCATATCCCATTATTGCATTAGGCTTGTGACTGAGGCGTGTTGCTATAATGAGTCTCAACTTTGTCAACACTTTTAATGGTTTTAAGTTTTGGTTTGGCTTAGCTGTTTTGCTTTACCTCATCATTGCTCTTGTTGTCAGGAGTAAGAGGCCTAAAACCCCTGTTTGGAGTATTATGGCTTTTTCTAGCTTCATGGTTATTGTTTTTGGTTTGGTTGGTGTTGATGAAGTTATCTCAGCTGTTGATCTCGATGTCATTCTTTTTTTGATTGGCATGTTTAGCTTAGTGAGTTTAGCTAATTCTTCTGGGCTTCTCGAGATGCTTACTCTATGGTTTATATCTGCATTTCGTAGGAGGGTTGCTCTTCTATATGGCTCTGCACTTCTCTTTGGCTTGCTAGCCGCTTTTGTTGTTAATGATACTGTTGCCCTCATGGGCCCTCCAATAGCTTACACCATGTCTAGGCTTTCTGGTGTAGATCCTAGGCTCATGTTTCTCCTCCTAGCCTTCTCCTTAACCATAGGCTCTGTTATGACTCCTATTGGAAACCCGCAGAACATGTTGATTGCTGTTGAATCTGGTGTTGAAGCTCCTTTCATAAGGTTCTTGGCTAAGTTGGCATTGCCAACAATACTAAACTTAGTTATCACCACATATATTATGGTGAGGATGTTTAGGGTTGAGGATAAAGAGATAAATGCTGAGCTAATACCGCACGAGGCTTTGAGGAACAAGAGAGATGCAACCCTAGCTGCTCTTGGAATAATACTAACTATAATACTGCTACTTGCTAACGATGTGCTAGAGCTTTACGGAGCTCCACACATAAGGTACAGAGGTATAATACCATTTGTAGTAGCAGCAGGAATATACCTCTTCACCACAAGCCCTAGAAACACACTTGCAGGAGTAGACTGGGGAACAATAGTGTTCTTCATAACAATGTTCATAACAATGGAGGGTGTTTGGAGAAGCGGGGTGTTACAACCACTACTCAACATCATCATACCAGCAAGAGACGCCAGCATCATAGGCTTGCTGAGAATAACAGCTGCATCACTACTCCTAAGCCAGCTTCTAAGCAATGTACCCTTCGTAAAGCTCTTCACAGACTATATGAAGAGCCTAGGCTACACAGGAAGCGATACCAATGCATGGATAGCACTAGCAATGTCATCAACAATAGCAGGAAACCTAACCATACTAGGAGCAGCATCAAACATAATAATACTAGAGGTGCTCGAATCAAAAATGAACTCAACAATAACATTCACAGAGTTCCTCAAAATAGGCTCCATAGTAACCCTAGTCAACGTAGCCATATACCTAATCTTCTTACTACATCTCTAAAAATACAAACAGCTTCGCACATCTAATAAAAGGGCTTTAGTACTGTGTAGAGCATTTGAAGAATATTTATGGTGGTTTTCTTTCAATGGCTCTGAGGTGAATGACATCCCCAGCAGCAACTCTCTCTATGCCCTTGCCAGTGTCTAGTAGTAGTGTACCATCGTTGTCAACATCTATTGCAATTCCCTCTATAGTTTTGTCTAGAGTGAGTATTCTCACCGATTTGCCTAGGGTTGAGCTCCACTCTTTCCACTCCTTAACAACTTTGGCAACCTCTCCAGAGATTATTGTGTGGTAGTAGCTGTCAATGTTTAGCAGAATCTCTCTGAGTAGGGGTGCTCTGGGGATGTGGAAGCCCAGCGCTTCTCTAAGGCTAACTGCCGTTTCCCTAAGCTCTTCTGGAAGCTCATTATTCACATTAATTCCTACTCCAAGTAGGAGGTGGTGGATTTTATCAGCCTCAGCTCTAGCCTCAACAAGTACTCCACAGACCTTCTTCTCATCTATAAGCACATCGTTTGGCCATTTCACTTTAGCCTCAACAGAGAAGAGTGTTTTCAGGGCTTTTGCTACAGAGAGTCCAGTTGCCAGAGAGAGTATGTGGAGGTTTCTGAGCTGTGGGGGTCTGAGGAGCACTGTGAACCAGAGTCCTCCTCTGTTAGCAAACCATTTTCTCCCCATCCTGCCCCTGCCACCCCACATCTCCTCACATACAACAACGCTGCCTTCTGAAGCACCTTGAATAGCGAGAGCCTCTGCCACATCTTGGCTGCTCGAGCACCTCTCTAAGTAGTGAATAGAGAATCTCATTCTCGTTGGCATAGCATTAAGCGCTTTATCAACATACTTCAAATCGTTAAGCACCTCTACCCTGTACCCCACTCCTGGATGCACCTCTATTGCAAAGCCTTTCTCAATAAGCTCTCTAACCACTCTACTCACGGTAGCTCTCGAAACCCCCAAGAGCCTTGACAACGCAGCTCCACTAACAAAGCCATGGCTCTTTAACAAAGCCTCTAAAACCCTTTTCCTCAGCTCCTCACCTACCTCTCTCAACCCCTACCAGCCCCCTGTACCTAGTGTACATGGCTTCCCCCACCTCAAGAGCCTTAACAGTGAAGAGCTGAACAAAAGCCCTTACCCACACAACAAACAGCATAACTCTACACAAAAACCTTTTTCTACATAAATACCCCAGATTCACTCTATAAACATCTCGCACATCATTGAGAAGCAAAGCAGAGTAATGCATGAGCTTTAGAGCTAAAAGAATTGCTGTAAAGAATTTGGGGCCCAGCCCCCTAGAAAGTGATAGGAGTTCTTTAGCCGAAAAACACTTCACGACAATGAGGGAAACAGTGTAGAGTGTGTAAATCCTTGTAATAGTTATTGCAAGTAGCAAGAGGTTGAGAAACCCAGCAGCTATTTGAAAAAATAGTGAAGCCATAGCTAGGGGTGCTACAAATAGTGCAAAGCGCTTCACAATGGTGAATAGCTGTTCAAAACCTGCAACGCAGAGAAACAGCATGGTTATGGCTATAGCGACTAGCAGTAATAGCTTTACAGGTAGTGCAAATACAAGTAGAGAGGTTAGGATTAGAAGAGCTAGGGATATTCTAAAGCTCAGTACCCTGCACCGCTTCCTCAGAAACACTACAAAACTATGCAGAGAACTTCACCTCACCACCTGGGGAGATCTCTAGATAGCTATCAACAAGCTTGATAAGCTTCTTACTGTGAGAAGCTATAATAACAGAGCCACACCCCTTTTCAACGCCTTCGATAAGCTCTGTAAGAAGCTCTTCAGAACTCTTGTCTAGTCCTAGGAGAGGCTCGTCAAATAGGAGGAGTTTGGGAGAGGCTATATAGGCAAGAGCCATTGCAAGTCTTCTCGCTTCTCCAACACTAAGCGTGTAAGGGTTTCTACTAGCCAAGTGCTGTAAGTGGAACTGCTCAAGCACCTCTCCAACCTCATGCCTCTTACCAAATAGATTTGCATATAGAGATAACTCCCCGGAAACAGAGCCTGTAGAGAACCAGTACAAAGGCTTCTGCGGTATGTAGAAAACAGGTTTCTCAACATAAACAATTCCAGTGCTGTAAGGAACAATCCCTGCTAAAACCTTCAAAAGCGTTGACTTCCCAGCGCCACTCCTTCCAAAAACACCTAGCACAGCATTCTTAGCAACAGCAAAGCTAAGCCCTTTAAACAACACCCTATCCCCAATGCTTAGCACAAGGTTCTTAACATAAGCCGCAAACCCCTGCTCACAATAATTGTCAGAGGTTTTAATAAGGTTCTTGCCAAAGTTCTTCCTCTCTACACCAAGCTCTACAACAACATCAACATAGCTCTTCAACTCCTCAGCCCTGTGATCAGCAATAATTACTGATGCCCCCTCCTCACGAGCTGCTCTACTCAGCAACTCAAGTACATTGACCAAGGTCTCTACATCCATATGCGAAGCCGGTTCATCTAGTAGAAGCAGCTTTGCACCACTACTCATAGCTACATAGGTGAGTAGCCTATAGAGCTCCCCATCCGAGAGCTCCTCCAACAACCTGTTACATAGCTGCACAAAGTCATTTGGTGAGAGTTCTAGGAGCTCAAGCTCTTCACAAACCCTTGAACCTATGAAGAAAGTGTTGATGTCCTGAGGAACATAGGCTACAAACCCTTTCTCAGCCGCTTCCCAAGGGCTTAGACCAAAAATCCTTACAAAACCTGTGACAGAGAACCTTGTATACATATGGGGGATCACCCCTGCTAAAACCTTTAGCAAAGTGGATTTCCCAGAACCGCAAGGACCTGTAACAAGAGCTATCTCACCTTCTCTCAGCGAGAAGGAAACCCCCTTCAAAACAGCACTGCTATTTATCGAGACACTGAGGTTGCTAACCTCAACAGAGATCAACTCAAGTCAAACCCTCTATAAAGAGCTATCTCGTAGATGTACCTGGCCAGGATAAGCGCGATTACGTGATCCATTAGTATGTCTTGAGGTATGAACACAAGCACACTTGCAATAAATAGCGTTAGCAACTTGCTATCTGAGCTTATACCCATAGAGCTAGCCACCTTCAGAGCCCAGGAAAAGAGCTTCTCACTTCCAAGAGCATGGTATGCAAATACCAGGAAACCCAGCGTATATGTTGGGAGCGCGGCTATTAGCGAGAGTAGTAAGAGGATTAGGTACTCAGTAAACATCAATTCATTGAGTTTTCTACCCCTCCCCAAGTACCACCTCTTCAGCAAACTCATTAAAGGAGCAGAAAATATGAATCCAACGATATAGCCTCCAGTATAGCCTAAAACAACATGAATTCCACCCCTAAACCCAGCCGCCATGGGAAGTCCAACAACTATGAAAAGCATGTAAAGAGCCATTGAGAGAAATGCGTTGAGAGGATCCAGAAGAAGCCCAGCCAAAACAAAGCCAGTGTTCTGAAAAGTATATGGGATAGGTCCAACCCAGAAGCACAGCTGTGCCAAGACACCAGTCAAAACAGCTACAGCTATGCAAATCACAAATCTTGCATATTCCCAAGTAATGCTCCCTACCACAATTTACACCTGAAACAGTTTCACATAAAATGTGCAGGGCTATTTAAGGGTTTCGCTACAGGTTCTAGCAAAGTCTGTGCAACAGTTTCAACAAAAAGATCTGCATTACAGCCTCTCCTCTTACTCAAAAACATAAGCTACTATCCAAAACTGTTTGCAATACTTATTATCCTAAAACGCCCATTCCACTGCAAGAGAGGAACTTGGTGAGTTAATGTATAGCTTGGCACTTATAATGCATTCCGTGCTCTGTGCATTGGTTTGATTAAAAAAGTATGTGCTTTAATTTTATTTATGGAGGTATTTCCATAGTGGTGTAGGAGCGGCTCTTTCGCCAAGTACTATGGGCTCTATTCCAGCTATTTCACAGAACTTTACAAGGGCATTTACATGGTTCCCTGGGATTCCGTGTATGTGATTAGCTGGGAAAACGTTTATAAATTCCTCGAATGATGCCCTGAGTTTTACATACATGTGTGGCCATGTTGGATTTGTGCGTTCTTTCAAAGCCTTTTTCTCATCTTCAGGTAGATCTATAGAATCTCCTCTAACTATAACCATATACATTTTGTCTCCATGTATTCCAAGCCTTGCGAAAGTCATTTCACCTGGTGCTGCGTCGAATTCTACGGAAGCTCCACCTGCTGGGAAGTACATTTCTATTGCAGGCCATAGAGTTACTTTCTTAAGGTTTTCAGCAGGGTTCCAACTTCTAGCTGCATACCAGCTTGCGTGGTTTCCGGAGTTTGCAAATATCCATATATCTTTCTCTGGTACGTATAGCCTTACATCAGCAAAGAGGACTGGTACACCTCCACCTATATACTTGAGGATCTGCATAGTTATGGCGCCAAATGAATCTGCTTCTGTTGCACATACAAATGGCTCTTTAGAGCCATTCCAATCATAAGGATCGTTCATGAGCATCTCAGCCACGTCTGTTATAACAACGTGTTCTGTTAACTCTCTCTGACCCTTTATCCCACAGAAATCAAAGCCGTACTCCTCATTGATCTTCTTCATAGCTAGGTAAAGCCTTAGCTGAGTCTTTAGCTTCTCTGGTGTAAGCATCTTTCCATCATATTTAATTCTATCTCCAAGCATCTCTGTGAACCATCTAAACCCCTTCTCAACTTCATTTTCATCAACTCTCTCCATGTATTTAGCGATTAGAAGCTGGTCAATCTGATACCCTGTAATACCTAACACCTTCTGCACAGGTATCATATGGAAGTAGCCTGTCTCCATACCCATTGAATGACCTCCATACACCCCATACACCTGGCCTCTTAGAGAGGTGTAAGCCTCTGCAGCTCTTATCCAATCAACTATCTCCTCCTGTATCTTAGGATCCTCAATATCGCCAATAACTCTATGAGTCCTCAACCCAATCTGCCTAAGAGCACCATCAGTTGCCAATAGACCTACATTACCTGGGTACTCCCCCTCATTGTTAGACACGTTTAGTATAGGCTTATCTCTGCCAAGAGTATTCACCAGAGGCCATACAAGGTATGGGTAGTCCCAGATATAGTACTGAATGATTAGAATCTTAACATTGCTTCTAACAAAATATTCACCCACCTCCTTAGAATCCTTCACAGAAGACACAACCTTAGGAGCAACAACAACCTCTGGAGACACACCATTATAATACTTAACCTTAGCCTTAATAATCTCAGCAAGCCTCTTCATACGCTTTATACACTCACCCTCAAGACGCTCCATCACAGCCCTTCTCTCATCCCCAAGCATGGCTATTCCAATTGTTGAAAGCTTCATAATACACAACCCACCAACAATAATCGTTATTGAGCAAAAATATAAGCCTATATCAAGCCACAGCAAACTCTAAATAAGTCGCAACTAAGATATTTACAAGTACAATATTTTTGCCCATCCCAAAAGCATGTAGCCCTTCAGCACTTATCTTCAGCTCTGCAAACCCATGTCAACAACTATTAGATAACCATAGAAAGTCGCCTTCAAGACATGAAATCTGTAAACACCTTACCACCTTGGACCAGTTTTCATCAATATGATGGTTTAAGCTCTTAGAATTGTCAGTGTAGTGCAAAGAATTCACAGATCCCTGAACCCATTGTCATTGTGATAAAATCTATGTATCTCCATAAGCCATTGACAATGAGTATTAACTTGTGTTCTCAAGAAGCTTCTTTCACTAGACTTGTCTTAATGTTCATCGAACCCTCTCTCTAGAGGTGGCACTGCTGCTAATGAGGTGGAGAGAAAATCACTGAATAAAACTCTGAAAAACTAAAATGATTGAAATGGTGGTAGACACTACTTAACGTATCTAAGTCCTCTGGTTAACGCAGTTGCAGCTGCTATTAGCACTATTCCTACGACGGTTTGCTGAACAGCAATTTCAGTTACGCCTAGTAGTACAAGTATGTTTGTGAGTATTGTTAGCATAGAGGCTCCAAGTAGGCTTCCGAGTGGATGACCACTTCCACCTGTTAGCATTATCCCTCCTAAAACGCATGAAGCGATGGCGTTGAGTTCATTACCCCTCGCGGTCCATGGATCAACAGCAAATCCTCCCATAGCTATAAGCATTACACCTCCTAAACCATATAGTGTACCAGCTATGGTGAATGCAAGGAACTTAACAAAGTCTGCTCTCACACCAGCAAGCCTAACAGCTTCCTCATTGCTTCCTAAACCATAAATGTATCTACCGATAACAGTTCTTGTTAGTAGCACATACACAACTATTATTATGAATACTGTGAGAACAAATCCTATGGGAATATATGTACCGAAATCTTGGGTAAACATGGCGTACTGTGTAAGGCCATAGATTAGCTTACCTCCCGACACAATTATGACAAACGACCTCCAGATAACCAGAGCTGCAAGTGTTGCTACAAATGAGTATATTCTAAGTTTAGCAACTAGCACACCATTGATGACGCCAATCAGTGTTCCAAGAGCAACGGCGGCCATGATTGCAAGCAATATATTGTTGGTAGTTCTAGTCAGTATAGCAGCAATCATAGCTGTTGCTGCTTGTGCTGAGCCAGGACTCAGATCAATGCTGCCCATCAATATTATTGGCATTTCACCAGTGGCTATCAGAGCTAGTGGTGTTATTTGCATTAACACAACTTTGATGTTCATAGGATTCAAAAAGTACTGGGGGGACATAGCAATAGATGCTATGATTAAAACTATCAATGGTACAAGAGCTCTAGAGAGTTCGTAGGATGAGTAAAAATGTTTAAATTTGGCTAATGCGCTATTTATGCTTGGTTTTAAAGCCATTTAATTACACCACGGTATTTTGCTACGCCAAGTTTTTAAGTATTTCGTCTCTATCCACATTTCTATTGATGTACTCACGAATAATTTCACCATCCCTCATAACATAGATTCTATCAGCCAATCCAAGCGCTTCATCAACATCGCTAGTCAGCACCAAGGACGATACCCCTCTCTCCCTAGCATACCTAAATATCAACCTCCTAATCTCAGCTTTAGTAGCAACATCTATGCCGACAGTAGGTTCATCAAATATTACAAGTCTTGCTTTTGTTAGCATAGCTCTTGCAACAAGAACTTTTTGCTGATTACCTCCACTTAGCTGAGTTATTCTAGCGTAAGGCGATGAGGTCACAATATTGAGCCTCTTTATCATATCTAAGGATATTCTCAGCTCCCTCGCCCCATCAACAAATATGCCAAATCTCTTTACAATATTTAGAGATGATATATCCATGTTTGAAGCGACGGTGAAGTGAGGTATTATGCCTTCTATCTTTCTATCTTCAGGGAGATAGAAAATACCATATCTAACAGCATCTACAGGGCTCTTTATCTTAACCCTTTTACCCATGTAGAGAAAATCTCCGTGGGATATCTTGGTCAACCCTATTAAAGCTTTACCCAGCTCTGTTTTACCTGCACCAACAAAACCAAATACTGCCACAACTTCACCTTCATAGATTTTGAGATTGATTTTCTTCAAAGGCATCTCTGCAGCTCTCTGCGGTTGTGTAGATACATTTCTCATCTCAATCAATGGAATTTCAGTTGCATATCTACCTATAACTAGCTCAACATCCTTATCTGTCCTAACTTTATATAACTCCTCTGGCTCTCTTCCTAGCATCAGCTTTATCAATGTGTGAACATCTATAGCTCTACTCTCAACTGTAGCTATCTTCTCTCCATTCCTCAGAATCGTTATTCTATCACACACATCTATAGCTTCATTCACCCTATGAGTTACAAACACTGTAGCTAAACCCTCTTTTCTAAGCTGATTCAATACATCAAACAGTCTTTCAATTTCGTGAAGAGATAGAGGACTTGTAGGTTCATCTAGTAGCAGTATCTTTGCATTGATGCTTAAAGCAGCTACAACCTGCAGAAGCATTCTCTCAGCAGCACTAAGGTTCCTCACTTTTTCACTAAGCTCAAGCTCCACCCTAAACCTAGACATAATTCTATCTATATACTCTTTAAAGCTGGCATAATCAAACCTTGATGTAAGCCAATTCCATGAAAACCCCAGCAAAGCTATATTCTCTAAAACAGTTAGATCCGGTATGACTGTGATCTCTTGATGCACTAGCGCAATACCATGCATTCGAGCATCCCTAGGACTCTTTAAAACAACCTTCCTGCCATCAATATATATGTTGCCATGATCAGGCTTATGCACACCATATATAACCCTAAGAAGCGTCGACTTACCCGCACCATTCTGTCCCAACAATCCATGTATTTCACCATACCTCAGCTCAAACGTAACATTATTCACAGCAACTACCCCAGGAAATCTCTTCACAATATTCTCTGCAAGTAGAGCCTGTCTATCCTCCAATTAAAACACCTTGGCAATCTCAACATCTCAAATTGCATCAAAACAGTTTATAAATCTGCATTAGCAAAACTATTCACATTCTAAGATAATAGAAAACAATACTGCACTAACTCCACTTAGCGATATTACTATTGTAACCCTCACTAAACAAACTTTTCACTAAAAATTTCATTAAAGCTTATAAAACTCAACTAACAGCTAATATCACAAGAAGGTGAAATAAATGTCAGCACCAATGTCAAAAACCATCGTGTATCTACTAATACTACTACTGGTGTTGTCTGTTGTGGGCGTTGCTCTTGTTGCTACTTTGCCTAGGGGTCCTGCTGGTGTTACTACTGTTACTCAGTATATTCCAACACCAACTCTCAGTATTGTTACTGTTACAGCTCCTGGAGCTCCTGGTGCTACAGTTACTGTAACAGCACCACCAACAACAGTTACACAAACAGTAATGCAGACAGTGATGCAAACAGTAACCATAGGAGGAACAGCAACACCTACACCTAAGAAGATATCAATATTCTTCTTCGATCCCGCTCCTGCCAATCCCTGGTGGGATATACTGGCTAAGGGTGTCGAGGAAGCTGTTAATGAGCTGAAGTTGCTTGGTGTAAATGTAGATTACAGAAGATTTGACTCAACAAGTCTTGATCAACAGATTTCTCAGATTCAGCAGGCAATTTCGTTGAGACCTGACATAGCTATTGTGGGGCCTGTTTCTGATGCTCTACAAGATGTTACTAAGCAGCTTAGACAAGCTGGTGCTAAGGTGATTATGGTTGACAGGGATTTCCCAGATCAGACTGCAAGAGATCTATATCTAGGCACAGATAACAGATGGGCTGCGCGTATAGAGGCTGAGGCCTTCTTAAGCTGGTTAGGAGCTAAGGGTGTTCCAAAACCATGGAAGATAATCATATTTAGAGGGTTGCCAGGTATACCAACATCTTATCTGAGATATGAAGGATTTATGGATGCATTAAAGCCGTATATAGATCGCGGAGATGCGCAAGTTCTTGAAGAGGTTCAGGTAGACCCTGACCAGCTACCTGAATGCTATGCTAAGGCAAGTGCCATTGTTCCAAAATATGGTAAAACAGTGACTGCATACTTTGCTACAAACCTTCTTCAGGCAATGGCTATAGTAAGGGCATTGCTTGACAACAAAATAACACCTGGTGTAGATCTCTATGTACTTGGATTTGATGCGCAAGTTCCTGAATGGGTCGATATGATAGCAAAGGGCCAGGTAGCGTTATCCATTCAGCAACATCCTCATACAATGGGTTACTGGGCTGTGTGGGCAGGTTACTACCTAGTCACTGGCATAATGAAGCTACCAGAAAAAGCTGTAATCAATACACCTACATACAAAGTTGTCCCATGCAACGCTACATACTCACTAATGCTGGACTGGTTCAAGATACCGCCAACAGAGCTCTTGGCATTAGCACAGCAACTCTCGCCATCTAGTCCACAGCTCCATGCACCTGGTTACTATAGCTATGCATGCTCTTAGCTAAAGGCATAGTCATAGAACAATACATTTTCTTTTTTAATACCACTACTACACAGTTTTTAAACCCGGGCAAACGCTTAACACATTCTTAGACTGTGTTAATGGGTGTGTTGATGTGAGGCTCTATATAGATAGTATAGTAAAGAATGAAATTGTTGAAGCTATGGGAAGCGGATTTGTGTATGGGGTTACATCAAACCCATTCCTATTTAACAGTAATTCGAAGGTTCATCTGAAAAACATTGTTGAGGAGCTTATTCCGTATGTGGGTAACGAGTTTCATGTTCAAGTACCTGGCAGGGATTCTGATGAGTATGTAAAGAACGCTCTCACAATTTTCAATATAGATCCTAAGAAATTAGTGATCAAGATACCTATGCATAGTGAGGGTGTGAAAGCTATGAAGGTGTTGAAGGATGTTGGGGTGAGGGTGACAGCTACAGCGGTAACAAATGTTGTGCAGGGTGTGGTAGCAGCTCTGCTTGGTGTTGACTATGTTGCGCCATTTGTTTCAAGAGTAGATGAAGCTGGTTACAATGGTGTAGAGGTTGTTAGGCAACTAGCTGAAGTGTATAGGGTGCACAGGGTTAAGACTATGATAATAGCTGCTAGCATTAGAACACCTACACAGCTAGTCAACGCTTTTAGAGCTGGTGCTGATTGTGCTACAGTTAAATACTCGCTATTTAAAAGTGTTGTAGAGTCAGCTACATCAAACAAGATAATATCTCAGATGAATGAAATTTGGAGAGGAGTTAGCGTTGAGTAGCTATGGGTAGGTATATCCTCGTACACGATATTGGTACGACAGGAGATAAAGCAGTGATATTTGATGTAGATAGACATGATATTGTGGCTTCTGCTGTAGTTGAATACCCAACACACTATCCACATACTCTATGGGCTGAGCAGAAGCCAGAAGATTGGTGGAGCGCCTTCGTGGAGTCTACAAAGATGTTGTTGAAGGTGGTGAACCCCAGTGAGATTGAGGCCATAAGCTTTAGCGGTCAGATGATGGCTTGCCTACCTGTTGATAGAGATGGGAATGCTCTACGGAACGCTATTATATGGATGGATCAGAGAAGCATTAATGAGGTAGAGTTTATTAGAACTACTTTTACTGATTATGAGTTCTATAGCGTGACAGGCAATAGGCTGAGCCCAACATATCCTATTGCAAAGATCTTGTGGCTAAAGAGAAATGATCCAAATACATATAATAGAACATACTTGTTTCTACAGCCAAAGGACTATATAGTTGCTAGACTCACGGGCACATTTCAAACAGATTTCTCTGATGCATCCCTCACAGCTATGCTCGATATATTTAAAAGGACTTGGGCACTAAACATTTTGAACGAGATTGGCATTGATTCTGCTAAACTTCCGCCAATAAAACCTTCGACAGCTATTGTGGGTGAGATGAATAGCGATGTTGCTCACAGCCTTGGGTTTCCCCATAGACCCCCCATAGTTTTAGGATGTGGGGATGGTGTGTGCACAGCTGTTGGTGCATGTGTTACAGATGTCTATGATAGCTATACATATTTAGGAGCCTCTGCATGGCTTTCACTAATCTCCAACAACCCACTTATAGATAAGTCTATGAGGTTGTTTAACATGGTTTATATAGATCCATATCTCTACACACCTGTTGGAACTATGCAGACAGCTGGAGCTGCTCTCAGATGGTTTCGCGACAATGTGTTTCTCTTAGAGAAATTCGCATCAAGTGTTGTAGATATATCACCATATGAGTTAATTGATAGAGAGGCTGAGAAATCATCTGCAGGAGCAAATGGGCTGATCTTTCTACCATATCTAATGGGTGAGCGAGCTCCGTGGTGGTCTTCATATGCACGCGGTGTTTTGCTGGGTCTCACACTCAGCCATAGCCATAGCGATGTGGCTAGAGCTGTTTTAGAGGGCATAGCCCTCAACCTAGGGCTAATTATGGTGAGTTTTCTAGAAAATGATGTAGACGTTAAAGAGCCTGTAGCCCTAGTTGGAGGAGGTGCTAAAAGTAGTTTATGGCCCAAGATAATCTCCAATGTATATAATAGAAGAGTAGCAGTGCTGAGATACAGAGAGGAGGTGGCAGCACTAGGAGCAGGCATAACAGCTGCATACGCATTAAAGATATATAGCAGCTTAAGAGAGGCTAAAAATGTTAACAAGCCGCTGCAAATATATTCGCCAACAGAAAGCGAAGTCACTATATACAAAAAACTGCTAGAAATATTCAAAAGAAGTTACCTTGCATTAGAAGAGGTATTTAGAGAAATAGACGCACTATATAAATCCACCTCACCCTAGCAATCTAAACACAAAAGCAAATTTTGTCATGAAGCACAGTAGTGTAGATGCCAAAGCTTCGAACACACTTCTCCTAGACATGGTATCAATTCTCTCCATCCATATACTAAGCTAAGTCTCTACACAGGAGGTTAAAGGGGTTCGGGTTTCATAGAGCTTGGTATTGCTTGATATTAAGCTCTCTACCCTTGGCTTCACAGCCCTCGAGACCCCTTTCATCGGGATCCATATCACAGGGCCCCC
>Ga0080004_1177902_pt1 | contig 15794 bp, 13 predicted proteins | sample WasSprMetagenome_FD_69207 | JGI IMG/M metagenome (GOLD analysis project Ga0080004, IMG submission 69207) | Sulfidic aquatic microbial communities from Washburn Spring, Yellowstone National Park, USA - WS (SPADES assembly) (version 2) | ecosystem: Environmental > Aquatic > Thermal springs > Hot... | reverse complement strand
CCTGGGGGCCAGGCGGGCATTCTCGATCAGCTGCTGCAACACGTCCTTCCCCACGGGCGACTCTTCCTGCTCCAGAGCCCTCTCCAGTGCCGCAAAAGCATCCTCGCCCAGATCCATGTTCGCTTCCTGACACAGCCTCGCCACCGTCTCCGTAACCTGTGCGACGTCGATTTGCCGCATGTCCTTCCCCCCTTCGCACCCGGCCAGCCACCCCGCACCGCCGACCCCGACGGGAGGTCCCGGTACCGGGAGACGGAACACCACGGAAGGATTCGACACTTGGCTGCCCCCTCCTGCTTCCAGCAGCCGCAACCAGCCGCCATTGCGCGGCCAGCTCACCCCGACGGCCTGCGCGGCCGCCTGCCCGGTTGCCGGGGATGCAGCGTGTCCCCGGAGACCGACGCGAGCCCGGGCCGGCACTGGAGAGCAGGACGCAGGGGACCGATATTAGTTGGGGATCCGTTTGCGTCGGGGCCTGGGGGGAGGTTCGCCGGTCGTGCGGGTGCCCACTCTCGCCGAGGTTATCCCGCGCCTGGTCAAGATCGCCCGCCGCCACCGGGTGCTGGGGCTGGTGTTCGTGGACCTGGTCGGCTTCTCGTCGGTGCAGGAGAGTTGCGGTACCACCACCGGGGATTCCATCCTGGACGCCCTGGGTCAGGTGCTCAGTCAGCCCGGCCTCCGCCTGGGGAGTGCCACCGGCATCGTGCCCTGCACCACGGGTGGCGACGATTTCCTGCTCTTTTTCCCCAACCCGGGCGACAAGCAGCAGCTCGGCCCGCACCTTGAGCGGCTGCGCGAACTGCTTGAGGTACGGCTGAACGCAGCGGTCTGCCACCTGCCCCTGGACCGCAAGCTCAGCGTGCACCTGGGCTACGCCGAGATCCGTGCCACCCCCGACCGACGCATGGAACGTCTCATCTACGAGGCCATGAAAGAGGCAGTCCTCATGGCCAAGTCGGACATGGGCCTGGAGGACTTCCTCTCCCGGCAGGAGATCCTGGCCATCGTCGAGCAGGCGCAGATATACAGCGTGTACCAGCCCATCGTGTCCCTGCGCGATGGCCGCACCGTCGGGTACGAGGCCCTCTCCCGGGGACCGGAAGGGAGCCGCTGGCAGGAGCCCCTCACCCTGTTCCACCTGGCGCAGAAGTACGGTCTGCTGGTCCGCCTGGAGGAACTGTGCCACCGGCAGGCCGTGGCCGGGGTACGCGGGGGCCTGGGTGAGCTGGGGCTCTTCCTGAACGTGGACCCCCGCGTGCTGAGCGACCCCGCCTACGACCTGGACAGGCTGAGAGCAGTGTTGCGGGAGGCCGGCCTCGAGCCCGCACAGGTCACCCTGGAATTGACCGAACGATCCCTGCCCTCCGACCCCGAACGCCTGCGCCGGGCGGTGCAGGTGGCCCGCGCCCACGGCCTGGGGGTAGCCCTGGACGACGTGGGGTCCGGGTACTCCGGCCTGCGCACCCTGGTGGAACTGCAACCCGACTACGTGAAAATAGACGCGTACCTGGTGAACAACTGTCACCGGGACCCCGCCCGCCGCGTGATCGTGGAAACCTTGGCCCACCTGGCCCGCCGCCTGGGGTGCACCACCGTGGCGGAAGGGGTGGAACAGGCGTCCGAACTGGACGTGCTGGTCGCTGCCGGCGTGGACCTGGCCCAGGGATACCTGCTCGCCCACCCCGCCCGGGGGCTCACCTCTCCCGACGCGGCTATCATCTCGCGCCTGGGGAGATCCGCGACCTGAGGGGGGACTTGCCGGCAACGACGCAAATGGTGGTATAATACCCCCGGGGGTATAAGTATGGCCGGCGCGGATGAACGACAGGTTAGGACCGGGGGGCTGCAGGCAGAAATCCAGCGGCTGGAAGCGGAGATCGAGGACTTGAAGCGGCGGCTGCCCCGCCACTCGGTACGGCCGGCCATGCTCATGGAACTGGAAGATCTGGAAGAGAAGCTCAACAAAGCCCGGGAGGCGGCCCGCAATGCCCAAGGCTGTGGCAGTCGTTGACCCCGCCAGGTGCGACGCCGCGCACTGTGAGGGCGGCATCTGCGTAGCTGCGCAGGCATGCCCGAACCGCATCCTCAGGCAGGACAGCCCCTACGAAATACCCTACCAGGTGGCCATGTGCCGGGGCTGCGCCAAATGCGCCGTGACCTGCCCGCTCAAGGCCATCCGCATGGTATGACCCGGCCGCCCCGGACAGGCGTCAGGCGGGGGTGGCATCGCCCTGCCAGCACGGTCGGGCGGGGGCACCGACCCGGCAACCGCTAGGGCGGGGTATCCACCTTCGGGATGGGGGGCGCTAGGCCGGGGTGGCCAGCTCCACGCGCGGACGGGGGAGCAGGCCGGCCTGCTTCACGATTTCGGGGACGATTTCCTCCCAGGCGATGGCCATGATGTGCACGCCGCGCACGCCCGGGATCTCCCGCAGGCGCGAGATCAGCTCCACGGCGATGGCCACGCCTTCCTTCTCCTGATCGGCCGCTCCCTTCATGCGGTCGATCAGTTCCTGCGGCACCACCATGCCGGGCACGGTGGCCGTGCGCTCCAGGGCCTTGGCCGACCTGGTGGGCACGATGCCGGCCAGGATGAAGACCTGCTGGTCCAGGCCCATGTCCCGCACCACCTGCATGAAGCGGGCGAAGCGGTCCACGTCGAACACGGCCTGGGTCTGGATGAAGTCGGCGCCCGCCTTCACCTTCTTGGCCAGGCGGAGGGCGCGGAACTCCACCGGGTCGGCGAAGGGGTTTTCCGCGGCGCCGATGAAGAAGCGGGGCGGCGCCACCTTGATCTCCTCGCCGTTCTGGAAGCGACGGTGCTCCCGCATGTCGTGCACCAGCTTCACCAGCTGCACCGAATCCAGGTCGTACACGGTGCGGGCCTGGGGGTGGTTGCCGAAGCTGATGTGGTCGCCGCTCAGGCAGAGGACGTTGCGCACGCCCAGGCTGTAAGCGCCCAGCAGGTCCGACTGGATGGCGATGCGGTTCCGGTCCCGGCAGGTGACCTGCATCACCGGCTCGCCCCCCGCCTGCAGGACGTGCACCGCCGCCGCCAGGCTGCACAGGCGCACGATGGCGGTCTGGTTATCGGTGAGGTTGATGGCGTCGGCCACCTCTTTGATGGCGGCGGCATGCCGGGTTATGCCCTTGGACGAAGCGCTCTTGGGGGGACCCACCTCGGCCGTCACCGCGAAGTGGCCCTCCCGCAGTACCCGCTCCAGCCGGCTTTCCGTCTTGCAACCGTTAGCCGTCATAGCCGGGCCTCCTCCTTCACCACCCGGCGCAGACCGCCGTCGTGGGTCCGCGACCAGTCTTTGGGCTCCCTGATCTCGAGGAGCAGGTCGAGCCGGTCGAGTTCCTTGAGCCGGTCATAGATGAGCTGCCAGCCGCAGGCCACCTCCGGGGAGATCTCGCACTTGCCTCCCTGGGAGCCACCGCAGGGACCGTTGAGCAGGCTCTTGGAGCAACGGGTGATGGGGCAGATCCCCCCGGTGAGGTGCAGGATGCAGTCCCCGCAGGCCAGGCACCGTTCCTCCCACACGCCGGCCTCCAGGGTGGCTCCCGCCCCCTTGGTGTTGAGCCCGGGCACCACCCAGGTGCGGCGGAACCGCTCGGCCAGGAAGTTCACCCCCACCCCGCACCCCAGCGAGAGGATGCAGTCGTACTCTGCCACCTTCCTGGCGATGCCCTCCAGGTACTCGGGGTCGCACTGGCGGGTGATGGCGGCGGCGTCGAACTGCGTGTCCCAGCCCTCCCGGACCCCCATCAGGCGCAGGGCCGAGGCCAGGATCTCCGCCTCCTTCTCACCACCGGCCTGGCACACGGTGACGCACCCGCCGCACCCCAGCACCAGCACCCTCCGGCACTGGCGCACCTGGGCCGCTATCTCGGGGATGGGCTTCTGCTCCGCTATGATCACGATCTCACCTTCCTCCCCCGGGCGGGGTTGGGCCCCAGTTGCCTGATCCGTTCCGTGAACTCGCGGGCCACCTGCGCGAAGCGGGCGCCGTCGGAGGCGGGTACGTTGTACATCTCCACCCTCTCCGGCTCCCAGCCGATCTGTGCGAGGAGCCGCTTGACGGCCCCCACCCGCCGCTTGGCCCGGAAGTTGCCCTGCTGGAAGTGGCAGTCCCCCTCCATGCAGCCGGCCACGTACACCCCGTCGGCCCCCTCCTCCAGTGCCCGCAGGAGCAGGGCGGGATCCACGCGGCCGCTGCAGGGAACCTCGATCAGGCGCACGTTGGGCGGGTACTGCAACCGCATCGACCCGGCCAGGTCGGCGGCCGAGTAGGCACAGTAGTAGCAGCAGAAGGCCACGATCTTGGGCTCGAACCGCGCCTCCCGCTCCGCCACGTCCCCGCCGGGACGCTCCGCTGTCAGGGCTCCCGCTCCGTCGTCAACCACGGTTCCACCTCCTGGCCCCGTCCGCCGGGGGCCCATCCGGCCCGGGCGGGAAATCCGCCCTCGCGGCGGCCCCACGCCCGGGCTCCCCTACGGGCCGGCGCGCCCGGGCGGCTCCCGGCCGGGCGGCCGGCGCCGCTAGGGCAGGCCGGCCAGCTTGGCTTCCATCTGGTCGAAGCGATAGTTGCCCAGCTGGATGGCCCGGGCCGGGCACTCGGCCGCACAAATGCCGCATCCCTGGCACTGGACGGCCTCGATCTGGGCAACCCCCCGCTCGTTGATGAAGGGCACGTGATAGGGGCAGACGCGCACGCAGGTCAGGCAGGCAGCGCACTTCGACTCGTCCACCACGGAGACCACGCCGCCCACCCACAGGGACTCCTTCGACAGCACCACGGCCGCCCGCGAGGCCGCCCCCTGGGCCTGGCAGATGGCCTCCTCCAGCGACTTGGGCCAGTGGGCACCGCCGCACAGGTAGATGCCGGCCGAGGGGAAATCCAGCGGCCCCATCTTGATGTGGGTCTCCAGGAAGAAGCCGCCCTCCCCCAGGGGAACCTTGAGCAGGGAAGCCAGTTCCTTCGCCCCCGAGGCCGGCACCACCGCCGTGGCCAGCGCCACCAGGTCCGGATGCAGCTCGATGCCCCGCCCCGAGGCCGCATCCACGGTCCCCAGCCACAACTTCCCCTCCGCCTGACGGAGGACGGGCGGAGTCCCGTCCGGATAGGGCAGGAAGGAGATGCCCAGGGAGCGGGCCTCCCGGTAGTACTTCTCCAGGAAGCCGTAGGAGCGCATGTCGCGGTAGAGGACCACCACGTGGCAGTCGGGCTGCAGCCGCTTCAGCCAGAGGGCGTTCTTCAGGCTCTGGGCGCAGCACACCCGGCTGCAGTAAGGCCGCTCGCTGTCGCGGGACCCCACGCACTGGATGAACACCACCTGTTTCCAGGGCGGACGGGAGCCCTCCCGCTCCAGGGCGGCGAGCTGCCCCTCCAGTTCGGTGACCGTGACCACCCGGTCGTCCTGTCCGTACAGGTACTCGGTGGGCCGGTACTCCTCCACCCCGGTGGCCACCAGGATGACGCCGTGCTCCACCGTCACCTCACCGTCGGGCAGGCGCAGGCGGGTGGTGAAGTGGCCCTGGTGCCCGGAGACCTCCACCACTTCCGCCCCGGTGAAGACGGTGATGCGGCTGTCCTCCATGACCCGGCCCGCCAGGTCGGCGAGCAGGGCGGACACGTCCCGCCCGTCGATGGTCCGGCGCAGCCGCAGCATCTGCCCGCCCAGCCGCTCCGAACGCTCCACCAGGTAGCAGGGGAACCCCTGTGCGGAGAGGGCCAGGGCCGCAGCCATGCCGGCGGGACCGCCGCCCACGATGAGTGCCTTCTGCACCACGGGCACCGCCTGCACGGGCAGGGGGGTCAGGGTGCGCGCCTTGGCCACCGCCATCGCCACCAGGTCTTTGGCCTTCTCGGTGGCGGCCTCGGGTACGTCCCGGTGCACCCAGGAGCACTGGTCGCGGATGTTGGCCATCTCGAAGAGGAACTGGTTCAGGCCCGCCTCCCGCAGGGTCTCACGGAACAGGGACTGGTGGGTGCGCAGGGAGCAGGACGCCACCACCACCCGGTTGAGGCCCTTTTCGGCGATGGCCTCCCGGATGCGCTGCAGGCTGTCCTGGGAGCACGTGTACGTGAACTCCTGGGCGTGGGCCACCCCGGGGAGGGTGGAGGCGAACTCCACCACCGCGGGGACGTCCACCACGCCCCCGATGTTGATCCCGCAGCGGCACACGAACACCCCCACCCGCGGTTCCTCGCCCCGCACGTCCCGCTCGGGCGGGTACGTCTTGGGGGTCACCTGGGTGCCCCGACCCGCCGCCAGCAGGGCGTGGGCGCAGGCCGCCGCCGCCGAGGCCCCCACCAGGCTCTCGGGGATGTCGCGGGGCCCGGCGAAGGCCCCCGCCAGGAAGACCCCGGGCCGGGTGGACAGGGCGCTGAAGACGGGGTCGGTGCGGGCGAAGCCGTACTCGTTCAGCTCGATGCCCGCCGCCTTGGCCAGTTCGGCAGCACCAGCCGGGGGCCGCGCCCCCACGGCCAGCACCACCAGGTCGAACTCCTCCTGCTCAAGGCGCTCGCCCGACCAGTAGCGGATGATCAGGTTGCGGGTGACGGGGTCTTCCTTCACCGCCGAGATCATGCTGCGCACATACCTGACGCCGTGTGCCTTCGCCTGGTCGATGTAGCGGTCGAAGCCCTTGCCGTACGCGCGCAGGTCCAGGTAGAAGACGGTGGGCTCGATGTCGGGGTCGTGCTCGCGGGCGATGATGGCCTCCTTGGCGGTGTACATGCAGCACACCGCCGAGCAGTACTCCGCACAGGAGGTGTCCCGCGAACCCACGCACTGGATGAAGGCCACCCGGCGGGGACGCCTGCCGTCCGAGGGCCTCACCACCTTGCCCCCGGTGGGCCCGGTGGCCGACAGGTAGCGTTCGAACTCCATGCTGGTGAGCACGTTGGGATATATCGACCAGCCGTACTCCAGGGCCTCCGCCGCATCGAAGAGGCCCATGCCCGGAGCCAGGATCACCGCCCCCACCGGGATCTCCACGGTGCGGGTCTGCTGGTTGTGGTCGATGGCCTGCTTCTTGCACGCGGCCACGCACTGCAGGCACTCGGAGCAGATGCCGCAGTTGAGGCACCGGGACGCTTCCTCCCGGGCCTCCTCGGGGGTGAAGCCCAGGTACACCTCCCGGAAGTCCCGCACCCGCTCGGCGGCCGGCGCCATGCGCTGACGCAGGCGCCGCCCGGCCCGCACCAGGACCCCCTCGGGGGGACCCAGCTTCTCCGGCCTGGGTGCCGGCCGGCCCTCGGCCAGGTCCAGGCCCTGCAGGAAGCGCCGGATGGACTCGGCCGCCTCGTGCCCGTCCGCCACCGCGTCCACGATGGACGGCCTGCCGCCCGCGACGTCGCCGCAGGCAAACACACCAGGCCGGGAGGTGGCCCGCGTTACGGGGTCGGCGGCGATGAAGCCGCGCCCGTCCAGTTCCACCCCCTGGGCGGGCAGGAAGCCGGCGTCAGGGGCCTGCCCGATGGCGACGATGACGTGATCGGCCTCCAGGTAAGTCTGCACGGAATCGTCGAACTCGGGTGCGAAGCGGCCCCGTTCGTCGAAGACCCGCGTGCACCGGCGCAACCGCACCCCCCGGACGCGCTCGCCCTCCCGGACCACCTCGACCGGGCCCCAGGAGTTGTGGATCTCGACCCCCTCTTCCTCCGCCTCCTCGATTTCCCACGGGTGGGCGGGCATCTCGGACCGGGACTCCAGGCAGGCCATGGCCACCGAGGATGCCCCCAGGCGCAGGGCGCAGCGCGCAGCGTCGATGGCCACGTTGCCGCCCCCGATCACCAGCACCCGCCCCTCCAGGCGCGGACGCGGGCCCAGCTTGGCCCGGTTCAGGAAGGGCAGGGCCAGGTCCACCCCGGGCCCGTCGGCGCCGGGCACGGGCAGACCCCTGCCCTTCGGAGTCCCCAGGGCCAGCAGTACCGCCCGGTACCCCTGGGCGAAGAGGTCGTCCAGGGAGAAGTCGGCGCCCAGCCTGACGCCGCCCCGGAACTCCATGCCGTGGGAGAGGATCCATCCCGTCTCCTTCGCCACCAGGTCCAGGGGCAGGCGGTACTCCGGGATGGCAGAGCGCAGCATGCCGCCGGGCGCCGGCTGAGCGTCGAACACCGTCACCCGGTAACCTTCCCGGGCCAGGTCCAGGGCGGCGGTCAGGCCGGCCGGGCCGGCCCCCACCACCGCCACCTTCTCCTCCCGCCAGGCGGCGGGCAGCTCGGGCTCGTCGTACCAGCCGTAGTCGGCCGCCGCCCGCTTGAGCACCGCTATGGAGAGGGGCTCGTCGAACTGGCCCCGGTTGCATTCGGACTCGCAGGGGTGGTGGCAGGCGCGCCCGCAAATGGAGGCGAAGGGCTGACGCCGCCGCACCACCTCCAGGGCCTCCCGGAACTTGCCCTGAGAGATCAGGGCCACGTACCCCTGCACGTTGCACCCGGCCGGGCAGGCGGCCCGGCAGGGCGGCGTCCCCCGTTTCTCGATGGCGTACGCGTTGGGGACGGCCTGCGGGAAGTACTTGTAGATGGCCTTGCGTTCGGAAAGACCAAGGTTGAAGCGGTCCCTGACCGTCACCGGGCAGGCAGCCGCACAGTCACCGCATCCCGTGCACTGGCGGACGTCCACGTAGCGGGCCCGCTCCTCCACCAGCGCGCGGAAGTTCCCCGCTTCCCCTTCCAGCCCCACCAGGGTGCTCATGGTGTGGAGCACGATGTTGGGGTGGTTCTGGCAGTCGGTCATCTTGGGGCCGAGCAGGCACATGGCACAGTCATTGGTGGGGAACGTCTTGTCCAGCTGGGCCATGCGCCCCCCGATGGAAGGTTCCGAGGTCACCAGGTGTACCAGGAAGCCGGACGAGGCCAGGTCCAGCGCCGCCTGCATGCCGGCGATGCCGGCCCCCACCACCAGCACCGAGCCCAGCGGCTTGCCGTCCGGGCCCGGGCCCGCGCGCTGCACCTCGGACGCTGCCTTGTGGAGCAACTCGCTCATGATACCACCCCCCCGACAGGGGTGAGCAGGTTGCGGGCGTCCACCAGGTGGGCGCCCAGCCACCGTTCCGCCTCCGGCAGGCCCAGGGCGATGCCCACCGCCTCCGTGACGTAGAGCACGGGCATGGGGGGCTTTTCGCTCTGACGGGAGTCGATGTTGGCGTGGCACATGGGACAGGCGGTCACCAGGGCCTCCGCCCCCGCCCGCCGGGCCTGCTTGATGAGTTCGTTCACCAGGACCTCCACCACCGGGGCGTGGGAGATGGTGAGGGAGGCCCCGCAACAATCCGTCTTGTAAGACCAGGGCCGCACTTCGGCCCCGATGGCCTCGAGGATGCGATCCATGAGCACGGGCTGCTCGGGCCGGTCAAACCCCACCCGGGCAGAGGGCCTCGCCAGCAGGCAGCCGTAATAGGGCACCACCGGGACCCGCCAGGGCGACTTCACCCCCGCCCGGATGGCTTCCAGGACCCGGGGCAGGGCCAGCACCTCCAGCACGTGACGGACCGCCACCTTCCCCCGGTAGGGGCGACCGAGACCCTCCCGCACCAGTTCGGCCGCCTCGCGGGCCTCCTCCTCGCCCGCCCGCCAGGCGGCGTCCGCCCCCTTGAGCACGTTGTAACAGGCCGCGCAGGGGACCAGCACCTCTTCCCCCGCCGCCTCGGCCAGCACCAGATTGCGCAGCCCCAGCGCCCGCGCCAGGGGACCGGGACGGGTGTGCGCGGACGAAGAACCACAGCAGGTCCAGCCCGGCACCTCCCGCAGCTCGATGCCCAGGGCAGCGCACACCGCCCGCGTGGAGGCGTCGAACTCCCACCCCGTCGAGTGCAGGGAACACCCCGGGTAGTACGCCAGGCGCAGCGCCGCACCTCCGCCCGCCGTCGCGCCTGCGGTAACCGCTCCGGGCTTCGCGGACGCACCGCTCATGCGAAATCACCCCCCGCCCGCCGCTTCCGGTAGCGCACACCTTCCCGGAAGAGGCGGCCCAGGTCGCGGCGACCCGGCGCCAGGGACGGGACGAGGCGCAGCTTGCGCCGGGCCAGCATCTTGAGGCCCATGGAAACGTCCTGGGTGAAGGTGCCGGTGCGCGCCTTGTAGACGGCCATCATGCCCAGCTCGTAGGCCCGCCCGAAGCGCCGCACCATGCCCAGGAAGCTGTCGTGGAACGCCGCCACCTGGGGGTCCTCCACCCGGTCTTCTTCCTTCGCCATGGCCTTGATGGCATCCAGCACCCGCGCCCCGTCGATCCCGTTGGGGCAGCGCTCGTAACAGGTGCGACACCCGGAACACAGCCATACCAGGCGCGAGGCCAGCACCACGTCCCGCAGCCCCAGCTGCAGGGCCCGTATCACGCCGCTCAGGGGCAGGTCCGACACGAAGGTGAGCGGACATCCTCCCGAGCACTTGTGACACTGGTAGCAGGCATTGACGTCCTCGCCGCTGCGTTCCCTGATTTCCTCGGCCAGGGTCACCGCTCCACCTCCTCCCGCTCCACCGACGGGAACAACCGCAGGTCGGTGTGGGGCAAAAACAGCGCGGACACGAACTCGTCCATGAAGGTGTTGCCCACGGAAAGCTCCAGGTAGGTGATGCCCTGGGCCACCCTCTCCGCCTCCTGCCACGCCCGCCCGGAAAGCAGTGCCAGGCGGGCCCCCTTGACGGAAGCGTTGCCCAGGAACACGAACTTCTCAGGGGGCAGGTCGGGAAGCAGCCCGATGCGGACCGCCGCCCTGATGTTGAGGTAGTTGCCGAAACCGCCGGCGATCCACACCTTCTCCACCGCCTCAAGTTCCATGTCCACCGAACGGAGGAGGGAGCGGATGCCCGCGTAGACGGCAGCTTTGGACCGCAACAGGTTCTTCACGTCGGCCTCGGTGATGACCACGTCCCGGCCGCTCCCGGACTCCCGCCGCCAGGCCAGCACGTATTCGGGACCCTCGTCCCCCCAGCGCAGCCGGGGCGAGGGGAGGCGCTGGAAGTTCCCCGCGCGGTCGATGATGCCCGCCCGCCACATTTTGGCCAGCAGGTCCACCAGGCCCGACCCGCAGATGCCCAGGGGCTTCTCCCCGCCCACCGTGTGCACCCGCGCTTCCAGGGTGTCCGGGTCGATGGTCACCCCGTCGATGGCCCCGGCGGTGGCCCGCATGCCGCAGGTGATGCCGGAGCCTTCGAAGGCGGGGCCGGCCGAGCAGGCGCACCCTACCAGGAAGTCGCGGCCCCCCAGGACCATCTCACCGTTGGTACCGATGTCGATGTACAGACCGATGCCGGGCAGGTGCTGCATGTCCGCCACCAGCAGCCCGGCCACGATGTCCCCGCCCAGGTAGGAAGCCACCGCGGGCATGCAGCGCACCGGGGCCTCGGGGTGCACCTTCAGCCCCAGCTCGCCCGCCCGCACGACCGGGAAGCGTGCGGCGGCAGGGATGTACGGCTCAAGGCGCAGGTACTTGGGGGAAACGCCCAGGAAGAGGTGGGTCATGGTGGTATTGCCCGCCACCGCCACCGCCTGGATGTCGGTGGGCCAGAGGTCGTGGCGGGCCAGCAGGCGGTCGATCAGTTCGTTGATGGTGTCCACCGCCGCCCGCTGCAGTTCCTCAAGGCCCCGCTCCTCCCGGACCGAGTGGATGATGCGGGTGATGACATCGTCGCCGAAGCGGATCTGGTGGTTGTACGTGCCCACCCGGTCCAGGGTCTCCCCCGAGGCCAGGTCCACCAGGAGGGCGGCCACCGTGGTGGTGCCGATGTCCACGGCCAGGCCGTAAGCGGGACGGACGGCCTCCCCCGGCTCCACGTGGACGATTTCCGCGCGTCCGTCGCCCAGGTCGGCCAGGGTGCAGGTCACCCGGAAGTTGTCCCGGCGCAGCACCTCGGGCAGCTCCCGCAACGCGGCCAGGTTGGTGGTTATCTCCGAAAAGCCGGTACTCGGCACCAGCCGCGCCACCAGCCGGGTGAGGTCGGGGGCGTTCTCCACCAGAGTGGGCGGCGGGAGGGAAACGGTGTACTTGCGGCACACGGGTTGCAGGCCGTACTGGAGCAGCACGTCTGTCTCCTTTTCCTGCAGGAGCCGCGAGGGTGCGTCCAGCAGCACCTGCTGGGTGGTCTCGATGCGCGCCTCGGGCGGGATCTCCACCACCAGGTCCCCCTCGACCTTCGTGCGGCACGCCAGGGCGTACCCCAACCGGCGGTATTTGGGCGCCATATTGCCTTCCTCAACCCGGGCCCGACCCGAGCGGATGGCAACCAGGCAGCGCCCGCACACGCCCTCGCCCCCGCAGCCGGACTTGATCTCCAGCCCCGCCAGCGCCGCCGCCCGCAGGAGGTCGGTTCCGGGGGGAACGCTCACCGTGACGTTATCGGGTAAGAACCTGACCTGCACTCTGTTCACGGGCTGAACGCCTCACAGTCCCAGCTTCTCGGCCAGAGCCGCCACCGCCCGCCAGGCGGGGGCGTCGGCCGGCAGTTCGAACAGGGGCCTGCCCCGGAGGTCGTACTCGACCACCCTTTCGTCGTACGGGATGACGCCCAGGGGGGAGATCCCCAGGGACTCCATCTCCTCCCGCAGCGCCGCGTCATCCCCGTCGCGGGCCATGGACAGCACGAACTCCACCCGTCCCGACACCACGCCCAGGGAGCGGGCCAGGCGGGCGATGCGCCCGGCGGAGCGCACCCCCCGCACGGTAGGGTCGCTCGTCACCAGGAGCACGTCCACGTCCCTGGCCACCCGCCGGCTCAGGTGTTCGAGCCCTGCCTCGTTGTCCATCACCAGGTAGGGGTAGTTCCCGCTCAGCTTTTCCATGTAATGGCGCAGCATCTCGTTGGGGAAACAGTAACACCCCGGCCCTTCTGGCCCGCCCAGCACCAAGAGGTCGAACCCGCGCGCCTCGGTGAGGACCTGGTTCAGCTGGTACTCGATGAAGGTGCTGGTGGCCATGCTGGCCGCCGCCCCCTGCTTGGCCCTGGCCCTCTCCAGCACCTCCGAAATCGTCCCCTCCCAGCTCACCCCCAGGGCCTCCCCCAGGTTGGCGTTGGGGTCGGCATCCACCACCAGGACCGGCGTCTTGCCCTGCTCCAGCAACCACCTCACCAGCAGGGCGGCCAGGGTGGTCTTGCCCGTCCCCCCCTTGCCGGCCACGGACACATGCTTGGGCACGCTACGCTCCGCCCTCTTTCCCCGTCACGTTGACCATCTCGGACACCACCTGCTCGCAGAGCACCACCACGTCCTCCGTGCACAGGTAGGATCCGATACTGGCATCGAAGAGCACGTTGGCCTGGGCGGGGAACTCCTCGTCGGCGGCCCACAGCACCACCCACAGGGGCACGCGGGGGAAGGCCAGCAGCCGCACGGCGGCGTCCCCCATGTCAACCGCTTCCCCGCCCAGCCGCCGCCCCGCCTCCACCAGGAGGGCCGGCTGGCGGGCATATCGCCGCACCAGCCGGGCCCGTACGCGTTTCTCGAAGTTGGCGTCGTACACGCGACCTCCCGGCAGGTCCCGGAAAGGGACCAGTTCCCCGGTGAGCGCCGCCCCCCCGGCACCGTTCAGGTAGTGAAGGGTCAGGATGGCCAGCCACTGGGGCACCTCCGCTCCTCCGACCCGGAACGTCACCCGTCCGTCGGGGAAGGTCACCACCAGGGGGCGGCCCAGGAAGGTGAGGCCGATGGCACCGGCCGGGGTGCCAGCGCGAGCGGGGGCAGGGCAGGGCCCGGGCGCCCCCGCCCCCCCGGAGGGCAACCACTCCGCGCCGGCAGCCGCCAGCCGCCTCTCCAGTTCCGCCCCGGACCACCGTCCCAGTTCCTCCCGGGCCAGGGCCAGGGCCTGGCGGTAACTCTCCCCCAGGCCCATCGTCACCGTTTCATACCTCCAGCCAGGAGTGGGAGTACACGGTCTGGCCGGTGAGGACGCGCACCGTCTTGGCGTAGGCGACCTCTTCCGGCGTGAGCTGGGAGAAGTCCGGGTTTTCCCCGTCCATCATGCGGTGGACCAGGGAAACCAGTTCGGGACGCTTCCCGCGCGCGATGGCCACCAGTTCCTCGTCGAAGGCATCCACGATGGCCGCGTGCAGACCGTACTTCATGAACATCATGAGGTAAGTGCGGTTGAGGTAGGGCCGCAGCCGGGTGGGCGTCCCGTTGGAGACGTTGGAAAGCCCCACGATGGACTTACAGCCGGGGGCGATGTCCTTCAGCATGCTCATGAACTCGAGGCAAGCCTTGACCTGGTTGACGTCCACCGACACCGGGGTGACGATGGGGTCGATCCAGATGTCCTCCTCCGGGATACCGGCCTGGGTGGCCCGGTACACCAGGTCCACGCAGAGGGCGGCCCGCTCGGCGGCGTCCCGGGGCATTCCCTCCGTCCCCCAGAGCAGTCCCACCATGGCGCACCCGTACCGGGTCACCAGGGGCAGTTCCTTCTCCAGGCGCTCCGGCTGCAGGGAAATGGAGTTGATGAGGGCCTTGCCCCGGTGCACCTTGAGCCCGGCCTCCACCGCCTCGGGGTTGGTGGTGTCCAGGGAGAGGGGCAGGTCCACCACTTCCTGCACCGTCTGCACCAGCCAGGCCATGGTCTCGGCACCGCCCTTGCGGGCGGGACCGATGTTCACGTCGATGTAGTCCATCCCCGCCCGGGCCTCCTGGCGGACCAGTTCCTGTATGGCGGCCGCGTTGCGTTCCTTGATGGCCGGGCCGTACGTCTTGGACATAATGTTCAGGTTCTCGCCGATCAGGATCACCGCTCGGGCCCCCTTCCTCAGGCAGCGTGCCAGTTCTTGAGGTACGCGGGGATGTGGGCACCCTCCCGCGGACCCACCAGTACCTGCCATCCCTTCAGCTCGTCTTCCAGGGCCCCGCTCTCCGCCGCCAGGTAACCGGGGATGATGATCTTCCGGTGCGACACCCGGTCGGCGATGCCCGACTTCTTCACCAGGGCGGCGATGGTGTCGGCCACGAACTTACCCGCCGCCCAGGCGGTGAGCACGGAGAGGCCCTCGGTGTCCTGCACCAGCAACCAGGCGGGCACCCGGCTGTTCTCGATCTCGCCCGACACGATGAAGTAGGTCAGGGAGAAGTTGGAGGTGACCAGCACGGGCGACTTGTCGTCCGGGTTGCCGATGGGATAGATACCCTCGCTGGTGGCCATGGGCCGCTGCGGGTCGGTGAAGATGTTGAGCCGCGCCACCAGGAGCGGGAACAGGGAGTGCCCCTCCAGGTCGGAGAGCACCACTATGCCGCCGTACTTGGCGATGAAGGTGGCGGCGATGAGGGCCTCCTTCATGGGGTCGTCGGTCATGCGGCAGGGGAACACGATGGTGGGGAACCCAAGGGGCCGGAACTTCTGCAGGAGAGCCGCCCGCCGAATACCCACCTGCTCTTCGAAGGCCGCCTTCAGGCTGCGGGCGCCTCCGTCGAGGACCACGTTCTTGCAGCCCAGGTCGAGCAGCCGCTGGCTGATGGAGATGGCCTCGTCGATGCTGGTCCCCCTGACGCCCAGGGGGGCATTGTGCTGCCTGGCCAGCTCCAGCATGGCCTCCAGGTTATCGGAGGTCACCCCGTAGAGCAGGGGCCGGCTGCCCGGCACCGCCTCCAGGGCCCGGGCCAGCACGGCCGGCTGGTCGCTCATGAGGATCATGGCCGCGCCCCCGGTTTCACCGTGGATGCGCGCCGCCACCCGGGCGAAGCGCTCCGCATCGCCGGAGGCCGCCTCAAGGGCCACCATGTCCGGCTTGAGGATGAGCCCGACCCGCCCGTAGCGCAGGGGGCGGAACTTCTGCGGGCGGGGGGCAAGCTCCTCGGCGGCA
>Ga0080004_1140521_pt1 | contig 15797 bp, 20 predicted proteins | sample WasSprMetagenome_FD_69207 | JGI IMG/M metagenome (GOLD analysis project Ga0080004, IMG submission 69207) | Sulfidic aquatic microbial communities from Washburn Spring, Yellowstone National Park, USA - WS (SPADES assembly) (version 2) | ecosystem: Environmental > Aquatic > Thermal springs > Hot... | reverse complement strand
AGATTCTGGTACTCCCCTACCGTTCCTCCAATTTCAACAATAATTATTTCAGATTGAGTAAATTTTAAGGCCTTATCAATTTTTTCGATTACTTCCAAAGGAACATGAGGAACAACTTCCACGCACTTTCCATCAAAATATAAGCTCCTTTCTTTTTGAATTAAAGACAAATAAACGCTTCCTGTAGTCATATAATTTTCTTTGGTCAGCTCTTTATTTAAAAATCTTTCATAGTGCCCCATATCTTGATCGCATTCTGTTCCATCTTTTAAAACAAAAACTTCCCCATGCTCAATGGGGTTCATAGTTCCAGCATCAACATTTACATAAGGATCAATTTTGACGCAAGTTACTTTATATCCATGCCAAGACAAAATTCTGGCAATTGAAGCTGTAGCCACCCCTTTTCCCACCCCAGACATTACTCCTCCACAAACAAAAATATATTTTTGAGTCAGCAATATAACTGGCAGCTCGCCATCGGACCTCAATAAAAGGATAAAGGTCAGCGGCATTTAAATCTCGGGAACCCACGGGTTTGAAATAGCCGGACCTCATGTTAAACTTAAAAACCGTAAAGCTGAGACCGTAAGTCCGATTATTCACGCCTTATGCGGAGAACTAAAAAAGCGTTTGGAGCACATTGCTGGCGCCATAATCGAGGATAAGGGATTGACGGCAAGCCTACACTACCGCTTGGTTAAGCACGAGGATCTGAACGAGCTCCGGAGGATATTCAGGGATGTGGCAAGCCCATATTTGGGAAGACGCATGATAAGAATTACCTTGGGCAAAAAAGTTTTTGAGATTAGACCAAATTACGACTGGGACAAAGGAAAGGCTGTTGTTTGGTTAATGAATGCGATTGGAAAATACAAAGAGGTAAAGCCTATCTACTTGGGGGACGATGAGACCGACGAAGATGCATTCGCGGCGGTTAAGAAAAAGGACGGGATATCTATTCTCGTCTCAACAAACCCTGGGAAATCAAATGCTGATTTTTTCCTGAAAAACGTAGATGAAGTGAAGGAGTTCCTAGAAAAGCTGGTTTCTCATTACGCCGGAAAGCAGCGGCCAATTTTCGCGCAACCACCAACATGACTCTAAAATTTCCGAATTTAAAAAGGGCTCTCGAAAGCTTGATGAATTTTGATAATTCAAAAATTATGGTGGGCGATTTAATCCCATATCCTCAAGCTCCCTCCAAATCCGATCGTATATTTCTTGCCACTCTTTAATTGGCTTCAGGGTTCTTAAGTCTGTACACTCCGGGAAGCTCTTGCCTCTAGGAGGATTTCTCAACTTGTCCTCATACTTTGGCAAGATCGCCTTCACGATTTCGTTTGCATCGCTTCTCTTCATGCCAGCGGAGCCTTTGAGCACCTCAGCACAGAATTTATTCTCCAGCCCGCTTCCGTAATTAGGATATCTGCACGCGGCTGGCCTCGTCCCAATTTCTACCGCCATCCCTGAAACCGCGTCAGCTAGGGAAATGGCAGCTGTCTCATAAAGCAACATGTCCGTACACGGTCCGCTCACCTGGCTTGTGATCCCTAGATCCATCACATGGGTATTTCTTGACCTAGCCTGGTCCGCAACGCTTGTCGCCCAAAGCGCGGCCCTTCCGCAATTTCCGCTGTAGCTCGCATCGAGAATTGTGCTCTCGATCACCGATGGCAACATGGACGCAGCCTCCAGAATTTGGACCGCTATCGCCCCGACAGCAGCTCCCTCAGGTGATCCAAAGTATGCCCCGATGTTAAGCATGTGCCCGGCCTCTATGGGCCCGCCGCAATTCATGGCGTGTGCAACCCTTGTAAGAATTGAATATGGAAGCTTTGCAGGTTCGGGGATTAAGCAAATCGCGATTGTCCGATCAGGCTCAAAACCACCTGGCACTCCATAGCCACCAAGTTGTCCGTACTCGGTTGGAGCCCCCTCGACCCCCCAGAGGGCCATCCCTGGTCTACCGGCCCTTCTCACGGCCTCCTTCACATAAACTGCCTCCCTTTTCCCAGCGAGGACCTCGTAGGGGGTTCTAGCCCTAACCTTATGCCCGTCTATCGTTATGAAAGTGCAACCCAGCAAAATATCGACAACTTTATACTGAGCTATCGCCTGGCACAGCGGAATATAATATTCCTCGGAGACCGCCAAACCCAGCGCCGACATTGCGGCTGTTATCGGCCTTTCATCATCTGGTCGCCTTGTGACGATTTTTACCCCATCCTTGCCATATCCGAGATCAAGCTCACACGGGCGATTTTCGAGGCCTGCTTTGAGCTCCTCCTCGCTAAACCTCACTATCCTCTCTGTCTCAGGACAAAACATCCCGAGCTCCAAGGCTAGACGGAAACCCGCCTCCCAAAAATCATCTGCCAGCCCATCGTCTGAAGGAATTGGAGTATTGGGATCGTAGACTTTATCCAACCCGTGCTCCTTGAGCATCAGTGCGGTCTTGGATGGAACAATTTTGAAGTCCCAGTCTTTAACCTTGCAGATAGGCCCTTCTTGAGTTTTTTCTAACACGTCCAAAAGTGTAAGCTCCATTTTCTACACCCCAACTATAACGGGTTTTTCCAGCCCTTTGCCTTTTTCCACCAGAATATTGCATAGCTGCACAGCATCCTCGACGTACTTTCCCCACCCGTCCGCCTTTATTTCCCCCGCCCACTCTGGCGGCACAGCAGCTCCCCCTACGATAACGTAATACCTGTCGCGAATGCCTAGATCCCTCAGCCTCTTCACCACATCCTCCATGTAATAGATCGAAGGAGAAAGCAAACAAGAAATAGCGATTATGTCGGCTTTTACCTCCTCAGCTTTTTCCACAAATCTCTTCGGATCTACATCGCAACCGAGATCATAGATTTCGTAGCCGTTTGCGGCGAGCATGGCTGCAACGATGTTTTTACCGATGTCATGAATATCCCCAAAAATTGTCCCTATTACCACTTTACCTCGCCTTAATTTTCCGCTCTCATCCGCAGTCAGCCTTGGCAATAACACGCTGAGCGCGGCATACATCGCGTCTGCGGCGAGCACGACATCTGGCAAAAATATCTCAAGATTTTTGAACTTCTCGCCCACAACTTCCATCCCCTTCTGCAGCCCAAGCTTTATCGCATCAACGGGGTGAATGCCTGCCCCAAGGGCCTCCTCAGAGACTTTTTTTATGGTCTCTTCGTCATGCTCGATTATGAGCTGCCTTAATTTTTCAAAAATTTCCTCCCTTTGAGTTATGGTCCCCCATTTTTATTTCCGTTTTTCTGTACCTATTAAGCTTGACCCTATTTTGGCACAGAATGGAAACTAGAATCGTGATTTAGCGCCAAAATGTACTCCTTTACCGGGCTATGGCAAGTTTTTAGCCATTTTTTGCAAGAGCTTAATACGTGCATTTTTCTAATTATTTTGTTTTTATTTTTCAGTCAAAATAGCCATTGCTGGGAGTAGTATCATCACTCATGCTTTTAGAGGGCTAACAAGCAATTTAAAACGTTTATCCGAATTATGGGTAAAATCCCAAAATGCCATTTCAAATTTAGGAACAAACACTAACTAAAGTGAGGAGCGCTGGGCAAACATTTAAAAGGCGCTGTGACGATTTTTAAACACCAAAGTAAAGGAGTTGAAGAGAGTGTATAGACAAAGAGGAGAACGTGGACCTAGGCCACCTTCGCCTGTCAACGTAGGCGATATTCACACCGTCAAAATCGAAGGACGCGGAAAAGGCGGCGATGGAATTGCCCGCGTACAGGGATTCGTGGTCTTCGTACCCGGAACAAATGTCGGGGATGAGGTAAAGGTTCGCGTTAAAGCCGTTAAGAGAAGGTTTGCTATCGCGGATGTTGTAACAGAGTAGATTTTTTTAGTGAAGGCTTTTGAGGATCTAACGCGAATAGCGCCAAGTACCTTTTTATTTTTAATTTCTTTTTCCTCTTTGCCCTTTGCTCACAATCATTTTTTAAAGAGTTCGAGAAAAAATAAAAAAGAAGAAATTAACTTTAGGTGGCGATTTGAAAACGACTAGAAAAATGGAAGAACTGATATGCCTGGGGATAGAGTCAACTGCCCATACATTTGGAGTTGGGGTGGCGACCGAAGGAGGTCGCATTTTGGCAAACGTTAAAAATGTTTATGTTCCCCCAAAAGGTGGTATCCATCCTAGAGAAGCGGCGCAACACCACGCCAGCGTCGCTGGAAAAACTGTCAGGGAAGCCCTTAAAGCGGCCAAACTGTCCCCGAAGGATTTGGACCTAATTTCATTTGCAAGGGGGCCTGGGTTGGGCCCGACGCTTAGAACTGGGGCTACGGCGGCAAGGGCTCTAGCCATCTGGCTCCAAAAACCTATCGTGGGTGTCAATCACTGCATTGCACATATTGAGATAGGGAGAATGACGACGGGTGCGGTAGATCCAGTTACGCTTTACGTCAGCGGAGGGAACTCTCAAGTTATAGCTTTTGATGCGGGGAGATATCGGGTTTTCGGTGAGACTCTCGACATCCCCGTAGGAAATTGTTTGGATGTATTTGCAAGAGAATTGGGGCTTCCGCACCCGGGAGGACCAAAAATTGAACAGCTCGCAAAGGAGGGGAAAAACTACATCCCCTTACCCTACGTCGTTAAGGGGATGGACATGTCATTTTCAGGTATGCTTACCGAAGCCATTAGAAAATATCGCTCAGGGGCCAACCCCAGGGACCTTTGTCTAAGCCTTCAAGAAACGGCCTTTGCATCTTTGGTCGAGGTGACCGAGAGGGCTTTAGCCCACACCGAAAAAAAGGAGGTTATGTTGACAGGGGGGGTGGCCGCGAACTCAAGACTGAGGGAGATGCTTAAACTAATGGCCGACGAACACGACGCGAAATTTTTCGTGCCACCATCAGAGTATTGCCAGGACTGCGGCGCCATGATCGCGTGGACTGGCATCTTAGCATTTAAACATGGGGCTGGACAAAAGGTTGAGGATACAGGCGTGATTCAACGGTGGAGAACAGATCAAGTTGACATACCGTGGAGAAGTTAGAAGGTCCAACCTTTGGGAGCGAGCGAACTCGAAACCGCTCCCACCGTCAAGATTAAGCGTGCTCTTTACAATGCAAATTTGTGGGTCCATGTCGCTGATAAAAAAAGGAGCAGAGGCAAACCTGTATCTTGAATCCTTTGAGGAGGTATTCCATCTTCCCAGCAAGACCATGCTCGTTATAAAACACCGCATACCCAAAAAGTATCGCGCGCCCCAGCTTGACCTCAGACTCAGAGAAAACCGAACAGCACTGGAAGCCAAGCTCTTAGCGGATGCAAAAATTGCCGGCGTGGCGACTCCAGTAATTTATGAAGTAGATAAACGGGGGGCACGAATAATCATGGAGTTTGTTGAGGGCTCCCAGATTAAAACGATTTTAGACGGGTTAAATGAAGCCGAGATGAAAAAACTTTGTGAAACTATCGGCAGGAACATTGCCCGCTTGCATCTAGCCGGAATTGTGCATGGAGATCTGACAACCTCGAACATGATACTAGCAAAAGACGGCCAAATCTTTTTAGTTGATTTCGGGCTAGGTGAATACAACAACTCGCTTGAGGCGAGAGGGGTTGACCTGCACCTGTTAAAGAGGACGCTCAAAAGCACGCACTTTCGGATCGCAGACGTGGCATTCCGTGCCATACTAAAAGGATATGAGGAAGAATTTGGTAAAGGTGCTCGCGATGTAATAAAAAGAGTTGAGGAAATAGAAAGGAGAGGAAGGTACGTTCCGAGGGAGGAAAGATGGCGCTGATATTCGTGACGGGGAACAAACACAAGTTTAAGGAGATCAATGAGATAGCTAAAAAATTTGGCTTACATATCGAGATGCGGGATATTCCCTGCAATGAGTTGCAGCACGACAGGATTGAGGAGATCTCACGCTTCGCGGTCGAAGAGGCGTGCGCTGCCCTCGAAAAGGCATGTTTTGTTGAGGACGCTGGATTATTCATCAAAGCTCTGCGAGGTTTTCCTGGCCCTTACTCCAATTTTGTATATCGCACCTTGGGCAATGAGGGTTTACTTAAACTTATGGAGGGGGAAAGAGACCGCAGGGCAGAGTTTAGGTCAGCCATTGGATATTGTGAGCCCGGCATGAAGCCTAGGGTCTTTTTGGGAAAGGTTAAAGGCAGCATCGCTCTCGAAGTAAGGGGGAAATTTGGGTTCGGATTCGACCCTGTTTTTGTAGCCGAAAACACAGATAAAACCTTTGGGGAAATGGAAATATCTGAAAAAAACATGATTTCGCACAGGGCAAGGGCCATGCAAAAGTTTCTTAAATGGTATATCCAAAGATGAAAAGAGTTTGGTGTAAGCATGGAAGAGGTAGGCAGGAGAAAGAAAAAAGGTATTGCGCCAAGGCCAACAGAACTCTCCTCGGGGGAGGTGGAGGAATTAACGATAAAATTATTTAAAGGGGGAAACCCTCCAAGCAAGATTGGCCTAATTCTTCGCGATCAATATGGAGTACCAAGTGTGAAGCAAATGGTCGGAAAAAGTATCACCCAAATACTCGAGGAGCACGGATTAAAACAGGAGTTGCCGGAGGACCTCACAAATCTCCTCAGGAAGGCCGTTTTTCTCCGCAGGCATTTGGAAAAAAATCGGAAGGACATCGCATCAAGACGCGCCCTGGAGCTTTTAGAGGGAAAAATTCAAAAGCTTGTCAAATACTACGTCCGAACTGGTGCCCTGCCAGAGGGATGGAGATACGAGCCGGAAAAGGCGGCTTTGCTGGTCCGCTAGTCGCAAAAAAATAAACTTGGCAAAGGTGAACTCTTGCCGCGTGCGGAGATAAAAATGTTCCAAAGTAAGGCCATTGAAGTGGCCGCATTTTTAAGAAAGCACATCGAGAAAAAAAGCCGCATAAGGATCCTCTCCCACCTAGACACGGACGGGATATCTGCCGCAAGTATTTTGATCAAATGCCTTCACGCTCACCAAGTTCCTTTTCACGCGAAATTCAGCCGCCCCCTGAAAACTGATGAGATCATGAAACTGAGCCAGGAAAATTACGATCTTTTCGTGTTCGTAGACCAGGGGAGCAGCCAGATGGCCGCGATTCACAAATACATGCTCGGCAGAGGACACAGCGTGTTAGTATTGGATCATCACCCCGGAAATTTCCCCGAACATGAAAATCTGGTGTATCTCAACCCGCACTCCTGCGGCTTAAATGGGGCCAAAGATGTAAGCGCCGCAGGGATTGTTTACTCGGTGGTCGAACTCATAGATAAGAGCTTCAGATCGTTGCTTACCCTCGCGATAGTTGGTGCGATCGGAGATCGACAGGATTTCCTCCTAGGTTTTACGAATATAAATGAAGTGCTGGCCAAGCGGGCCATGGATCTAGGCCTAATTCGCGCCACGGAGGGACTAAAGCTGATAGGCCGGGAGTTTACCCCTCTGGTCGAGAGCCTAAGGCTATCCATCAGACCATTTTTGCCAAACATCTCGGGAGATCTGGAGGCCTGCAGATCTATCGTCAATGCCCTAGGAGTGAGCTCTAATGGCTCACTCGAAGAGATAGGTCAAGAAAAGGAAAGGAAATTAAGGGAGATCATATTTTCCAGAGTAGGGGGCATCGCCGCAAAAGAGGAATTTTGCCACTCTATTTGGGGAACCATTTACCTCCAGTCCGGTGAGCGGCCCTCTGGCCCAAGGGAGCTGAGAGAATATTCAACTATGCTAGAAGCGTGCAGCAAATTCAACAAGCCAGAAATAGGACTTGCGGCCGCGGTGGGCGATATGCATGCCCTTAATGAAGCCATAACGATGCTTAGAAACTATCAGGAAAAAATGGTCTCGGTAATAAGGTGGCTAATTGAGCACATGGAATACTTTAAGGTCACCCCTTACATGAGGTACATCTACGCGGGGGACGCCGTGGAAACAACCATGATGGGGGAAGCCCTCTCACTTTCTATAGAGTCTGGCCTCGTACCGCAGGACCTCCCCGTGGTTGGGATTACCCAATCCAGCTCAAACGAACTTAAGGTATCGGCGAGGGCCACGCATGAGCTTACTCTGCACGGGTTTGATGTTGGACGCGCCCTAGCGACGGTTGCGTCCTCCTGCGGTGGGGAGGGGGGAGGACATGATGTATCCGCGTCTGCCTTCATACCGAGTGATAGACTACAGGACTTAATAAACGGCCTTGAACTCGCATTCAGGGAACAGGTGAAGCGCGGGGCATAATTTTTTAGATCAGCTACTCCATGGTCCGCTTAGCTGCTGAGGGCGGGATTAAAAATCAAGGATAGATACAGAAATTTGGGGCTAAAATGAGGATGCGGGCTTTGATCACTTGCGAATACTCGAGCGCATCTGTTGCAAAAGCAATTTCTTCGGCCCTTACTCCGGACAATCTTCCTCTGCCCAAGGGGATAAAATTGACAACACTTTCTCTGGGAAAAAAGGTGATTTCAAAAATAGAGGTTGAAGGCAGGGTCGAGACTTTCTTGGGGACCATCGACGACCTGCTTTCATGTACTTCTGTTGCTGAGAGCGTAATATCTAAATGAGTTCCAAGCTTTCCAAAATACAGCACAATTTTGAGCTCACAAAACGTAATTTATCTCGGCCCCGAGCTCTTGGAACGTGGAGACAAACCTAGAATAGGAGGTTTGAAGAGCTTCTGCACGATTCGCTATTCTAGATTTTCCATCCGCTAGCAGACAAGCGGATGCAAGCGCTGCCACAACTGCGTAGTCATCGTGACCATCCAGCTTCGTGCCCTTGAGTTCATTGGGGCCTTCAATCACGAGACCATCGCTCCGCTCAACCACTCTGGCCCCCATTTTTTTAAGTTCCCTGGCCATCGCTGATATCCTGTCTGACTTCATCTGTCTTGCCTCATGCGCGTTGTATATGACTGTTTTTCCGTGAGCATTGCATGCGATCACCGCAATGCTTGGCAAAAGCTCCGGTGATTTTTCTAGATTTATCTTGGTGCCCTTCAGCTTCTGGGGACCAGAAATTGAAAATCCGCCTTTGACTGCGTCTATACTCGCCCCCATCTGATCTAAAATTTTGAGCAGCAATATATCCCTTCCAGATACGCGGTTCGAGCCTTTGAGCTTCAGCTTAGAGCTTGTGAAAAGGGAGGCTGCAATGAAAGGTGCAGTGGCTGCTAGATCCTGGGGCATTTTAGCGTTAAAAACATCGTACGGTTGGTTTAAAATTTTTATATTCTTACCTTGCCTAACCACCTCCGCCCCCGCGGTTTTCATAAGCTCTTCTGCAGCGCTTACTTGAGGGCTGCTTGGAGGCGAAGAAAAGGAGAACTCAAAGGGTTTTTCGGCGAACGGGCAGGGCAACATAAGGGCGGGCAAATAACAATTTCCAACCCTATTTTGGAAAGAAACTTTTCCGCCCTTAAGCTTGCCTCCAAAGACCACAAGTGGAGGGCTATCATCTGGCTTGACGGAGTAAACTTGGACGCCCATACTCTGGAAGGCTGATATAAGCTGGGAAATTTTTCTATTCCTTAGCTGCGCATCGCCGGTAAGGACCGTGACCCTTGGGGAGATCGAGGCAACTGAGGTCATCAAGCAAAGCGATGTTCCGGAATTCCTGACATCCACAACATTTTCCATCTGTTTTAACTCCTGCCCGAGCCCCCACACAGACCATTGATCCTGGCTCTTTTTCACAACGGCACCCATCCCCTCTATAGCGCGAAGCAAACAAAGTGTGTCCTTAACCCGAAGAGGATTTTCGATCGTGCTCTTGCCTTTGGCAAGCAACGCAAGCACAGAGGAAAATTGGGTGTGAAGCTTGGAGGGGGGAATCCTGATCTCCCCGGACAGCGATGTTGCGCGATCCACCGTTAGATCCATTGGGACCACTTTTGAATTTTTTCTGCATTTTTTGCAATTTTTCGAAATAGCTCATTTAAATTTAATTTCTCTTCGGCGTCCAGCACCTCCCTCAGACTGACTTTATCTGGAAGACATCTCGGGAATAAAGAGCAACTCTGCCCTGCAGGATAAGAAAGAAACTCTCGCATGCGTGCCTGCTCAGCGATTTTTTCTATCCTCCCTTCATCAAAACTAAATAAAGGCCTAAAAATGGGTATTCTGACTCCGTACTGAAGAATGCGCAAGTACTCCAGAGAATTCAAATCATCAAACCCTTCTCCAGTCACGACCCCCTCCGCCTTCTCTTCACCTGCTAAGATCTCAGAAATTTTATACATCCCCCTTATGCAAATGGGGCAAATAAGAGGCCCTTGAACATTCTTTGAAAGGACGCCCAGCAGCTCTCCGTATGGAACTACCAAAAAATGAATATTTGAACCTTCCACAGCACGGAAAAATTTTACGATTTTTACCGCAAGCCTTTTTGCTCGCGCATCCGCGTAAGGGCGAGCGTCAAAAAATATCGGGATGACGTTGCACCCTCTTTTCATCATTAACCAAGAGGCAATCGCGCCTTCGACCCGGCCTGAGATAAGGGCGACGACTTTTCCCTGCGTAGAAACAGGTAAACCCCCCGGGCCTGAAAAAACCTCTGTGAAAACGTAAGCGCGTTCGCCGCGAATCTCTATGAAGATCTCTTGATCAGGCTCGGAAAGGTTAACGCGAATCTCGGGAATTTTTTTTAAAATTAACGACCCCACAACGGTATTCACGTCCCTGCTCGTAAATGTGTGGCTTCCCACCCTAGAAGTCCTGACGGCAAAGCTCCTTTTGCCAGAAAGCGATTTTCTGGCTAAATTCAGTGCCGCAGAAGAAATGGCTTCAATCTTGGCCTCAACCTCCACCGAGGGGCTAACGCTAACTATGCCGGGCAATCTGACCAGCCGCCTGATTACTGAACGGGGAGAGCTTGTGCTTATGAATATCCTGCCCCGCTCCCTCCTGAGCTCGAAGCTCAAACCATTTAGAGCGGATTTTATATCCTCCCTTAAGCACCTCTCGAATCTCATCCGGGTGGGCTCACTTTTTAGGGCTAATTCGCCGTAACGTACAATTACTGTTTTAACCATCGCATCGATGTCTTTCATCCTTAAAGAAATAAATTGCCCCTTAATATTTTGCTAGGATTGTGGTGATTTTTTTGGCCGCCCTCTTTATGTCACCCATATCCTTGGCGCCGGCGCAAACTCCCTTGCCCGAGACGAACAGGAGCACTACCACCTTTGGCTCATCCAGCCTGAAAACTAAACCAGGAAAAACCTCTGGCTCATACTCGGTGTTCTCGAAACTTCTAGCTATCCTCTCCAAGTCGAACTCCCTCCCAAAATCGAATGATGCGACTATATTCTGAACCTCGACTTTGGGATCCTTTTTAATTTTTACGCCGACCCTCTTGAGATTTTTCGTGAGCTTCTTTATCGCCATCTTCGCGTCTTCCATGCTCCTAGCACCGACGCAGTTCATTTTTCCAGAAGAGAAGATCAAAAATGAGGCGGGCGGATTTTCTGATTTATAAGCTATGCCTGGGAAAACCTCAGGGTCGTATCTTGCCCCTTCCAACGACCTCGACAATTTCTCAAGGTTAAACGTCACCCCCTCATACGTAACAGAGAGAACAATGTTTTGAACCTCCGTTTTCACCTTTCCCATCTTCCCCCTCCAAATCAAGAAGTATTTTAGATTTAATAACTAATTGTTTTTAACCTTGTCGGCGGGTCGGCGGTCGGCAGTCTATACATAAGCTCTAAGCACGTCTTAATCTTAATACTTCGTGGCTTGACGTAATTTATTCGTGCGGTGCAAGATTTGGGTTTTTATACCAGTTTCAGCAGACAATTAAGAGAGGCGGCTCAAATGGGAGTGACGGTAAAATTTTTTGCTAACTTTCGAGAAATAGTGGGGAAAGATCAGATCGAGATCAGTGGCGTGGGAACGGTTATGAGTCTTTTAAATGAATTGACTAAGAAATACGGCCCTCGTCTTGGAGATCAGCTATTCGACCCGAAAACTCGAAAATTGCGCGGCTATGTAAATATTTTAGTGAACGGCAGGGGGGTTAATCTATTGAGCGGGTTGGACACAAAGCTGAACGATGGCGACGTTGTGGCAATTTTCCCACCCGTCTCCGGAGGCCTGAGGAAAATTTAAATCTTCAAATAATCTTCATCTTTCTTTTTTTAACTCAGGTGAAAACAATGCCGCACACAGGCATCCACAGGAAAGGAGAAATCGATTTTTTTGGCTTGCTCTCCGAACTCAGGCGAAACCTTCCAGAAGATGTGGGCGCGATCGGGTGCTTCATAGGGGTAGTGCGCGGCGTTTCGGATGGTAAAGAAAAGGTGGTGTGGCTAAAATACGAATCAGCAGAAGAGGATGCAGCCAAAACCCTCCACAACATCGCCGAGGATTTTGAGAAAAGGGAGGGAATAAAAAAAGTTATGATACACCACATTATCGACGCCCTAAAGCCGGGCGAGGACGCCATATACGTCTTGGTCGCAGGACGGGGGAGAAAAGATGTCTTCCGAGCTCTCGAAGAAATCATGGATCGAGTAAAGGTTGAAGCGCTTGTCTGGAAAAAGGAGGTAACCGAGAGCAGAGAGTATTGGTCGTATGAAATCCGGGAATCGAAAGATAGCGCGCACTAGGGCAAACTCCTTATTAGTCGGCGAAATGCCAAAGGGATGCAGGCTTTGCATAAAAGGGGCGAAGCTTGTCCTCTTCATAACTGGGCTCTGCACCCGGAGGTGTTATTACTGCCCACTATCAGACAAGAGAAAAGGCCAAGATGTGATATACGCAAATGAAAGGCCGGTTCGATCTTGGAAAGATGTTCTGGAGGAAGCAAAGCTAATGGATGCCTTGGGCACTGGCATAACCGGTGGGGACCCATCCCTTCGTTTTAAAAGGACCCTGCGCTACTTGAAGATGCTAAAAAAAGAGTTTGGGGAGAACCACCATGTCCACCTTTATTGCGGGGGAGAACTCTCTATGAGGCAGCTTCAGCTGCTCAAACGGGCGGGTTTGGATGAAATAAGGTTCCATACATGGTCTTCGAAACCTCTCGAACTGGCGTTGAGGGCCGGCCTCGTGGCTGGAGTGGAGATCCCTACGATACCTGGAAATTTTAGGAGAACTGTGCTTCTCCTCAAAGAGCTCGATGACATGGGCGCCAAATTTGTAAATTTAAATGAGCTTGAATTCTCCGACACAAATTTACGCGCGCTTCAGGAGAGAGGGTTCAAAATCGTATCGGATGAATCTATGGCAGTCAAAGGCAGCGCTGAAATGGCCAATAAATTGCTCAAGTGGGCTGCGGATAAAACAAGCCTTAACGTTCATTTTTGCCCGAGCGCGTTGAAGGACGGTGTTCAGCTGCGGAACAGGCTCAAGCGAAAAGCGAAAAATGTCGCGAAGCCATACGAGGTCATCACCGATGAGGGACTTTTGATAAAGGGTGTAACCTTGAACCTGCCCGTCGGAGAATTAAGCAATGTGCGTATGGCTTTAATTAAAAAATACGGCGTCCCCCGAGAAATGATAGCCATCGATATTCAGAAAAAGAGATTGGAGCTACACTGGTATGTTGCTGAAAAATTGTCAAAGGTTGAGCCGAAGATAAAATTTGCGATCGTTGAGGAATACCCCACTTTTGACAGATTGGAAACGACCCTTATCCCTCTTTAGTTCCGGCCTTATGGCGCTTCAAATAAAGTTTTGCGAGTCTCGCATGCTCTTTAGCGTGCCTTAAAGTTTTCCCAAGCTCATTCTTTTTTAGCTCTCTAAGCCTCCTGGCCGGAATTCCAACGAAAATGGTATTTGGAGGGACTTCAACCCCCTCCAAAACGACTGCACCCATACCTATGATCGCCCCCTTCCTTATCTTGGCGTTGTTGAATATCACCGCCCCGCCCCCTATGAGGCAATTGTCCTCCACAGTGCATCCGTGCAACAGAGCATTATGCGCTATCGTGACGTAATCCCCAACTTTTACGGGGATGTATTCTATTCTTCTCCCCGCGTAAACCTCGCCGGGGTGAATCACTGCATTGTCCTGCACGCATGTGTAGCGCCCTATTTTAACGCTCGCCACATCTCCTCTGATCACCGCGCCGGGCCAGACGCTTGACCCCTCCCCTATGGTTACATCTCCAATTAAGACTGCGGATGGATGAACGAACGCCGAGCTATGGACGCGGGGCCGCTTCCCGCCGAACTCCTCCAATGTCACTCCGCACCCTCAGGTTTCCTTGTTCGGACGAGCACTATATCCCCGATGGCCATAACGCCCTTGTAAGGAATTGAAAGTATTTTGCCCTCCCTGCGCCCAAACGCCAGACCTACTATTACCCCTGCCTTGTCATCTATCAAAACGTCGTCCACTGTGCCCACATATTTCGCCTTATCGCTGTAGACTTTAAGTCCGGGGTATTCGGAGATCTTTTTCATCAGGTCACCTCTTCTCTGTTTAAATTGAGCTTCAGTTTAATAAATATATCAGAGTGTCAATTTTATAGTTTCTGCATCGCCTTACCCGGGTGAAATCCTCAACGTGATTAACTTAAAAGTTTTGCTAAGACCTTTTGATCAAGCTAATTTGCATGCCCTGAGTTACCTAGATTTAACAATTTTTGGTATATGCCTGGTAAGTGGCCTGCACCTACAACGCAGACAATTTTGCCATTACTGATCTTAAGAAGCGATGCTATCCTAGAGGCCATAAACTCATCTCGCTCTTCGATGAACACGTCATATGCCTTAGAGTAAATGCGTTTAAACTCCCGCACAACTTCCGGGACCGCATTTTCATTCATAAGCTTCTCAAGCGAGATTTTTCCCCTCATGGGTAAAAATGCCATAAAAATTTCTGAAAGAAGCTTTAGCTTTTCCAATTTGCCAACGTGAGAGTTGAACCTCTCAAGGGTGAGACCAATATCGCGATCTATTAACTCTACCCTAGCCCCCACTTTTTCCGCGGATCTTATCGCCACCAACATTTCTTCCCCTGCAAATATACCCGTTTGTCTTGCGAACTTATTTTGAAGATGGTAGAGCAGTCTGTTCAATATGAAAAGATTTAGCTGCCCTTCCCGCAAAGCATCGATGGCGCTCACCTTTGCTCTCTGGCCAAGGGCTGAATAGCGCGAAGGGCATAGTTCAACAGCGACTATATCCGGCCTCTCAAGCTCTATTGCCTCCCTGACCTCCGAAATGCTTTTTGGCAGGACATGCGCCACACCTATTATGATTAACCTATCTCCGATCCTTTTTTGCATGTCTCTCTAGCAAATTCTGTGAAGCCAAGTTTTATTCTTTGCCGAAAAATGGAAACTTGGCTCCTGGCTCCCAAAACTTTTTAAAATAATCTGGATAAGAATGCGTGGGTTGCTAACGTGGAAGAGAAAACATTGGAAAGGCTAAAACTAATGCTCGGCGTAAAAATTGAAAAAGTCGAGGAGCAAGAGGATGGGCTAATAATTTATGTGCCTAAGGGACAGGTCGCAAAGGCTATAGGATCTGGAGGGAGCGTCATAAAATCGGCTGAACTTGTCCTGAAAAGAAAGCTGCAGGTCAAGGAATTGTGATGAAACTTCGCTTCACAGGGCTTGAGCTACGCCATATCATCGCCTCAATTTTAGTTCTCGTTGTTGCCGTCTCAGGAGTCGGTTTTCTTCATCTGCCCAGCTTTGCCGCGATCGCTGAGAGGCTCACAGTGGTCTCCCTGCCTTTAGCGGTGGGGTTTGTCGCACATGAGCTTGCGCACAAATGGGCAGCGATGAGGTACGGTCATCTAGCAGTTTACAGGATGTGGACCCTAGGGCTGGGTTTGGCGTTGCTATTTGGG
>Ga0080004_1119093_pt1 | contig 15799 bp, 15 predicted proteins | sample WasSprMetagenome_FD_69207 | JGI IMG/M metagenome (GOLD analysis project Ga0080004, IMG submission 69207) | Sulfidic aquatic microbial communities from Washburn Spring, Yellowstone National Park, USA - WS (SPADES assembly) (version 2) | ecosystem: Environmental > Aquatic > Thermal springs > Hot... | reverse complement strand
TACTCACCAAAATACAGCTTATGGTATTCTGTAACGGTATGAGGTATGTATTTAGTTCCTGTCAGAGCCTCTATCTCCACGCTGGCCGACCCTATGGCTAAGTCAATCTCAGAGTCTCCAATAGGATGCCAATAATAAGTAGCCGTTACGTCTCCAGAAGGCTCAGAGGCAAGCATTATTATACCCCTATTCTCATCTATACTCTCGATTGTGTAGCCCTCCTGAATAATGACATCATCAACAATTTGACCATCATAGTCATAATCAACTAAGGGCTTCTTAGAGGCTCTATACGTCTTGCTGCCTATTTTGGCTAGCTTCTCAGTAGCCTCAAACGGATGCCAACTATTAAATGTCCTAAGCTCCCGAACCGAGGCATACGGCATACCTCAGAAATAAACTCAGCCTTAATGAGCTTCAGATACTTTGAAGACTATAGGTAAGAAATAAGAACTCACACATTGATTGATCCAGATGTTTTTTAGCTATAGACTTTTTCGTTTGAATCTCCTCCCTTAAGCAAACTCAAAGTAGGCCAAATCCCATCTACTGTTAGGATTAATGATCTGCATTCATCTTGGAATATCTCGACTGCATCTCGGTATCCCTTAAGATTTGCAGTTTTCGCGCCTCAGTCCGCTTTTTTGCGTTTTCTTGCCAATGAAATTTTTCGAAGATGAGAAACAAGCTGAAATCTATGGGTCTCGAGAGGGTAAATTTATAATTGTGCTTTGTTAAAAAAGCTTTTAAATGTTATTTTATCGCTTTTATGTGTATGAGTAGTAGGTTTTGCCCCTCCTGTGGGAAAATTAGAATTACTCATAGTTACTGCAATTTTTGTGGGTATAATTCTCTCTTTTCTAGGTCAGGAGTAATATTGGAAAAAGATGAGAAAATATCGTTTGTTTGTAGAGTCCTTGAGGGACATGCTCAAGCCCCATTAAAGAAGGAGAAAACTTTCGAGGTTGTTGGTGCAAATGTGCTTAGATTATTCACGTATATTGGCGGATCTATTTCTGGATCATCCATCGCGAGGACAATATACCTTTTAGGGGAAATGGTGGTCACGTCGAAGAGGTTAATATTCATAAACGATGTTGGATTCTTCACCTCCAAGCCCGTATGTGTCTTCATGCAGCCTATCGACTCAATAATCTCAGTAGGCGTAGGACTGCCACGTGTTCCTTTTTCGAAGAAGTCTCTCTTAATAACTTATAAGAGTGAAGAAACTCTATATGTCATTGATATTCGAACTGATGTTGAGCCTGAAAAGGTAAAATCCTATATCGAGACGACCCTACGTGAAAATACCAGTCGCGCTGAAACATAAATTATGATGTCTCTAAGTATTTTTAAGAGAACAGAAACAACCAGACCTATAGAACAGAATTCTAATAAAGGAGTTTGAAAAAGAGAGTACTATATGATGTGGGGTCCGCTTGATAGAAATCGCATAATTTACGAGTTACAAGTGACAGAGGGGAGAATAAGAGAAATCGATTTTAGAATAATGGAACTAAAGAGACATAGAGCCTCCATATTGGGCAAGTTCTTCTTTACGGATTTTGATAGGACGGAGATTGCTCGTATAGATGCACGAATAGCTGAGCTGGAGTACATGAGAGAAGAATTAAAGAGACGGGCAAATCATCTTAGACAATTGCTATCTCGTTATTAAAATAAACTGTACTATAGTTTACGTTTTGTCCAGAAAAATCTTAAGTTAGAGTTGATGGTATTGCTGGGAATTCGCAAATTTTATATGGCTCTTTTAACCAAAATATTGGGTGGTCTTAATGTCGATTGAAAGAAAATAATTAAAGATATTATGAAAAAAGGTTTGTCTATGGTGGTTGATAGTTTTTCTACTTTAAAGTCAAGAGGTTGGCTTATTCATACTATTGAAAAACCTCCTCATATTGATGGCAACCTTTTCAACTCAATGGGCATCTTTGCGAGTAAAACTATACACCTTCAGACCCCATCTATTTTTAATAAATTTTACCTATATTTAATAATTCGGGTCGAGAAGCTATCTAATCCGTTGGTTTTCTGGACAAAAGAAAAAGAACTACTACATGTGTTTATGGATCCTGTTTTCTTCATTGATCTCATTCCATCAGAAAGCAAACCTACTTTAGACCTAGAGAAGCATGAAAATCTGTTGAAATCATCACATTACCATAATCCATCAGTGACTAAGATTGGACTTGTAGTATATGAACCGTTTAAGAAAAGAGGTGAAAGTAAAGTACATGAAGCTATAAATCATATTACAGATATTACAAATGCATTTAGAGAGTATCATGTATCCAGCAGTTTGATGACTGATTATGGAAACTCAGATAAGAAGCCTGTTAACTTCTTCCTCATATGCTACTCTGTCATAATCACCAATACGAAATTATATATCGTCGAATTTCAAGACGGCACTCCGAGACTATCCTACTCAGACTTCATACAATTCTTAACTTCTAAATGGATAAACTCTACATTTGGAGGAAGATTGCTTAGGAATTTTGTTATTGACTTTGTCAATTTAAATTCCCTAGATGAATATTTAGAACCACTTGACGATGAAATCAAAATATTTTCTGAGGGGCTTTCGACTATGTCGACTTAATAGGTGCTACTATTATAAGAGACGAAGATCATGAGCGACTCACTAAATAACTATGGATTAAGTGATAAAGTTATTTATCTCTTTTTGAAAAGTATTTCTGGAAAAGCAGGTTAATAGAGGATTCATCAAGAGCTGAAGGATATTATGTGAATCTCGGAATGAATTTATTAAATTAAGAAGGAAAGATCAGAGAAATCGATTGTCAAGTTAAGATTACGTAACGCCATCTAAGAGTTCGAAAGAAATTACGCAGCTCCGCTGAACATCAAGTATTTCTCTTGTTTCTATGGGATACTTTTCCGCCTCTCTAACCGTACCATGGCTTGTCTCTAATCTGTAGTTCTCCTGCCTCAGCTCTTCTAATGGCTTCTATTCCAGGCCCTACAAGGGTCACTTCATTCTTACTCCTGAATCTAAACCCCAAAACACCCATGCTTAGCAGATCCTGTAACAGCTCGTTACCTGCCATATGGTATGCACGTATTTCTTCCTTTAAACTTGCTGGAACCTCTGGAACCATTCCCCACGCCTGTAGAGACCAGTATTGAGTTGGAGAGACAATGTTTATGCTGACTGATGCTTCTTTAGGAATTTTGCCGGATGTTTTAAGGTCCTCAGTAAGTAGATATGCCCTACCCTTCAACTCTGAGAGCAGTGTTGAAGAAATATACTTTGTCTCAGTGGTGCTTTTCTGATCACCTAACGTAAAAATATGTAACCAGTAATATTCGTTCTTCCTACGGCTTTCCCATAACACTAAGATGAAATCTCTGCCTTTCTCTAAAACATATGCTCTTCTAAAGGACTTGAGATACGATTCGTAACAATCAATCAAATCTGCAAGCGACCTCCAACGCAGCCCCTCAGAATCATAATACGTAAAAACTGATAATGGTAGTTCCATTTTATCTTTAACCGCCTCTTCGAATATACTCTTGTAATAGCTATCCCAGTAGTAGGATGGGAGTAAAGAGAAATGTGTTTCCTTAAATCTGTCTAACACGCTCTTATCGCAATGGTCATATGTAAACTCTTTTTTGGCTGGGTTGTATCGTATAGCCACGTCTTCAGGGCTTGCCCAGTAAATCCGGTCCTTAACAAGCCTCACTCCAAGAATGCCTGACCTAAGCAATTCCAAGAGAAGCTCACTCGAAGAGATTAGGCGTGTATCGATGTTTAGTCTTTCTTTTAACAGTTTCTTCACTTTCTGGAATTCTTCAGAAGCCTCTGAAGTCCATGCTTCATCGTGAGTGGCAGCGACAAACCATGCCTCAACTAATCCCTTATTATACTTTCTCAGTAGTTTATCGTGTAACATCATTGTGTCGTTATAGAACCTCTCTATCTTTTTACCTGTTATTTCGGCTAGTCCGGTGCATTCACAGTGGATGAAACCATTGTATCCTTCGAGTAGGACGTCGTGTTGCTGACCCTCGGTCTCAGGCCGGGGGACTACTTGTAGTCCCTTGCTAATTGCGTAGGCGGCGAAAATGCTCTCGAGAAATACTCCCTCAAGCCGCAACGCCCCTTCCATCTCTACACGTTGAGAGACACTCACTGTGCCTCACCCTCCAATTTATCTAGGCTCTTTAAGACTTTTTCCTCTCCTACTATATCGCATAGCCTCCAGACTCTCTGTAACAGTCCTCTCCGCTTAACGATCTTCTCTTTGTATTCCCTCAAAGCCTCATCCTTGAGGGGACCTAAAGCTATGGATTTTTCTTCCCCTACCCTTTCCAGTCTCATCAGGTAGCTCTCTCCTACGAAGGGCCCCACCGAGGAATCTACCTCACTCACCATATCTAGTATGAATGCGGTGAGGAGGCCTAGGTCTATATCCCGTTGCTGTCCAAACATTCTTAGTAAGAGCACCCCTCCTGTAATCATGCCTGACCCTATGATCGCGTAGCCAGGATCATCGTGGACAGGTTCAGCCAGCCCCCTACTGTCGAATTGATAGAGCGAAGCCTTCCCGTCTAGATCTAAACTTCCTAGGATCAGCTGAAAGCTCGGATCCAGACCCTCACTCCTGAGTCTCCTAAATCTAGCCATGAATACGTCTTCCATCTCTCTGACCGCGTTACGGACATCGTTAAAGTAGACTAAGCCATCCTCTCCGGCATATTTCTTTAAGATGTCATCAATTACCTCGAAGCCCCATTTTACTAGGACAGGATCTCCCGCCCCACTAACCACGCCTAGAGGCCTCTCATCATCCAGCGCAACCACGTGGATCTTTTTAGCCTCAAATGTTATGCCGAAGGGGGTCGTGGCTCTTGTGTCTGAGACCATTAAGACTGCCTCTCCCTCCTCAAACAACCACTTAAAAGCCATCACTAAAGTCATAAAGAAAGCATATCCACTCAAATATTAAAATCCTTACCGGTAATTATAGACATAAAAGTCTCTTCCTTATCCAGCTTTCCGTCATCCCATAAATCTACCTCAGGATCACGCCCTTCGAAGTTGTTATCCATTATGAATGTCAACCTCATTTCCTTATACCCGAAAATGTTTTCTTGCAAAGAATACGGATTAGAAGAGATATTTTTTAGATTAATATTCGAAAAATCCATTCATGTTTAATGAGATAGCTAAAAATAATTCGTTCTAAAATGACAAAACCCGACGCTACACTTTTGTAAACTTAAGTATGAACTAATTATGGTATAAAACCTTATGAGTATTAATTTGATGCGAGGGCAATTCTTATAACGATAGTGGTAGTAGTATTCTCCTCTGGACTGGATTAAAGCAGCTACAAGACTTTCGTGGGAACCATAAAATTTTTAAGTCAGATGAGAGTAAAATAATATGTGCCTTACCTTTCCGCAAACGAAATAAGATTTGAAAACGGAAAGTACATCCTTTATAATCCCAGCGATCTAATGAACAACTTTCCTTTTTTAGAAGGCAAAGTAGTTATTGGAAAAATAATCTCAATGTATAGAGACGGTAGGACAGTAAGAATAAATAAAGAATTCAAATGCAGGATCGCTCGTAGCGGAAACTATTACATTGGAGAAATTTTGGAGCCTAATCCTTTGGAAGAACTTGGCTTGCCCCTTCCATCTTACTTTCTTATTAGTGTTTCTAAATTTGAGAAGGAGAGTGAACAGGGAGTAGCTACCTTTCCAATAGCTCAAAATATTCTATTGAAAGGAGGCTATACATCTTATTTTGAAGATGAAATTAGAAGAATTTTGAAAGAGGAAGAGGCTGGATTAATTCTCGAGGGAACAATCTTTCATCCCGCGTTAGAAAAATATTCTTCGAGTCTGAAGGAAGCCCTCTCATTATTTGAGGAGGGAAGTTTTGCATATACCAAAACCTCTTGTAGAAAAATACTTGAGGGAATTAAAGGAATAGTTAGTGAGTGGAAAACTATAGATGGAAGCGAAAGTCTCTGCGAGAAACTGAAATCGGTCATTAACACCCTTTATTCATTTGCTTCCGTAGGAGGACCGCATGAAGGAGTCACTACAAAAGAGGAAACCGAACTTATCTTAAAGACCACAGCATCCCTGCTGTTTTACATAAATTCTCTCTTAAAGAATCAAAGGGTAACATAGGATTTTTCTTAACTTCCGCTCTTTAGATGTCCAAAATGTGGATCAAAGGAATATGAGGGATGTAATAGCAATTAAAAATCCCTTCCATAAACTGAGAGATGCGAGGCTTCATCCATACATCCCGAAAGCCTCCCATGAAAAAAGAGGAAAAGATGAAAGTTTACGCCAGACCAGAACGTATAGATTTATTATCGCGATACTTCACTTTATGAAATATGAAACGCATAGTTCCGTTTGCTCTCGTTGCAATAGATAATGACCATATGTGCTAAGATTTTTCGAGGATCTTGTTAACTTAATCATTATTAAGTTAATTTAAATTAAGTTAAAAATATTCCTCCAATCATAATTAATAATGATGGTCGTTGAGGATCATCGAGCTTGCAACTGATAGGGCGAGAAAAAATGAGGCGTTCTCAAACCCTTTCCGAGCCCTATTGTTAGCGATAATAGTGAGTAAGAAATCTGCGTCGTGGAATGATGTAAAGAATCGATTAGAGGTGGCTTGGGGCGAGTTTAATCCGAATACATTAGTCTTCCACCTAAACTGGCTAATAGATGCTGGATTGGTCGAGAAAGTCCCGATGGATGATCGGTACGTCTACAGGCCTACCAAGCTTGGAGTAAAGAGAACAAACGACGAGGCAAGTGAATTGCTCAAAGAGCTTGGTGTACAACATGGTAGAAGGAAGGCTCAGCATCAAGATTAAAAAGAAAGTTATTTAAAGCTAGATATGACTTGATTAGATAGAGAATGGTAGCAATTAGGAGGATGCAAAACAGTGAGCTACGTTTTTGGTAGCATTTTTAATTATCTAAAGGAGAATGGCAATAGTATTAGAGAGAAAATGTTTGCTTCTCAATCACCAATTCTTAATGAGGTTAGCTTATTGATAGAGGGCATGTGGAATAATCTTCCAGGGGGTCATATTGATCTTCCTGAACGAATAGCCGCTGTAGATGGTGGTCTCCTCAGATATAGGTTAGATAATGGGGGCTCTCTCATAATCGCTTCATCCTACCTTGTTGCGAGAAATATTCCTGAGGCATCGAAGAGTATTTGCACGTTTATATATCCACCAAGTCGAAGCATCGGTTTTCTCATAATGAGAACCTTAGAATTAGAGTTAGCAGAGCAGGCTATTTCAAACATGAATAGAGAGGACATATTGTTTTTAGACGGTTCGCTTTATGGATTGATGTCACATCTCCCAATAACACCTAGAAACGCGCCGATGGAGTATGGCGAAGTCCTGCTGCGTTTCTATGATCAGTTAAATAGGCTACTTCGTAAAGCAGAGGAAAAGAAGATCATGTTGTTGAGTGTAAGTAAATATAGTTCATCACGTTTTCTGAAAGAATATATTTTAAAGAGCCTGTTTGATGAAGAACTGGCGCGTCTACGTAATTCATCAATTCTAGAACCGAGAGACCTTCAACACGTCGAGACTCTTCCATCATTAATATATGATAACTCCGTAAAAGCTCTGGAACTTTCGCGAAGGCTAAGAAGAAAGTATGGTCCCTCTCTGGAGAAGATTAATTCTATAGTGGAAGAATTCGCGAGACAGATTCCAGACCTTTTCTTACTGAAGAATTACATACAGGGTTTAGGATTTACAAATCCAATTCTGTTAGGCCCATCGCTAAAACTTCAGAAACTCTTTAAGAAAATTAGTGAGAATGTTGAAGAAGCAACTCTACATTATTTTAAACTCGATCTAAATTACGTCAAAGACGTTAAGGCAACAATAGAGAAAATGCTAAACATATGCTCCGTCTGTTCATTTTATCTAAGATTAGACTCACAGGACTATCCTCTTAAGATCGATGTTCCATCATATGTTTTTAGGACTGTTGAGAGATTTTTTAATGTGGACGAATTAAAGATGGTTGAGAATAACTCTACCACAGATGAGATTGTAGGAGTGTTAAAGGAACTGTACGCCAACAAGGAAATATATAATGTATGGTTATATGAGGCTGATAGAAAAGCAAGAATAAATAGGAAGAGTACAGATATAATTTATCAAATTCTCCTCAAGACGATTGGTAAGATTGATTTGGCAAGAAGGGGCATAGAAGAATCTTGAGAGTTAATAAGGATGGATTGCTTTAAGTTAGAATTCTATAACTTATGGTGGGTTAACAGTGCTAAGCTGGTGGTAAATTTTATTAGCCCCTGAGATTATCTCCAAGTAGGAAATGGCCCAAGTCTCAAGTAATCTTGATAGATTTTTTGGACCTCTTAAAGAGATCGGGGTGGTAGTTGGAGAAGCCAAACCTTTAAGCTTCATTTTTATTGTTAAACCAGAGTTAAGCCATAGCGTACCGGTTTGGGAATATGTAGTCACATCTTTGAATAATGGTGTTGTAGTAGCGCAGATTCAGAATGCCATCTCGTTCAGCTCGATTCTAAACAGAGAATTAGAATTTTCCGCGATCTCCAAGTTAGTGAGCGCAGAAATTGAAGAGCTTAAGCATCTTAGAGAAGCAAAAGTCTTAGCATATATCGATGACATTGAAAGATTTATGAAAGATGGTTTTCATGAAATAACACATAGGCCAAGATACGTAGTTCATCCAGCCTCTCCCGTATTCTTAGCCCCTAAACCATTGCTCGAACGTCTTTATTCAGGAAGAGGTAAGACTATCTATGTTGGCAACCTAGTTACTAGAGAGGACGTCAAGGCTCATTTCTCAATCCGAGGATTCATGAGGCATGTCGCAATTATTGCTCAGACAGGAGCTGGGAAAAGCTATCTAGTAGGTGTCATTATAGAGGAGCTACTTAAGCAAGGAGCTACTCTTATAGTTATAGATCCTCACGCTGACCATGTAAAGCTAACTATTCCAACAGAGAACTGGCCACAGCCACTCGCTGAGAGAGTTGAAGTATTTTCACCTCAGGGCAATTTGATCAAGTATACGGATGTTAGAAACATTAGAAAACTTTCGATAAGATTTTCAGATCTAACTCCTTATGAGATTTTTTATATAACGGGCATTCACGAAGGTTATACACAGATTAGAAGAGTAATCAGCGGGTCAATACGCCACTTAGGCGCTGGGGTCACAATTCAATCCCTAATCCAGTCATTAGAGGATAGGGCCAAAAATCAAAAAGGGAAGGATAGGGATACTGTTGAAAGAGCTCTTAACTATCTCCAGAAGCTGCAGGACTTTAACATTTTCGGTGACAGAACAACAATTCTCGTGGAGGAACTTCTCAAGCCCAAGCAGGCTTCCATAATAGATCTCTCAGGCATACCTGATAGAGAGGCTGACCTCGTTACATATCTTATTCTAAAGAAATTGATAGAAGTTAAGATGGAGGGGAGGAACCACTCCTATAAGTTCCCGGTATTTCTCATAGTTGAGGAGATCCATAAATTTGCCCCACCACCTCAATCTGGCGAAACATTATCACTGCCATTATTCAAGAGAATAGCTGGCGAGGGTAGAAAATTTGGCTTATTCCTCATCGCGGTATCCCAGAGGCCTTCAAAGATAAATCCCGATGTATTAAGTCAGTGTAACAGTCAGATCATTATGAAAATTACAAACCCGATAGATCAAAGAACGGTGCTGGAGACATCAGAGAGACTCGGTGAATACCTGTTCGAAGACTTGCCAGGCCTAGATAAGGGTGAGGCAATAGTTGTTGGTGAGATCACGTCCTTACCTGTAATAATGAAGGTAAGAAAGAGGCATACCATGGAGGGGGGAGCGGATATAGACTTAGATCAATTATTGGATGAGGCATTAAGATGCGTTGATGAGGAAGAGGGTGAAAGGGAGGCACGCCGTAAGGATTGGGATGATTTCATAAAATGGGGTGAGCCGAGATGACGTTAATTGCTCACCTCGCAGATCTTCACCTAGGCTATAGGCAGTATGGTCTATTAGAGCGAGAGGGTGATTTCTATGATGTCTTCAACGAGGCTATAGATTTGATTATTCAAGAGCACGTAAAAATGGTCCTTATCGCAGGGGACATTTTCCACTCATGCAGACCGCCAATTTATGCCCTTTACTGCATGAAGTCAAGCCTGGAGAGGTTATATTCTAAAGGAGTTAAGGTTTACTGCGTTCTAGGAGATCACGACTTCCCAAGAAGGGTTGGAGAATATCCTCCAACAAAACTTTTCGAGGGGGAGTTTTTAAAACGTGTAAGCAAAGAAAATATAGAGATAAGGATTGATGGCGAATCACTTATCATTACTGGGATGGATAGGGTTCCACCAAGCCTTTCTAAGGAATGTTTTAAGGAGTTGGAGGATCTTTCGAAGCAGGCCCAAGGAAAATCTGGAAAGCGTATACTGCTAACACATGTCCCCTCATCTGACACTTTAGGTGGACTAACCCTAAATGATCTTCCAGAAAACTATCATTATTACGCGTTAGGTCACGAGCATGTAAGGCAAATTGGCAATAAAGGTCTTGGAGTGGCCGCATATCCTGGCTCCATCGAAATCATGGATTACAGCGAAGTAACATACTGGAAGAAAGAGGGGAAAGGATTCTATATAGTGGACTTGTCCGGCCCAGAACCCGATATTCAAAGAGTAAACTTAACCTCCATAAGGCCTCAGGAGATCTTTGAGATAAGCCTAAATGAGCCTCTTGAAAAAATAGAAGCAAAAATATCTACTTGGCTCACCTCCCAGCGTAAGAAACCTGTGTTACACTTGCTAATAAAAGATGCAGATTACAGCTTCGATCCTAGGAAGCTTCAGGAACTTGCCGAAATCTTACATAGGAAGGGTTGTCTCGAGGTTAGGTACAAAAGAATAGGCCTTAGGAGTGGTGAAGACATTGGGACCTCACACCGCATAGACCTTGCACAATTTAACATTGAGCAACTTATTAGAGAGCTTTCTTCCAAGATCCTCTTGATAGAGGAAGAAAGGGAGCTGGCAATACAGATCTATAAAGTCTCCCATAAGGATGGTGAAGAAGCTATGAAGAAATTCATATTGCAAAATGCTCCCGATAAAACCTCGGAGGCTTGTTCTGAATGATTGTAAAAGAGATTTATCTCAAGAACTTTATTTCATACAGCGACGCGCACGTAAGCTTCCCGTTAGGGGTGACAGTGATAGTAGGAGAAAATGGTGCTGGAAAAACGGCATTACTCGATGGTATAACGTATGCTCTCTTAAAAGAGCATGGTAGAGGTAGAGATGAAAATCTCATAAATAGGGGGGCAGGTAGCGCGAATATCAGGCTTAAGTTCTCGGTAAGGGGCAAAGATATCGAGGTTGAGTGGAAACTTTCACGCGGTAGGCCCGCATTCGGCTCCCTAAAACTGAAGGGTACAGATGGGGATATTCCCCTAGTAAGGCCAGACTCCGGGGAAAAGACTCTTCTTCCAGAGATCATGAAACTAACAGGACTGGATAAACGAGTCTTCTTAAATGCGATTTATGTTAGGCAGGGGGAGATCGCCAGATTATTAGATGTCCAGCCCCATGAGAGAAAAGAAATTATTGGACAGTTATTGGGGATAGGTGAATTAGAGAATATATGGAAGGCTATGAAGGAGCCAATAGACGCTCTGGAAACGGAGAGAAGCATCCTAGAAAACAGGCTTAGAGAATTGCCGGAAAAGTGTAAGAAGCTTCAAGAAATAAGGGATAGGATCTCGAATGCGGAGAACGAGCTCGAAGAACTGCGCAGGAAATTAAAAGATGTTGATCAGAAAATAGAAAATGTGAAAAATACGCTTGATGAACTTGAAAGAAAGGCCAAAAGGTTTCACGAGCTCAGGATCAATATCGCAGAGCTGGAGGGGGAGATTAAAGAGAGGAGGGCTAGACTGAACGATGTAGACAACCAGCTGCGGCAGCTTGAATCAGCGAGAAGAGCTTTTCAGGATTTTGAAAGCTGCAGCAGCTACTATGAGGAAGACGAGCGAATGAAGGAAGAGCTGGAAAAACTCAGGGAAGAAGGAAGAGATATTGAAAAGAAGATTAAAACTTTAGAATCCAAGCAAAGTAGTATTGAAGTGAGGAAGACCAGAAAACAATCATTAGAGGAAAGTATAAGTCAGACACTTGAAAGGTTTGAAAAGGTTACCGAATTTCAACCAGAGCCGGACAAACTATTGGTGCTTTATCAAAGAATACGTCAGGATTTAGAAATCAAAAGTCAGGAGCTGAAGCGTATCTCTGGAGAGAAGATGAACGCTAAAGAAAAGTGCAGAATGTTAAAGGTTGTATCGGGAATTATTGGCGCTATGACAACCATCTTTCTAGTAATGCTTCTCCTAGCTATACCCATAGCGCCACCTCTACTATCAATTCTCCCACTTATTGCAACTATACCTGTAGTGGTGCTGCTATCTAGGAAGGAGAAAAAACTTGAAAGTGAGATAAGTAACATCCAAGAAGAGATGAGAGAAACTACTGAGAAAATGATAAGTCTAAAGGGGATGGAGGAAGATGTAAAATCCATCCGAGATAAACTGCAAGAAATTGAGGAGCTTGACAGAGAGATTGAGGATTTAGAGGTGGAGGTTCAAGGTTTGGAAAATCTTAAAGAAAGACACGACAACATCATAAATAGCATTAACAGCTATGAGAAAAGGTTGGAGGAGATAAAGGAGTACGTCGAAAAATACCTTAAAGCTGATGGTGTTCTAAATCAGGTTAATGTTAAGACCCAGGTAGAGCTGGAAGAGAAGATTAATCGGCTTAACCAAGATAAGTCAGATCTCATGGGTGAATTAGAAGAATACGAGGGATTATTTGAACGAGCGAGAGAAGAGCTTAATCTATTAAGGTATGATGAAAACGAACATAGCTCAAAGAAAAACGAGTATGAAAATTTACAAGATGAAAAATCTAAAGCTGAAAAGGAGATTGCTGAAATTGAGGGAAGGATTAGAGGCCTGAAAGAGCAGGAAGAAAGTATCAAAGAAGAGATAAGCGAGTTACAGTCACTTCAGGAGAAGTATGAGAGGTTAAATCAGTATATTAGCTCCTTAGAAAGGATTCGTGATGAGATATTCCATAAAGATGCTCTTCAAAGAGTTATCAGGAGACATGCTGCAGCATTGGTGGAGGATAATGCAGGAAGATTTCTCCAAGAGTTTAGTAATTTAAAGTTTTGTGATATAAGTTTGGATGAGGACTTTAATATCACCATTCGCGGTCCAGCGGGAGAGCAAACTTTTGAAATGTTAAGTGGTGGAGAGAAGATTGCCATAGCACTGATTCTGAGATTAAGTATAGCAGCATCGCTCGTAGGTGAAGCACTTGAATGTATAATCATGGATGAGCCAACAATCCACTTAGACTCGGAAAGGAGGAGAGAGCTAGTAAATCTACTCAAAAACTTTAAGGGAGGTAAACGTCTAATACCACAGACCATAATTGTATCGCATGATCGTGAGCTGGAAGAAGCAGCAGACAGGATATATGAGGTGGTAAGATCTGAAGGCACATCGAAAATCAGACAATTGTATTAAAGGTAACGGTCATAGTTTAAAGAATTGGTTTTAAAAATTAGCATCGTAGAGAAAGATGAGTTAGCTTCATGAAGGAGTATTGGTATATTGATAGGAGAACAAGAGAATGAGTTTGTTCTAATCAACTATTAGATGATCCTGATTATGAATTTATGTTTGAGACCGGAGTTGACGAATCCTCTCTGGAAGAAGATAAAGTGTCCAGTTACACCAGTGAAAGAAAATTCAATATGGCGAAGCTTGTAGTAGACATTCTAGACAGAAAACATAGGGTTACTTTTGGACAATTATACAGTGAATTATTATGGCATATGGATAAGGCAGGCAACAAAATTGAGTCTAGACTCCGTAGAATACTTTCAATACTAGAATCAAAGGGCATGATCTTCAGAGTTGATGAATATTATTATAGATTGAATTTAAGAGAATTTGTCGTAAGAAGAAATGGTGAAATACTAGATAAGAAGAAGCTGGCAATTATACTTGGGATACCGTTTGGAAGTATAGAATCCTTGATAAAACTAGCCATAAGTAGAGGATGGCTAAAAACCATCTCTGGTTTAGAAACATATCAATTTCCTACATGTATTTGGAAAATAATGAAAGAGAAATCATGGAAGAAAAAATCAGAAGCATCAGCTGAGGGACAGATTACAGTAGACGTATATACTACAACTCTCGATCTCTGGCCCGAGGATAAACTGGAAAACATTATCATATGATTCCTTAAACGTAAAAGCGTGAGAGTCTTCGTATAATAAATGAAATAATGCGAGATATTTCTTCAGCAAATCACGAGGTTACACAATCATTTACCAGATGGGAGGTTAATGTTAGCACGTTGCCGGAGGGCTTAGGCCTTGATGAAGTTGACCTAAAGATATGGAGGCCTGGAGATGAGATGGAAACATACTTTATCCACTATGTCAAAAAGGTGTGGGGATGGGAGTTCATTGATTGGAAGACCCTACCAGAAGATTAGATAATGCGGCTCTCTTTAATTGACAGAGATGTCTGAATGAAAGGCTGCATTTTAAAAAGATTCATTATCCAAGCCTATGCGGTAACGTATGCTTCAGCAGCTCCCGATCCTCCGTCTCCATATCCTCTTCTGATGGTTCTTCCGCCTCCTCCAGACTCATACCACATGCCACCGCATATAGGGCACTTCTTAAAGGAACCGTAAATTATTGGAACTACTCTTGCCCCACAGAATGGACATGGCTCAGTAGCCATGAGTTTCCCCAAATGATAACTGCTCAATGGACTTATTAGTTTTCTCATATACCGCTCCCAGTGCGTATTTCTCCTAACTTCGTGATTAGCAGTCCCCGGATGGGCTAACGTGAGTTCGTGAATAGCTTTTCAGGAGGGGACGGAGCTGCTGAACAAATAATATGCAGGCTTCTAAAGAGCGTCGAGAAAATATACTATTATCCGAGCATCACCACCATATTTTTATGCGTGAATAAGCTCTTCTGCTCTGTCTCCGATTGCGTCGCTTTGACTGTTTAGGCCTATTTCTCTTGACTCCTCGGTTTCTAGTCATCTCTGCGCTAGTATTTGTTAGATTGTGACTGTAGGTTGAGGGAGTCTGTTTCAATTTCTGGATTATTTTGTATAGGAAATGGCCTAGAACTGTCGGGATGGATACGTATTAAATGGGCTAAAAATTAAGGAATTTGTATAAAGTTTTCTGACAGGTTTCTAGGAGGCGTTTATTTATAAAGCTGTCAGAAATTGATAAAATTAAGAATTTGAAGAAAATGAGCTAAAGTACAGCTTATTTTGATCTGAAGATATAAAAAATTTGCTTTTTATGAAATGGCAGAATGCTGAAAGTTAGAGCAAAACCAGCAAAAAGAATGGGTCTCAATAAGGAGAATTGGTGCGTGATAGGCTTGAAATGATGAGTATTGTAAGAGATTTGAGTTTCTTGACTCCATATAACAGAAGATGCTAAAAAGCTGTAGCCTTAACTTTTTGAGGCTTCATTAGTATGCGCTAGTACAAGAATAGGGGTCTTTCTTTTAGGGTTCCAGTCGCTGGGTCGACTTCGAAACCAAAAGATTCAAGGACAACGACGCCTAGCAAAACCTTATCTATAAAGTCAGATATCCACACATCGAA
>Ga0080004_1137765_pt1 | contig 15805 bp, 10 predicted proteins | sample WasSprMetagenome_FD_69207 | JGI IMG/M metagenome (GOLD analysis project Ga0080004, IMG submission 69207) | Sulfidic aquatic microbial communities from Washburn Spring, Yellowstone National Park, USA - WS (SPADES assembly) (version 2) | ecosystem: Environmental > Aquatic > Thermal springs > Hot... | reverse complement strand
CTCCAGCTCGTGTTCGAGGAGGTGGAGAGAGAGGTTCAGGAGGCCACGGAGCGCGCTCTGGCCGCCGCCCCGCCGCCCAAGACCTCCGTGCTGCTCCATCTTTACTCGGAGCGCGTGGATCCTACCTCGGATCAGTTCCTTTCCGAGCCGGTTTTCGAGGGTGCGCCGCTGACCATGGTGGACGCCATCAATCGCACCCTGCGCGATGAGATGAGGCGCAACCCGCGGATTCTGGTTTTCGGCGAGGACGTGGCTGACTGCAGCCGCGAGGAAAACCTTGCCCGGGTCAAGGGCAAGGGTGGCGTTTTCAAGGTGACTCACGGTTTGCAATGCGAGTTTGGCAGTCGCCGGTGCTTCAATACGCCGCTGGCCGAGGCGGCTATTGTGGGGCGGGCGATCGGGCTGGCGACGCGGGGACTCAAGCCCGTGGCCGAAATTCAGTTCTTCGATTACATCTGGCCGGCGATGATGCAGATCCGCAACGAGCTGGCCACGCTGCGCTGGCGGTCCAACAATGGCTTCTCGTGCCCGGCCGTCATCCGCGTGGCCATCGGCGGGTACCTGCAAGGAGGCGCCATTTACCACAGCCAGTGCGGCGAAGTCGAGTTCACGCATATCCCGGGGCTGCGCGTGGTCATGCCCTCCAACGCGCTGGATGCTTGCGGGCTTTTGCGCACTGCCCTGCGCGCCGATGACCCCGTGCTCTTCCTCGAACACAAGCGCCTGTACCGCGAGCCCTACAACCGATCGCCTTATCCGGGACCGGACTTCACCATTCCATTCGGCAAAGCGCGACTGGTCAAGGCAGGGCGCTCGCTAACCATCGTCACCTACGGCGCTCTGGTCCAGAAAGCTTTGCAAGCTGCCTCGATTCTGGAGACCCGGAATCCGGCTTGGACCATCGAGATCCTGGATCTGCGCAGCCTCGCTCCTTACGACTGGGAAGCGATTCGCGCCTCGGTGGAGAAAACCGCCCGAGTGATCGTGGCGCACGAGGATTGCCTGTCGTTCGGTTACGGAGCCGAGATTGCGGCTCGCATCGCCGACGAGTTGTTCGCGCGGCTCGACGCACCCGTGCGACGTGTGGCGGCGCTGGATACCTGGGTGGCCTATAATCCCGAGCTCGAAGATGAGATTCTGCCCCAGGTGGAGGACCTGGTGTGCACGGCAGAAGCCTTGCTGACTTACTAAGTTGGCCCTGCCCGCCCGGGTAAGTCGGTCTTACTGGCTTAACTGAAATGAGATGCGCAGAAGCGCACCTTCTTTGACTTCGATGGATTGCTGATCGCGGGATCCTCCGTGGACCACCTCGATCTGGTATTTGCCCACGGGTAAGATCAGGGTTGCCGGCGTGGTTTCGGGGCGCGCCTGACCGTTGACGAGGATTTGCGCGCCTGCCGGCGTGGATTCCACCCTGACCGTGCCCGTTTGCGGCGACAGGCCGAGAAAGATCTCACGCGGCGCGCTCATCTCGAAGATGCGCATTTCCGGACGGTGCCCGGGCAGGGTGGCCACGAGCGTGTGTCGTCCCGGAGACAGGACCACAGTACACGGCGATTTGCATTTGGTTTCCGGCTTCCCATCGAAGATCACCTCTGCGCCGGGCGGACTGGTAGTAACCACGAGCTTGTGCTCGGTCGCGGCGGGCGGTGTCCTGCGTGGGCCGACGGCGGGCGATTTCGGCTCTTCGGCAGCGGCTGGGGTGGAGGGCTGAGGTTTCGAAGCGACTGGCGGGACGGGGGCCGGAGCAGGGTTGCTTTCCGGTGGCGAGGAGGGTTGCGGAGCGGAGGGTTCGGCCGCGGCAGGGGCAGGTTCGGTGACCGTCTTCGGTGAGATGTCGGCGGCAGGAGGTTGAGGAGGCACCGCGGCGGCGCGCGACGCCGCCTCTTGGGTGGGGGCAGGCGGCTGAGGGCTGCTGGCGGCCGGGCCTTGCAGCCTTTGGGTCCCGACGAACACGGCTGCGGCAACCGCTACGAGTCCGGTGAGTGTCGCCAAGATAACAGCCGGCCTCCGGCGTTTGCGTTCCCGCGCTGGTGGTGAGGGTTGCGGGGTAGCTTGCTCCAGGCGGGCGGCGACCTCTTCCTTGACGGTAGTTCCCACCGTCGCCGTGGGCAGCGACTCTTCACCGGCTCGCACGCCTGCTTGCCAATCCTTCTTGCTGGCCAGCGCGCGCTCGAGCGCCTCCACGAACTCGGTGCAAGTAGGGTAGCGCTCCTCTGGGTCCTTGGCCAGAGCCCGGTTGAGGACCAGAGAGACCGGCCAGGGCAATGAGGGGTTGATTTCGTGCGGCGGGGGCGGTGGTTCGGCGACAATTTTGTAGAGCACCGTGGTCAGCGTTTCCCCCGTGAAGGGCTTCTTGCCGGTGAGCAGTTCGTAGGCGATCACGGCGAGGGCGAACTGATCAGCCCGGCCGTCCACGGGCTTGCCCTGTACCTGTTCGGGCGACATGTAATTGGGGGTGCCCAGCACGGTGCCCGCGATGGTTAACTGTTGCGAGCTGGAGATCTTGGCCACCCCGAAGTCGGTGATCTTCACCACGCCGTCTTCACTGATCAGGAGATTGGCGGGCTTGATGTCGCGGTGGACAATCCCCTTGCGGTGGGCGTAATCCAGGGCGGCTGCCGTCTGACGGAGGATACTGAGGATGGTTTCGCGGCTGAGCGGCGGACCGTCGGCGAGCAGGCTCTCCAGACTGCGGCCCGGTACGAGCTCCATCGCGATGAAAGCCAGCTCGCCTTCCTGACCGACATCGTAGACCACCACGATTCCGGGATGAGAAAGGATGCCCGCCGAGTGGGCCTCGCGGCGCAGGCGCTCACGCAGCCGCGCGCTTTCCACGGGATCGCTCAGCTCGGCCATGCGGATGGTTTTGATGGCGAGCAGGCGTCCGATGTTGGGGTCACGGGCGCGGTAAACCACGCCCATGGCGCCCCGACCGATTTCCTCCAGAATTTCGTACCGGCCGATTTTTTGCATGAGGCCGCCCTTGGGTGCCAGGCCTGCCGGATTAGCAAACGCCCGCCGCAGCCGCCCTCCACCCGGATACGGGGATCATTCTATCGCACCCGCAGGAGGCTCAAGCGCCTGCCGTGGCTGCACCCCGTCGCCACTTCCGCAGCAGGCGCACCACGATGATCGCGCCCCCGGCCAGCATGATGATGGGGACCACGTTCATGACCCACCACTGCGCGCCTTCCGGTTCAGCCAGGATGCGCGCGCCGTAGCGCTGTTTGTAATAGTCCAGAATCTCGCGCTCGGTCTTGCCGGCGGCTACCATGGCGGCAATCTCCGCGCGCATTGCCTTGGCTTGTTCGCTGTTATGGGTGGCTACCACCTCCTGGTAACAACAGGGCGCCAGAAGCGCGTGTTCGAGCTTCTCGACCAGAGCCCGTTGCTGCGGCGTGACGGCGGGCGGAGCGGCCAGAACAATGCCCAGCAGAATCGAAGCAATCATCTTGCCTCCAGTATGGCACTGCCGGCGAGGCAGCGAAACGGCCTCGAAGCCCGGGAGACGCCAAAGGGTTGCACCGATTGCCATTGACACGCTTGGGGTTGACCGATATACTGAAGCTGATCCGCCGGGGGTTTTGGATTGGGTGAACCCGGAACCTGCACTAATTTCAGTTACGGGGGCCGGGGGCGGGCGATTTCGCCAACGGCCTCTTGTGAACAAGTCTTACGGACAGGGGGTGTGTATGTTCCGATTGCAGTCCGGGCGGCGAGGTGAGTGCGCGCCGGCCCTGTGGCTTGTCACTCTGCTGGTGCTTGTCCTCACGGGAGTGCCAGCGTACGCGCAAGTGCTTTATGGCTCGATCGTGGGCAACGTGGTGGACCCGAGCGAGGCGCCGGTTCCCGGGGCTACCGTCACAGTAACCCAGAAAGAGACCGGCCTCAGCCGCAGCACCACGACGAGCGAGTTAGGCAGTTACAGTTTCCCGAATCTTCCGGCGGGAACTTATGAGGTGCGAGTCAGCAAGAGCGGGTTTCAGACCTACACCCGCAGCGACGTGGCAGTGACGATCAACAGCGTCGCCCGGGTGGACGTGACGCTGGCGGTGGGCGCCGTGACGGAAACGGTGACGGTGGCGGCCAGCGCGGCGGTCCTGCAAACCGACCGTGCGGAAGTTCGGGCCGAGGTTGCGGGCCAGACGCTCGAGAACGTGCCCATCCCGCCGGGCCGCAATTACCAGCACATCCTGGCCACTCTTCCGGGGTTCACGCAGCCGCGAAATGCGCACTCGGTGCCCTCGAACCCGTCGCGCTCGCTTCAATACGAGGTCAACGGGACGGTCTCGGCTTCCAACAACGTGCGGCTGGACGGCGCCACGCAGTACAACATCTGGCTGCCGCACATCACCGCCTATGTGCCTTCGCTGGAAGCGATCGAGACCGTGAACGTGGTGACCAACAGCTTTGACGCCGAGCAGGGCCTGGCAGGCGGCGCCGCCATCAACGTACAGATCAAGAGCGGAACCAACGAGATTCACGGCTCGGCCTTTTGGTTCAACAATAACAACAAGACCAAGGCCAAGCCGTTCTTCACGCCGCCGGGCGAGCGCAATCCCAAAGACATTTTCAATCAGTTCGGCGGCACCTTCGGCGGCCCCATCAAACGCAACAAGCTTTTCTATTTCGTCAGCCATGAAGGCACCCTGATCCGGCAGTTTGCCGCCGGCCTTTACACGGTTCCCACTGCGCTCACTCGGCGCGGAATCATGACGGAATCCGACCGTCCGGTCTACGATCCGGCCACGGGCGACCCCGAAGGGGCCAATCGGACGCCGTTCCCCGGCAACATCATCCCGCCCTCGCGTTTCGAACCGATCGTGCTCAAGCTAGTCGAGCTGACGCCCATGCCGACTTTCCCGGACCGCTTCACCAATAACTTCTATGGCGGCGGGCGGTGGCCTTTCGACCGTCACATTCTGGACGCCAAAATCAACTGGAACGCCAGCGACAAGTTCACCATGTACGGTCGCTGGGGTTATCTGAATTACGACCAGTTCGTGGAGCGCGTCTTCGGGCGGCTGGCCGGCCCTTACGTGACGCGCGTGTTCAACAACCCGGGCAAGGGCTGGGGCGCCACGTATAGTTTGACGCTGGCGGGGACTTACGTCTTCAGCCCTACCTTCATTGTGGACGCCAACTTCGGTTTCACGCGCATGGATACCAACGCCGAGCAGGCGGAAATTGATCAGAAGCTCGGCTTGGATTTCCTGGGCATTCCGGGCACTAACGGTCCGCGCCGGTTCGAGGGCGGCTGGCCGCGCTTCGTCATCGGCGGTCACACCACGATCGGCGAAACCGAAACGTACATGCCATATTACCGCCGGGATCCCCAGTACAACTATCAGGCCAACGTGAGCTGGCTGCGGGGGATCCATGATATCCGCTTCGGTTCGGAGATTTCCTTCCAGCACCTCAATCACACGCAACCTGAGTTTTACGGCGGTAGCCATGGCGGCGCCGGCGGTTTCACCTTCACCGGTGGCGTGACGACCACGCGGGGCGGTCCGGCCGCCAACCAGTGGAACGGTTACGCCGACTTCCTGCTGGGCTTGCCGCAAACCATCGGCAAGATCTTCCAGTTCCCAGACGAGTATGGCACGCGCACCTCGATGTACAGCTTGTACGTGCGCGATCGCATGCAGCTCACCCGCAAACTCACAGTAAGTCTGGGTACGCGCTGGGAGTATTTCCCGATGCCCACCCGCCCCGATCGTGGGCTGGAGCGCTACAACCTGGCTACGAACAAGATGCATGTCTGCGGCGTCGGTGTGGTGCCGAAGGACTGCGGCGTCGAGGTCAGCAAGAAGCTGTTTGCGCCGCGCTTCGGGATCGCGTATCGCGCCACGGAGACCTTCGTAGTGCGGGCGGGCTACGGCATCACGAATGACCCGTGGAACGTTGCCCGGCCGATGCGTGCCAACCATCCCATGCTCATGTCGTTGACCATCTCGGCGCCGAATCCTTATCAGCCGGCCGGCTTGCTGCGCAACGGAATTCCGGTGGTGCGGCAGCCCGACCTGGGCAACGGGATCATTGACATCCCCGGCACCGTGGATGTGAACACGCTGGAGGACCGCTTCAAGCGGGGCTACATCCAGTCCTGGAACTTCATGTTGCAAAAGAAGCTGGGGGACTTCACGGTTCAAGCCGGCTACGTAGCTACGCGGCAGAACAACATCCTCGGGTTCGCCGAGCAGAACTATGGGCGACCAGGCGGCGGTCGTCCCAGCCAGGCCTTCTATCAGAGGTTTGGCCGCACGGCTGCGACGCGGATCGTCGGGCCGGTGGGCAACAGCCACTATGACTCGCTGCAAGCCACGCTGGAGCGGCGATTCCGCGCCGGCTACCATCTGGCCGTCAATTACACCTGGTCCAAGTGCATCAGTGTGGCTGGCGTGAACAACAGCGGGGATTCGCCGGCCATCAACATTCCCGAATATTTCTTCCTGAACCGGGCTCTGTGCGGTTGGGACCAGCCGCATAACTTCAGCGTGATCAATATCACAGAACTGCCGTTCGGCAAGGGCAAGCGGTGGGCGACTTCCGGCGTGCCCGCGGCGCTGTTGGGCGGCTGGCAGGTCAACGCCGTTTTCCTCGCTTACAAGGGCAACCCGTTCAGCGTGGTCAGCTCCGCCGGCCCGCTCAATGCGCCCTTCAACTCGCAGCGGGCTGACGTGGTAAAGCCTAAGCCCAAGAAGCTGGGCGGAGTCGGCCAGGGCCAGGCGTTCTACGACTGGACTGCGTTCCGTCCGGTGACGGAGCCGCGGTTCGGAACGGCGGCCTTCAACCTGCTCCGCGGCCCCGGCCTGGTGAATCTGGATCTGGGTCTGTTCCGTAACTTCCAGATCACCGAACGGCTGCGTTTGCAATTCCGCGCCGAGGCTTTCAACGCCACCAACACGCCGCACTTCGCGAACCCGAGCAACAACATTGACAATCTCCGCCTGTACCCGGACGGCAGCTTCCGCAGCGGCGTGTTCGAGATCACGGGCGTGCGGAATACGGGCCGCGAAGGCGTAGACGAGCGGACCTTCCGTTTCGGGCTGCGCCTGAGCTTCTGAGTTTGCCGCCAGGCGAGCGCCGGGTAAAGCCTGTGTGGCGCCCGGCGCTCTCTTTTTCTCGGAATCGCAGCGATCTTGCCCGTCGCTTCCTTGGTGCTGTAGCCCTGCGCGGTCTCGAATGCTTGACAGCGGGCTTTGCGCTCGAGTAACAATGGCAAAAACCGATGTGGAGGCAGAACTATACCCCGATCGCGGGTCAGCTCGCTGTGTCCGCCCTGGTGGCTGCCGCGCCGATCTTTGTGTTGCTTTATCTGTTGGGCGTCAAGCGCAAGCCGGCCTGGTTGGCGGCCCTGAGCGGCCTCGGGGCCGCAGTGATCGTCGCCATCGCTGCTTACCGGATGCCGCCCGGCATGGTCGCCAACGCAGTTGCTTACGGAGCTGCGTTCGGACTGTTCCCCATCGGCTGGGTGGTTTTCTGCGCGATCCTGCTTTATCGGATCACCGTAGAGACCGGCAAGTTTGAGATCGTCAAGGATTCGGTGGGCAGCCTCACCGAAGATCGCCGTCTGCAGGGTCTCTTGATTGCCTTTGCTTTCGGGGCGTTCATCGAGGGCGCGGCCGGCTTTGGCACACCGGTCGCGGTGGCGGCGGCGATGCTGGCGGGGTTGGGGTTCTCCCCGTTTTACGCCGCGGGAATCTGCCTTCTGGCGAACACGGCGCCGGTGGCGTTTGGCTCGATCGGGACGCCGATTCTGACCCTGGCTACTGTCACCGGCCTGCCGATGGACAAGCTCAGCGCGGCGACCGGTCGCATCTGCGCCCCTGTTTCGCTCATCATCCCGGCCTATTTGATTCTCGTTATGGGAGGCTGGCGGGTGATGAGGCCCGTGCTACCCGCGGTGGCTGCGTGCGGGATCAGCTTTGCGGGTATGCAGTTCGTTGCCTCGAACTGGATCGGGCCGCAGTTGACGGATATCCTCAGCTCGCTGGCCGCGATCGGGTCCCTCGTGCTGCTCTTGCTGGTCTGGAAGCCACGGGATCGTTTCCACCTCGAAGAGGCGGATCCCCAGCCGGCCGCTTTGCGGCGCCACACGGCTGGCGAGTTGTGGCTCGCCTGGGGTCCTTACGCGTTCCTCGTCATCCTGGTGCTGCTGTGGGGCTGGCAGCCGGTGCGGAGCTTCCTGAACTCGTTCCGCGTGGAATTCGCCTGGCCGGGGTTGCACCAGGCGATCGAACGCGTGCCTCCGGTCACGGCTACGCCGTCGCCCTATCCCGCGGTCTATAACTTCAACTGGCTGGGGGCTTCGGGAACCGCGTGCCTGTTCGCCGCTCTGCTGTCGGCTCTGTTGTTACGGCTCAGCCCAAAGGACTTCGCGCGGATCTTCTGGAAGACGTGCAAGCAACTGGCCCTGCCGGAGTTAACCATTGCGGCGGTGCTGGCCCTGGCTTTTCTGATGAATTACTCCGGGGCGACGGCCACACTGGGGCTGGCGTTTGCCGCTACCGGCGCGCTGTTTCCGTTTTTCAGCGCGCTACTGGGCTGGTTGGGCGTGTTCTTGACCGGCTCCGACACCTCGGCCAACGCCCTGTTCGGTAACTTGCAGGTGATCACCGCCAGCCGGCTTGGCTTCAATCCCGTGCTGATGGCTGCTTCCAATTCCGCGGGCGGCGTGATGGGCAAGATGATCAGCCTGCAAAGCATTGCGGTGGCTGCGGCTGCGACCTCGATGGCGCGCGCCGAGGAGGGGCGCCTCTTCCGCTTCACCCTCCGCCACAGCATTCTGCTGGCTTCGCTGATCGGCTTGGTGACGGTCTTTTATGCCTACGTCATGCCCGCGTGGGCGCCGCGGCTGTGAGGTCGAAGTTCGCCAGGCGCGACCTCAGCGGGCGGGGGATGACCTGGCCGCTCCTGAGCCGAGGTCTGCATAGTCTGCAGACCAGCTCGACCGGCGGCCAGCATGCGATCGTCCGGCTCACAACTGCTTCTTTCGATCCCCCGGTGAGATTCCTGCCTTGGCCCTCCCACAAAGCTAAGAGGCAGGGAACGGCGATGGCCTCAGTGACTACCCGCATCACCCGCGAAGAGGAATTGTACTGGCTGGCCCTCCGCATGACACCGGGATTGGGGACACGTTGGATGGTGCGGCTGGTCCAGCACTTCCGGTCGCCGCAAGCCATTTTCCGCGCCTCGCGGAGCGAACTGGAGGGCATCGGCTTGAGCGGGAGCGTGGCCCAGAGCCTGATCAGTGGCTGTGCTTTCGAGGACGCCGTCGTGCAACAGGAAAAGATGCGAGCCGCGGGCGCGGTGGCGATCACGCTGCTGGACGACCGCTATCCGCCTCGCCTGCGGGAGATTTATGATCCGCCGGTCGTACTTTTCGCACGTGGACGCTTGGAACTGCTGGGCTCGCTCATGCTGGCGGTCGTCGGCACGCGCCGGGCCACGCCTTACGGCCTTGCCGCGACCGAGCGCCTGGCGGGAGATCTGGCCCGCGCTGGCCTGACGATCGTCAGCGGCATGGCCCGCGGCATTGACACCGCCGCCCACAAGGCCGCCTTGGCGGCGGGCGCTCCGACCGTGGCCGTGCTCGGCTGCGGCGTGGACATCGTCTATCCAACAGAAAACAGGCGGCTTGCCGAGCAGATTGCCGATCGCGGCCTGTTGCTTTCCGAGTTCCCCATGGGGACGCCGGCATATCCGCAAAACTTCCCTATCCGAAACCGGATCATCAGCGGTCTCAGCGTGGGGGTTCTGGTGGTGGAAGGGGCGCAGTACTCGGGCAGCGCAATCACCGCGCGGCTGGCGCTCGACCAGGGCCGGGAGGTCTTCGCGGTGCCTGGCAACATTACGTCACGGATGAGCTGGGGGCCCAACCTGCTCATCAAGCAGGGCGCAAAGCTGGTGCAGGATTTCAACGACGTGATTGTCGAGTTGCCGCTCGAGGATCGTCGTCGGCTCGCTTTGGAGACCGAGGGCCGCCTGTTCGCTTCGGACACTACCGAGTCGGAGGCGAACCCAGCGATCGCCGATGGACTCAGCGAGGCCTGCCGTCGACTCCTGGCGCGCCTCCATGTAGACGCACCCACTCATCTGGACGAGCTGCTGGAGTCGTGCGAGGAGCTCAGTTCGTCAGAAATCATCGCCGCACTGTTCGAGCTGGAGATGGCGGGACTCGTCCGACAACTGCCGGGCAAGAATTTTGTTAAAGTGTGGGGAGAGTCCCGGTCCTCGTGACCCATCCCTGTGGACCGGGGCCGGCTCCAGCCGGTCTGTACTCCGCTGCTGTTGTCGTATGGCGAAATCTCTGGTCATTGTCGAGTCGCCGGCCAAGGCTCGCACCATCAGCAAGTATCTGGGCAAGGACTTCGTGGTCAAAGCCTCGCTTGGCCACATCAAGGACCTGCCCAAGAACGAGCTGGCGGTTGACATCGAGCACGATTTCAAACCGACTTACGTTCTGATCGAGGGCAAGAAGAAGGTTCTGCAGGAAATCAAACAGGCGGCCAAGAAGGCGGACCGCATCTACCTGGCCGCGGACCCGGACCGCGAGGGCGAGGCCATCTGCTACCACTTGCAGCAGGAGCTGGAGAGCAAGCGCAACGGCGGCCCCCCCATTCATCGCGTCATGTTCCACGAAATCACGGCCAACGCCGTGCGCAAGGCGTTCGAAAAACCCGGCCAGGTGGACCTGCGGCTGGTCGAGGCCCAGCAGGCCCGTCGCATCCTCGACCGGCTGGTCGGTTACAAGATCTCGCCGCTACTGTGGGACAAGGTGCGGCGCGGGCTTTCCGCCGGGCGCGTGCAGACCGTCGCCCTGCGGCTCATCGTTGACCGCGAGCGGGAAATCCGCCAGTTCCAGAAGCGGGAGTACTGGACCATTGATGCGCACTTGCAGGCGCGCAAGCCCCCGGTCTTCGATGCGCGTCTCGTCAAGCGCAATGAGGAAGCCATCCAGATCCCCGACGAGGCCGCCGCACGCCAGATCGTCAGCCAGTTGGAGGGGGCGACCTTCACGGTCCGCTCCGTTCAGCGTCGGGAAAAGCGACGCCAGCCGCCGCCCCCTTTCATCACCTCGACCTTGCAGCAGGAGGCGGCCCGCAAGCTGCGCTTCAGCGTCAAGCGCACGATGATGATCGCCCAGCGGCTTTACGAAGGGGTGGATCTGGGCGAAGAAGGGCCGGTGGGCCTGATCACCTACATGCGAACCGACTCCACCCGGCTCTCGCCCGAAGCCGTCGAGCAGGCGCGCGCTTTCATCGCCGAGAAATTCGGCCGCGACTACCTGCCCGAGACCCCCAATGTCTACCGCAGCAAGAAAGATGCCCAGGACGCCCACGAGGCGATCCGGCCCACCTCGCTGCGCTACACGCCCGAAGCTGTTGCGCCCTTCCTGCAGGAAGACGAACTCAAGCTGTACCGGCTCATCTGGCTGCGTTTCCTGGCTTGTCAGATGACGCCCGCGGTGTTCGATCAGACCACGATCGAAATCACGGCCCAGGGACAGGACGGCGCCGAGTACCTGTTCCGCGCCAGCGGCTCCGTACGCAAATTCGACGGCTTCATGGCCGTTTACGAAGAAGGCAAGGATCAGGCCGACGAAGAGGACGAGGAACTCAAACACAAGCTTCCCGAAGTCAAAGAGGGCGAAAAGCTCAAGCTGCGCCGCCTCACGCCCGAGCAGCACTTCACCGAACCGCCTCCCCGCTACACCGAGGCGACCCTGGTCAAGCAACTGGAGGCGGACGGCGTCGGACGGCCTTCCACCTACGCCACCATCATCTCCACGATCCAGGAGCGAGGTTACGTCACCAAGCAGGGCGGACGGCTGGTGCCTACCGCGCTCGGTATGGAGGTTGCCGACCTGCTGGTGCAAAACTTCGGGGACATTTTCGAAGTGGGCTATACGGCGCGCATGGAAGAGGAGCTGGACGAAATCGAGGAAGGCAAGCGCGACTGGCGCGAGGCCATGCGCGAATTTTACGAGAAATTCCAGCAGGATCTGGAACGCGCCGAGCGCGAGATGACCGACCTGAAGCGGCTGGAGCTGCCCACGGACGAGGTTTGCGAGAAGTGCGGCAAGCCCATGGTCATCCGCTTTGGCCGCCACGGGCGGTTCCTGGCCTGCACGGGCTATCCCGAGTGCACCAACACGCGCGACCTGAAAACGGAGCCGGCTGACTTCAGCGATGCCGAAGCCCCCGAGGAGGACACTCAGGAATACTGCGAGAACTGCGGGCGGCCCATGGTGCTGAAGCGAGGGCGCTACGGCCAGTTCTACGCGTGCAGCGGTTATCCCGATTGCAAGACGACGCGCCGCCTGACCCGCGAAGAGCGCAAGCCAGACCGACCTCTCGATGAGACCTGCCCCGAGTGCGGCAGCCAGCTCGTGGTACGCGACGGGCGCTACGGCGAGTTCACCTGTTGCGTCAACTATCCGCAGTGCAAGTACGTCAAACGCGTGAGCACGGGCGTCAAGTGCCCTGAGTGCGGACAAGGAGAAATCGTCGAGCGGCGCAGCCGGCGCGGACGGACGTTCTACGGCTGCGAGCGATACCCCGACTGCAAATTCGTGCTCTGGCACAAGCCCGTGGCCGAGGCCTGCCCCCAGTGCACTAACCCCTATCTGATCGAGCGGCGCACGCGCAGCGGGGTGCGCATCGACTGTCCCAAGTGCAACTACCAGAAGAGTGCCGTGCCGGTCGAAGTCGGCTGAGGCGCCCGTCGCCTGCGGCTAGCTCCAGCCCGAAGGCAGCAGGCCGCGCCGCACCCGATCCAGCGCCTCCAATTGATAGGCGGGACCCGTCGCGAAAGCAGCGGAGACCAGGAACCAGACGAACCAGGTGGGGACCGCCACGGGCCGCGGCAAGTAGCCGTAATTGACTGCCCACTGCCCCAGGCACCCGAGCACGGTCAGGAAGACCGCAGCGCTGTACGCGGACCAGCAGCGCCCGATCAGGCCGCCGGCCATGGTCTGGGCCGCCCGTCGCAGCGTCAGAGCCTGGAACAGCAGGACCAGCAGCAAGGGATCCACTACGAATCCGAGAGCGCGGTAAAGATCGAGCGGCGCCTCGCGCGCCAGGGTCCAACGGATTCCGTCCCAGGTGTCGTTCACCATCAGGAAAGATGCAACCCCCAGCGCCAGCCAGTCCATCACTCTCAGCTCGCCCGACAAGCCGTGTCGGTCATAAGCTCTGCCCACCAGAGCGAGCGCCGGACTGAGCAGCAGCAAGGCAACTGGACCGGCGAGGGCCAGGCCCGCCCGATGCGTGGTGGAAAGCGGCAGCCAGGGCGCAGGCTGCGCGATGAAGCGGGGGCCGGTGAGGCCGGGGCCTGGTGAAAAGATCTCGGCCAGAACAAATCCGGCCAGCCGTGCCGAGGCGGCGACGCTGATCAGCAACCAGGCGGGGCGCAAGGCGTCGCCGCGTGAGAACCCCAGAAACGCCCGAACGCTCAGCACGGCTTCCGCCAGCGCGAGGCCCACCACGAACGCGGCGCCGGCATACCGCAGGTAGCTGAGGATCCAGAACAGGCTGCCCGTAGCCACCCAGACCGCGACCGCTACCGCGCCGGCCCCCAGATGCAGAGCGGTGAGTGTCGCGATCCACCGTACGGTTGCAGGTTGTGCCCGCCAGCTCACTGCCGCGCGATCAGCGTTTGGACAGAGAGCCAGTCAATCGGAGCGCGGCTTGCGAGAGCCGGACCGCGGCCCGGTAACCGAGAAAGGTGCTCAAGACGTGGCCGCTTCGGGCCAGCATCGCGTGCACAGGCGCCTCGGCGGAGCGTGCAGGCTGGGTGAGGTCGGTGGCGAGTCTGCCCAACTGCACTTCAAGTTCGGCGGCGAGGCGGCGCGCCACCGCGCGGTGCAGAATCGGTCGCCGGGCATCGCGCCCGCCCGCTGCGGGGGCAGCTTCCGAATCCCACGCCTGAACCAAGGCGAGGATCTCTTCGAGTACGGCCTCGCGCCCGCGGAAAGAGTCCGCCTGTGCGCTGGCTTGGACAAGCCGGCGCCACTGCTCACGCATGAGCTGGACCTGATCGCGACAGCGCGGGCACTGGTCCAGATGTAGTCGCGCTAGAACAGGGGCTTCTGCGACACCCGTGGCTAGCGCAGCCAGCTCTTCCACATCCGGATGCGCTCTCCGGCGAAGGGGGGCGAAGAATCTGCTGAAGAATTTGCGCATGCGATTGGCGGAGGATGCGCCCGTTTCAGCGCGCCGTCAGGATCGCGCGGCACTTGGCCAGAGCCCGGCTCAGCAGGGCACCCACGGTCCCGCAGCGCACGTGCAACACATCCGCAATCTCAGCATAGCTCAAACCTTCAGCGCGCAAGCGAACGCATTCGAGTTCGCGTCGGCTGAGGGCACGAACGAGCTGGCGCGCGAGCTGGCGGCGCTCATATTCCTGTTCGGGGCTGACGGCGGGCTGGGCGGCCTCCGGCGGCAACTCCGACTCGTCGCGCCAGCGGTTCCGGCGGCGGGCCATGCAGGCGTTGCGCGCCACGCGATACAACCACGCCCTGCAATCCCGGATCCCGGCGCCCGAACGTAAAGCCGCAAACAATTGCAGGAAGGTCTCTTGGATGACGTCTTCAGCGGTTTCCGCGTCGCCGAGCAACAGGGAAGCATACCGGTACAAGCGGTCCGCCTCCGCGCGGTACCAGTAGATGAGCTCCTGCTCACATTGCCGGGCGTGAGCTGAAGCGGCGCCGGCAGGCGGCGAGATGTGCGGCGGGCTGTCGAGAGCGGAGATTGCGGTCGCCGGGGGTTGCCGTTTTGTTTCGGACAGCTTCGCCATCTGGCCTCGCTCTTCGGGGAGGCGCTTGCCGCCCCGCTGGCTTATCGGGCGCCACGTCGGGTTTTTCTGAAAAAATCCAACGCCCGTGTAAAGAAACCCGGCGCGACTACCCTCTTGATTGTAGAGGAAGAAGTGTTGCGAGAAAAGGGGAACGGCGGTACCAGTACCACCAGCCTATCCGTTATGCTAACCGCGGGCGCCTGTGCACCGGAAATTTCCCCGAGGCGCCGGGCGCGGCAGCGTGGGTCGCAAGTCGTCGAGGTCGCCCTTTGCCTGTTGCCCTTTCTGGCCATCTTGTTCCTGCTGATTGACCTCTGTCTTGTGATCTTTTTGAAGGCCACCTTCCAGCACGCCGTGCGCGAAGGAGTGCGCTTCGCCATGACCGGGCGGACCTTCGAGGGCTTGGGGCACGACGCCTCCATCAAACGCGTCGTCCAGCAATACGCCATCGGTTTCCTGGGCGGCGAGCAGGGCGCCGAAAAGATCAAGATCCGCTATTTCGTGCCCGGCACCCTGACCGAGACCAGCAGCAACGCGGGCGGCAATATTGTCGAGATTTCGATCGAGGGCTTTTCCTGGCGGCCCATGGTTCCGCTGTTCAAAAGCCCGGATCCCGTCATGATTTCGGCGCGCTCGACCGGGATCATGGAGCCATCGCCCGGGGGCGTGCCGCCGCCGCGCTAGCTCTATGGATTGCGAGGAGGAGGACTCATGAGGAAAATCAGGCAACGGCTTCGAGCAGGCAGCGCGGTGATCGAGTTCGCGCTGACGCTGCCCATCCTGATCTCGCTCACGCTGGGCGTTTTCATGATGGGCCTCACGGTGGTGCGCGGGATCTCAGTTGTGCAGGTGACGCGCGACACCGCACAGATGTTCGCTCGCGGATTGAACTTCGCTTACACCGGCAACCAGGACGTGGTAGTGCGGCTGGCCGCGGGACTGGGCATGACGCGCACCGGCGGCAACGGGGGGGTCATTCTTTCCCAGGTGATGTCCGGGG
>Ga0080004_1123324_pt1 | contig 15807 bp, 12 predicted proteins | sample WasSprMetagenome_FD_69207 | JGI IMG/M metagenome (GOLD analysis project Ga0080004, IMG submission 69207) | Sulfidic aquatic microbial communities from Washburn Spring, Yellowstone National Park, USA - WS (SPADES assembly) (version 2) | ecosystem: Environmental > Aquatic > Thermal springs > Hot... | reverse complement strand
TGCCTTAGGCAAGCCTCCAAGTCCGCCTTGACCTTAGAGGACAAGCCCTTGGCTAATTCCCTTAAAACTCTCGAGTGCTTGAAACTATCATAGGCTATGTGAAGTAACAGGGGCTTGAGCCCCTTTTCGGCAATTAAGAGGGCCATGCGGGCGATAGGCCCTTGCCACGGCAATTACGTGAAGAACTATTTTATTGTTCTGAAATGTTTTTCGTGACCTCTTGAAGAGCTTCCTCGCCCTTAATCATGCACTACTCCCCTCGATAATGCTCTTAATAATGAGGAGGATCCTTTGGACAAGGGATATGGAGAGCCTCTCGTCATGAAAGTTAGTAAATCGTGGGCTGGGAGTAAAGCTTAAAAGGAATCCCCTTATCACATTACGCTGACCCTTAAAAACACCTTAGGGGTGGCTATCAATTTGGTTGGAGTAAAAGAAGAGCTAGAACCGTTCTTCAACCCAAAAAGCGTGGCAATAGTAGGTGCCACAATAGCAAGAGGGGTCGGGGTGTTCAACGTCGTAGACAATCTCATGTCATTTGGTTATAAGGGCGAAATATATCCAGTTAATCCAAAGTACGCCGAAGTCTTGGGGAAAAAAGCATACAAAAGCGTCAAAGACATTCCCGGACCAGTAGATCTCGTCATAATAGCCGTTGGAAGAGCTATAGTGCCTAGCATAGTAAAGGATTGTGCGGATAAAGGTGTTAAATCCGTCATAATCGTTACCCAAGGATTTGCAGAGGCTGATGAGGAGGGCAAAAAGCTCCAAGACGAGTTCATGAAGGTCGCTAAAGAAGTTGGCATGAGGGTAGTAGGCCCTAATACCTTGGGAACTCATAATTTCATCGATAACTTCACTTCCTCCTTCATTCCAATAAAGAAGAGGGAGTACGACCCCATCGGCGTTGTTTGCCAAACTGGGCTCTTCTTCGCTGGCTTCCCCAGGTTTAAGTATGCGAAAGCAATAGACGTAGGCGCAGCCATTGACGTTGACCACGTAGACGTCGTAAGGTACTACACCGAAGATCCAAACATAAAGCAAATTTTCGTACATATCGAAGGCTTTGCGAGGCCAGGTCGAGGTAAGGAATTCATCGAAGCTGTGAGAGAAGCTAAGAGGAGAGGGAAGGACGTTATAGTCTTTAAAGTGGGAGAGACGGAAGCTGGTAGAAAAGCCGTGATGTCCCACACAGGAACCCTTGCCGTAGAGGATAAAGTATTCGATGGAATCTTGCAACAAGTAGGGGCTTTTCGCGTAAGGGACTATAACGAGCTTCAGTTAATTAGTAGTGCTCTCCTCAAGCTTCCGAGGATGAAGGGAAGAAGAATAGCGATGTTGACACATCACGGAGCCTCTGGCGTTATGGCAAAGGATGCCGCTGAGGAATTCGGTCTTGAGTGGGCTAACTTATCTGAGAAGACGATAAAGGCGGTAAAAGAACTCTCGCCACCGTGGCTACCAATCGGAAACCCAGTAGACATATGGCCTGGCTTGATGGGCGGTCCCATAAAGATGCACAAGACAGCACTCAAGGCTGTATTAGAGGACGAGAACGTCGATGGCGTTCTTCTCTCGATACACATAGCCGATTATAGCGGTTGGCCTGCTGTCGGAAGCTACGGTCATGTTGATGCTATCGCAGAGCTCGCTCCACAATATGACAAGCCTGTGATCGTAGTACCGATAGGCGTGGAGCAAGAGGCTACTAGAAGAGCCCTCGAGAACGTAAAGAACGTTTTGGTTTGCGACACGATAAGGGATGCGTTTAAAGCCTTTTCCGCTATCGCTCCTCCTACTCCTCCTGAAATGCAATTAGCTAAGTAATGAGAGGGGGTGAGTGATGTGAAATCAAAAGCCCTACGTGAATTATACGAGAAGGGGATAAGAATCCTCGGTGAAAGCGAGAGCAGGAAGATCTTAGAAGAGTACGGCATCCCATGCCCCAAAACTGTTGTAATCGGCTATGAGGAGGGGAAGAGAGCCGAAGAGTATCTTAAAGAATTAAAGCGCTCAAGCGATTGGCCTGGCTACCCACTCTTCCTCAAAATAATATCTCCAGACATAATCCATAAAAGTGACGCCGGTGTAGTCAAGAGGGTCACGTCAGATGACGAGGCGCTAGCGGCAATAGAGACCATCATAAAGAACGCCAAGAAGTACAAAGCTGGAGTAAGGATTAATGGCATTTTAGCCAGTCAAGACGTCTCATCTCCTGAGGCACGGGAGCTCCTCCTTGGAGCAGTATACAATGAGCACTTCGGTCACTTAATTTCGCTAGGAATAGGAGGAGTCTTGGTAGAGGTCTACAAAGACGTTGAGTTCAGGGCTATTCCAATCACAGAGTCAGACGTGTATAGCATGGTCAGTAGACTAAGAGGAAGGGCTATACTAGGGCCATTCAGAGGAATGAGACCAATAAACATGAACGCTCTCATCGACGCGGCTTTAAAGCTTTCGAGGATGATCGAGGAAAACCCCGAAATAAGGGAGATCGACATAAACCCGTTTATAATAGGGCCTGAGCGCGGATTTGCTGTAGATGCACGAATGAGGGTTGAATAATGAATGGTGAAGAGGGCGAGATTAGCGAGACTAAATACATCCCCACATATTGCTATGTGTGTTATGGTGGGCCAGACCCAATATTAGTTAAGGTCGTGGACGGTGTCGCCGTTGGAATCGAACCGAATTATTTCTTAGCACCTAAGCACCACTCTGAAGGGAAGATTTGCTCAAAGCCTTTTGGCTTAATCGACAAGCTTTACGATCCTTACAGAGTTAAATCCCCCCTCATCAGGCAGAACCCGAAGAAGGGGAGAAATGAAGACCCTCAATGGAAGGAGATAAGCTGGGACGAAGCTTTAAGCATTTTAGCCGACAAGTTGAAGAAGGTCAAGGAGAAAGGTGCTGTTGATGAAAATGGTTATCCAAGGGTAGCTCTAACACTAGGAGGAGCTGGATCGCCAGAAGGGCACTTTGGGTTGCTACCGACATTCCTATCAGCGTTAGGCGCTTGGCTTGGAGGACCATTAGACCTGTCTATAGGGACAGGTCAAGGAGTGAAGTGCTATCATTCAGAGCACGTGTACGGCGAGTTCTGGCACCGAGCCTTCATGGTCGTTGCGGACATGCCGCTCACGAGGTATATCTTGTCATTTGGCCATAACAATACCGCTTCAGACGGTGCCCCTGTTTGGAGAATGGCCAAGGCACGAGAGCAAGGACTAAAAATAGTCAAGATCGAGCCTCACCTCTCCGTCAGCGGAGCTTGGGCCGATAAGGTGATATACATCAAGCCTAAAACGGACGCCGTCTTCCTCTACTCCATGATTCACGTCATCTTACATGAAAAGAACTGGAGAGAGGTCTGTGATGTAAAGTTCTTGAAGGAGATGACTAATAGCCCCTATCTCGTGGGCCCTAATGGGTACTTCATGAGAGATCCGGAGACTTTAAAGCCGTTGATATGGGATCTAGTAGATGGAAAGGCTAAGACCTACGATGACCCTACGATTAAGGACTACGCATTAGAGGGAGAATACGTCGTAAGTGGGGTTGAGCTAGGACCGGATGATGTGGTCTGGAGGCACGAGAACGTTAAATGTAAGCCAAGCTTTCAATTACTAATCGAGGCCGTCAAGGACTACACACCCGAGTACGCAGAGAAGGTATGTGACATCCCGGCTGGCACAATAAGAGAGATAACCGAAGAATTCCTCAAATACGCAAACGTTGGCGCGACCATCGAGATTGATGGAGAGAAATTGCCGTACAGGCCCGTCGCCATAGAACTCGGGAAGACAGTTAACAATGGCCCAGGGGGCTACGAGACCTGCTGGGCAAGGACTGTGCTATTAATGCTCGTTGGAGCGTTGGAAGTACCAGGCGGAGTTAGAGGCTCAGGAAGTAGGCTAAATCCACCCTACGAGATACGATGGGCAACAGTCGAGCGTGACGACCGTGATGGCTTCATGCGGCAGTGGTTAAATCCAACAGAGAAAGGGAAGTGGCCGCCAAAGATCATGTTCAGGGCCCCGTATACTGCATTATGCCCGCTCGTGGGAAGCAGAGGCTGGGCAAGCGGAATTGCGCCATATCCTTTGGCTTGGCTATTCATGGACAAGTCGCCAGAGAACTGGCCCCCGCCGAGCCCCCCTGACGTCTGGATAATATATAGAGCGAATCCCGTCAGGACAATGTGGGACCCAGAGCTCGTGGAAAGGGTCATTAAGAAAATACCCTTCATCGTCGATATCACTTGTTACATAGATGAAACCGCTTGGTATGCAGATCTTATCCTTCCTGACCATACCGATTTAGAAGGGCTTCAATTAACTCCCGTCTTTTCAAAGCATTGGTACAGCCTATGGGATGGCTATGGCTTTATACTCAAACAACCCGTCGTCAAACCAGCATACAACACCAAGGACATGACGGAGATAATAATTGAGTTAATGGACAAGCTAGGGGCGCTCAAGGAGTTCATCTCAAGGCTAAATAGAGGGTCGGGGACTGGCATACCACTCTCAGGAAAGAACTATGACTTTAGACTCGATGAGAGTAAAAAGCCCACCTTAGAAGAGGTATGGGACAGGATTTGCAAAGCAGCTACAGCCATGCTTAGCGATGGTAAGGAGGTCTACGGTTTAGAATGGTTCAAAGAGAATTCCCTTTACTTAAAACCATATCCAAAGCTAGAAAGATACCTCTATTACGTCTTTAAGAAGAAGGGAATAAGGTTCGAAGTGCCTTACCAAGAGAGGATCAAAAGGATCGGAGAGGAGTTGAAAAATAGGCTTCACGAACGTGGAATCTACTGGTGGGACAAACAACTCCAAGAATATCAAGCCATACCACGCGCAAAGGACTTCTCTGAAGAATGGGATGAGTTCTATGAGAAGCTAGGCGTGGATCCTAGGAAGTATGATATATGGCTGATCTGTAGTAGAAGCCCTGCGCTGGCATGGACTGCAAACGTATCGAACCCTAGGGCTTTAGACGTGGCATCGAGGTACCTCGATTTTGGAGGTGTTGTGATAAGCTCAGAGGCTGCTGAGAAGAGGGGCATCAAACATGGCGACATTGTCGTAATCGAGTCACCATATGGGAAGGTGAAGAGCAGGGCAGTAGTGAGGGAAGGTCAGAGACCAGATGTAGCTGTGCTTGTCGGTCAGCTCGGCCAATGGGTAGCTCCTCGTGCCAAGGACGTGCTAGAGGCCAACATAAGTGACGTCATGGGGGTGTACATGGACCTCTTAGATGCTGGCGGCTCGAGTTGCGATCTGATAAAGGTGAGGATTTACAAAGCAGAGGAGTGAAAAGTAAAGTCGTGGGGTGGTCCGAATGGTGCATTGGGCAATGGTCATAGACCTCAACAAATGCGTGGGTTGCATGGCATGCATAGCAGCGTGTGAAGTCGAGAATTTCCTCCCTCCCGGGGTCTCGTGGGGAAGAGTGCTCGACTTCGAAGACGGCAAGTACCCAGTTGTCGAGAGGGTATTTCTTCCAATGCCATGCATGCACTGCGAGGACGCTCCTTGCGTAAAGATATGCCCTACTGAAGCCACCTTTAGACGTGAGGATGGAATAGTCCTAATTGACTACGAGAAATGCATCGGATGTAGACTTTGTATGATCGCTTGCCCATACGACTCACGGATATACGTCGAAAAAGTCGACTTACCGTTCTTCTTCGCCATGTTGAAGAAGGATCCGAGGTCGAAGTATCAAAAGATTAAAGAAAAGGTCGTAGCAAAATGCACCTTCTGTGCGCATAGGATCGACAAAAGGAGTGATGGTAAAGTCCCTGGAAAAGATCCAGAGGTCACGCCACTCTGCGTAAACGTATGTAATGGGCATGCCAGATATTTCGGGGATCTCGATGATCCTGATAGCGAGGTATCAAAAATCTTGAGGAAGGAAAAGGATAGAGTTTTCGTTCTTTATGAGAAAGCTGGTACGAAACCCTCGGTCTATTATCTAAGGCGAATTAAAAGGTGATGAAGATGAAGCAGTTACAAGTGGTTGTTATAAATCCATTTACTGGTGGCAAGGTGCCCGGGATCCTATATGATACATGGCGTTTCCCTCTACGCTTTGGCCAGAGAATTCCGGTGTTTGACTATGAAGAAGTCAAGGAAAGACTAAGAGAGATTCGCCGATATACTATTGAGCACATGGAAGAGCTACTACAAAAATTGAAGAATACCATAGCTGAGCGGTATCCGCACATCAAGTTGATTTATGCTAAGGATGCTATCGAGGCCGTAAAGGCGATTAAGGATCTATGCGGGGTTCGCCGCGTTTCGATAAATAAGTCGTGTACTGTTGAAGAGTTGAGGGACGAGCTAATTAGGCAAGGCTTTGAGATAGAAGAAACATACTACGAGGAATTTGAAGGCTTTAAGCCCTTAAATGAAAAGACGCCCTATTGGAAATTGTCAAAGGTGGAGCCAGAGGTTAAATGGTGGTCATACGTCCCAACCTACTTCAGCCTAAGTGGCGAAGCGACGACTAAAGGAGAAGAGAAGGTGGCTCTTCTTGGTGTCAATGCTATCTCAGCTGAAGAAGGCACTGTATTCTTCATGGAACATTCAAGGAACATTACGAAATGCTTACGTGAAGCTTCACACATAATATTTCTAGCAGGGTTAGAGAAAGTAGTTCGGAACAATGAAGACGCTTTGTTGCAAACCCTTTGCGTAGGACTCTTTGGTCTTGAAGGTATCGGAGCAGAGCTTAAAGTCGAAAGTATCGAGAGCGTCAAAAAAGCTTTGAGCGAAGAGGGACGACTGAGCTCTGAAAGAATGAACCCTCAAGTATCAATCCTCTTACTGGATAATGGGAGAAGTGCCATTAAAGAGAGCTTTAGGGAGCTACTCTATTGCATCGGTTGCAGAGCGTGTAATGCTGTATGCCCGTCTTTCCTCACATACGAAAGAGTGTTCGAAGGACCAAGAAGCTGGGTTAGAATGTTTAATGAAATATTTGGCGTTACTAAAGTACCAGCAGGAAATGAGCTAATATGGTCCTGCAGGACTTGCAAGGCATGCGAGGAGCGTTGTCCTCTTTCTCTCGACATTAAGCAAGTCGAGAAATTCATTAAGATGAGGGAGCGCTTAGTAGAAGAGGCAAGGATAGTACCAACTTTAAGAGATGCCCTCAATTTTACCCTTCTTCATGGAAATCCATGGGGGCGAGCTAGGAGCAAAAGAGGTGAGTGGGCTTCTAAGTTGGGCATAGAGAAGTTTAATGCTATGAAGCACGACATTCTCTATTACGTTGGTTGTGCACCATCATACGACATCAGATGCCAGAACATGGCAGTATCGCTATCAAGAATATTCAGAGCTATTGGTGTGAAATTTGGAATCCTCGGCGAGGACGAGACATGTTGTGGTGCAGAGATGAGGAGGATAGGAGAGAGCGGCCTCTTTGAGGAGCTGTCTAAAGGCAATAAAGAGCTCTTTGAAAAACTAGGGGTCAAAAGGATAGTCACGACCTCGCCTCATTGTTTTAACACCTTCAAGAACGAATACGGAATGAACATAGAAGTTCTCCACTACACTCAATTATTAGCAAAGCTGGTATACAGGATTCCCATAAAGAAAGGGCTTGACTATAAGGTCACGTATCACGACCCCTGCTATCTTGGGAGGTACAATCGCATCTTTGAAGAGCCAAGAAAGATTCTCAACTCAATTCCAGGGTTAAAACTCGTGGAGATGCCAGCAAATAGAGAGGACTCTCTCTGTTGTGGCGGTGGAGGGGGTCACATGTGGTTTGATTGGCCGCGCCGACCAAGGCCCTCAGAAGTGCGAGTCAAACAGGCCCTCGAAGTAGGAGCCAATGTAATAGCAGTAGCCTGTCCGTTCTGCCTATCCATGCTAGAAGATGCCGTGAAGACCCTCGGATACGAGGGCAAAATACAAGTAAAAGACATAAGTGAGCTAATATGCGAAGCCATGTCATGACGTCACAAAGATTACGCAAATCTCATTTTTCTCCTTCTTTACGTCGAACTTCAGCTCGAGATAAGGTCACTAGTAGTTATGTGTTTCGGTAACTTTTGTCAATGTTGTAGCGTAAAAAGCGTAGACATACCATAGAGAAGCGCCATGCTCATGAAGTCTTTAGTCAAAAAGTCCGTAGTCTGGTGCTATTATTATGTCTAGCTGGGTTTGTTAAATTAGCTAAAACAATCCTCTCAGTGAAGTATCAATTATTTATACAGCACACTGAACATAGTGTCACATAAGGTCTAGGATTAGAAAAATGAGTATTTATGCCCATCGTCTCATCAGAGAGCGGTTTTACGCTTCAGTAGTGATCTAAAGTTGTTTAAATCCTTTGAAATGGATCGCAAGCATGCCAGGGCCTTGAAGTTCACAGGTGCTTCTTAAGAGCAAACCGTTGCGAGCTTAAACTGTGATGAGTAGCTGTATGCACGTAAACTCTGAAGCATGATGTCGGTTTACCGCCCTCAGAGAGTTTAGAAAAAGGAAGAAGGAAAGAGAAGTAAGGATAGTAAAGGGAGGACATGAGATGGCAATCACATGGTCCATGGCCTAAAAATGTAGTTTCTCATCACAACTCCTTATACCGTAAAACTGTAGAAAGACTTCGTTACAAATTCGTCTTCAACACCTTTCATGCGAATCGTTATATAGTCTAGCCCACTCTTCTACCCTATTAGGGTAAGTGTAGATGTTAAAGCGGTACCCTCGAACGAACCCTATGAGGGTTAATCCAAGTTCTCCTGCTATTTTTATGCCCAAGCTTGTTGGAGCTGATATCGAGACTAGAATTGGTATGCCCACTCGAGCCGCTTTAATAACCACCTCTGATGATAGTCTACCTGTCAATGCGAGGAGTAACTCGCTGAAGTTAAAACCTTTTATCGCGGCTTCGCCTATTACTTTATCAACGGCATTGTGTCTGCCCACATCTTCACTAAACGCTATTGCTTCATTATATCTGTTGACTAGCGCTGCTGCGTGAGTCCCTCCTGAGGCCTTAAATATTAGTGCCCTAGAGTTCAATATTTCAATCGCTTTGAAGATGCTTTTAACACTAAATCTCACTCGACTGGACTTAAGCTTTTGAGCAGCTTTTAGTATCTCTTGACCAACGCTACCATCGTCGTTAGTGATTATCGAACTAAGTCTTCGTAAGCGGTCTAATACATTACTTGTAGATAATTTAACGTATATATTATTTTTTGATAAATTCACTTCTAACAACTCTTTTATATCATCTATTATTCCCTCTGTCAATAGATGTCCTATTACAAGCTCTTTTACTTGCGATGGGAGATAGCGAAAAGTCATATAAAAGTTGTCGTTTATGTAAATGTTAGCTTCCTTCTCTATTGCGACGACATCTCTTCGGGGTTCAAATTCTTCCTTGATCCCATTAAACACTAAGATCTCATGCTCTGAAAGCATTTACCTCACCTTAGCGCATATAAGGCTATGGATGACCTTCTCAATCATGTCACATAGTATCCACTATAACTACTATGCTTGACTGCGGTTGTCTTAGTATACATTATAGCCCCATTTAACTTTTGTTCCAGCACGGCTTGACGACGTTATGCCTTAAGAGTATCCTTCATTGTTGGATCGTAAACAAAAAGACTAAGCAAGCATATAAAGAAGTGACTGGAATGCTCGTCGGGCACGTGATTCGTCGGACATCGACGTTATGTTATAGTAAAGAAAAAGAAAAGGGAGAAGTTAATTTCAGCAATAAATAACCTTAGAAAATCGCTTAAAAGCTTATGCCTAAGTCAATCCATCACTTTCACCACGACCTTTACCTCCTCAGGCCTTATGGCATGCTCGAAAGCATCTTTAGCACGATCTAAGCCCTTTATGACGCTTGTAACAATAGGTCTCACGACACCAAGCTTGAGTAGCTCTATCGCTTTTTCATAGTCTCTATAGGATCCACATCTACTGCCAATTACTCTGACTTCCTTTACTACAGCAATAGTCATGTCAGCAATAAAGAGTGACCCTGGCGTGGACTTTAAGTACACTAAACCGCGAGGTCTGGCAAGCTTAATCGCTATGTCAAGTCCTTCAGGAGAACCTGTGGCCTCGAAAACTGCATGAAAACCTAAACCTAGTGGAGTCTTACTCTTTATGCCTTCTTCAATTTCTTCTACTTCAACGATCTCTACTCCTAAATCTTCAACGTGCTTCTTTTTCTTGCTTTTCCTCCTAATTACAGCTATCGGCTTGAAGCCCATGAACTTTAAAAGTTGTAGTGTCAATAGCGCGAGGTTCCCTGAGCCTAAGACAGCTACTGAAGCATTAGGTGAGAGGGGGAATTGATTAAGAGCATTTACGACAGCAGCCAAGGGCTCGACCGTTACGGCAACTAGAGGGTCTAAGTCTACTACGTGAAGAGCACTTAGCGGGGCTACAAAGTACTCGGCCATCCCGCCGTCGAAGTTTATTCCAAGGATCTTCCTATAGGGGCAATGAATGTAGAGGCCCTCTCTACAAACCTCGCATTGCCAACATGAGAAATTTATTTCAGGGACGACTAATTTGCCTTGCAAGTTAGACGGTTTAATGACCTCTCCTACAACCTCATGGCCTGGCACGAGAGGCCTTTTGAAAAGCCTGTAGGTACCCATGTAGAAGGCTTTGTCAGTACCACAAATGCCAACGGCGATGGACTTTAGGAGCACCCAGTTCTCAGGTACGCTGGGCTCCTTAACCTCTTCAACACGCAAGTCTCGAGGACCGTAGAGAAAAGCGGCTTTCAAGCCTGCCCACCGCGGACAAAATCGGACTCCTACTTGGCTATTTCGTTTTATTGAGATGCTTTTTTGGTAAAACCTTTCCGCTCCTCAACTTAAAGGAGGTAATGGTGTAAACTACTTTGTCTGGCCCCAAGAGCTTAGTTGTTAAGCTGATGAAACAAAAATGAGCTGACCTAGTGATGACTCGACTACTGAATTAGTAACGCTCTTATTATACGTCTTCTTGAATAGTCATGATACACGCAAAACAAGGTAAAGAGACCCGAATGCTTCATGACCATTCCCTATTGTCAAGAGGGGGCTACGAGTAGATCTTGTAGTCACTTAGATGACTGTCACGATATAATGGACGAGAAGGAGGAGGTCATTAGAACCGCACTACGTACTTTGTGGCATCTTAATGTTGCGTTGGTACATGGCGTTATCTGTTCCGTTTTTCTTCCACGCCCTTTATGCACCATGGTATCATGCATCTTAAGACCTAGACTTCCTCTAAGCCCCCTTAATTGAAAGGCAGGCGAACAATCAATCATTAGTAAGCCTACTTGACTAAAACGTCGAAATGGGGAATAGGCGTTTTACCAAGGAGCTAGCTGAAGCCCTTTTATTACACCGCGGATAAGATGACTAACAAAATGATATTTTGGGGCCAATTAAAGGATGAGTACTAGCACAAGAGGTTCCGCAAGAAGAATTTTGTCATCTCATAATCTCCACAACGGCCTTGAATCTTCAGGCCCGATAATGTGCTTAAGGGCTTTCGAAAATCCTCAAAGCTCTTAGCCACCTTCGCTACAATAGGTCTCACGATGCCTATAATTTAAAACTCCATCGCCTTCTTCGTCGTAAGAAGGAGCTCAAAAGGAGATAAATGATATCCATGTGGCCCACCTGAGGGGCTTAGCTCAAGACGTCTGTGAGAGATCAAGTGACTTTAATGCGTCAGAAATTTTTCCACAAAATAATCTATTGAATTGATGGGTTGAAGGAAGCGAGTTTTTGTTTCTTTTTGTCAAGGTCCATCAATATGTCTTGAGTCTAAGAAAAGGCTTTTGCGCTGACACAGATAAAGAATACGAAGTAGAACGGAGTCATGGAGTCCAAATTCATCGGATGTATGTTGGGTTGTTCATTAGGCGACGCCTTAGGCTCTAAGTATGAAGGCCTTTCTATGACTAACATCACGTTAGCGAACGCGGAGTTTACTGGCAAGTGGACCGATGACACTCACATGATGATCGGGGTCGCTGAGTCACTCATAGAGTGCGGAGGCTTCAATGGAGAGCACATGACTTGGACTTTCGTGCATAACTGGCAAAGAGAGCCGTGGAGAGGCTATGGGCCTGGTCCACTTGAGGTCTTTAGGATGATATTGACTGGAACTCCGTGGTTCAAGGCTGCTAAGAGGCTCTATGGCGGCTTGGGTTCATTGGGTAACGGTGGGGCCATGAGGATCACGCCTATAGCATTGCTTTACTATGACGACGAAGAAAAGTTAAGAGAAATCGCATATAGGTCTGCCGCCATTACTCATGCACACGAACTTGGCATGGAGGGGGCGGCTGTACAGGCTTACGCAATAGCTCTAGTCCTTAGAACCAGAGGGCCTCTTAACCCCCAGAGATTACCTTGAAGAGGTAGCACATTTCTCTAGAAGTGACATCTATCGAGACAAGTTAAATAAGGCCATTCAACTGCTTGACGAAAGCGATAGAAGGATCGTGGTAAGAGAACTAGGCAACGGAATGGAAGCCCCAAATTCCGTCCCCACGGCCATATACTGCTTCGCTAGGAATTACGACAGTTATGTAAAAACCGTACTTTACGCGGTGAGCCTTGGAGGGGACGCCGACACCATAGCTGCCATGGCTGGGGCAATTGCTGGAGCCTATCATGGTGAGGAGGGACTGCCCCGAGAATGGATTAAAAAGCTTGAGAGAGCAGAATACATTAAGTGGCTAGCTAAGAAGTTTGTGGAGACTAAGAAAATTACTCGAAACCCCTTAAAAGCTTTCATATTACTAGCCCCTCCGATGGTCTCTCACTCTCGTTAGAGAAAAATTTAAACGACGAGTAGGTGCTTGATCGCTAATTTTTGTTAAGGAGCTTCTTCAAAAACTAGAACCTTTCTTCTCTTGCTCTATGAAAACAGATACAAAATAGTCCACCTTCACGCAGGATGGGTAAAACATAGCTAGACTCCCCATCATCTTACTTCCAAGGTAGTTTCCACTAACGATCTAAGGGTTATTTTAAGTCGACAACGCTTAAGAAGCACGACTGACATATGGGCCTTTTCATCAGATACATTCTGAACACATCACTTACAATCAAGTCTTTGGTTCATGAACCATTACCGTTCGTAGACAAGACCTGTAATCTTCATTGTTTTCAAAACAATGCCCTTGACTTACGGATATAGCTATTGACTCATTTAAGCCATAAAGCGGTTTTGATCGATGATAAAGCTTTAAGAGGCTAAGTTTGTCAATCTGGGAGTTTTATAGTGGCATTGAGCAATAATATGAACGACAGTTACTATACAGGTTCTTGAGGAACTCTTAAATAGTTCCATTCGCTAGGTTAATAAAACCCTTTAACCAAGACACATTTCACGAGAAAACTTCCTAGAATGGAGTTGAGGGGCTAAGAAATGGACAACATACATATGGTTGACGTTTTTAAACACTACGAGCCTAATTATATAGCCTGTTATGTCTTACTCTACGAAAGACTCGCAGTAATAGACCCAGGACCCCAAAGCGGAGTAGGTCATCTTGTAAGAGAGTTGGAAAGACTGAAAGCCAAGCCAGTCGTAATAGCTCCTACTCACGTCCACTTAGACCATGCGGGTGGAGCAGCAGAAGTGGCCAAGCTCTTCTCCGCAAAAATTATAGCTCATCCGAGAGGGGCTAAGCATATAGCTAACCCAGAAAAGCTTTGGGAGGCCGCAAAAGCCATTCTAGGGGATTTAGCCGAGGTCTTTGGCAAGCCTAAAAATGTAGAGGAAGACATGATAGTGGTCGTCGAAGACGGTCAAAAGTTTGACCTAGGTGGGGATGAACTGGTGGCTCTTTACGCTCCAGGACACGCACCTCATATGCTAGCCTACTACTTAAAGGATGCGAAGGTGCTCTTCCCGTCAGATGCTGTGGGAGTGAGCTTTGACGGATATGTAATCCCCTCAACTCCACCGCCTTTTGATTACGAAAAGGCATTAAATACACTTGAGAAATTAAAAAAGCTCGAAATAGAGTCCGTGGCACTTACACACTTCGGTTTAGCTGATAAAGAGGTCATAGAGAAGGCAGAGGAAAAGATAAGAGAATGGTATGAGATCGCCAAGTCTTGTCGCGACTTCATCGAATTTATAGAAAGGCTCATGAAGAAAGACGAGGACGTAAAAGCCCTGTATAAAAGATGTCGTGAAACTTCTCTCGCCATCATCAACTTCAAGAATTCTGCCCAGGGCATCTTTAACTCTGCAAAGGCTTTAAATTCCTAAAATTTTAATCGTCAACGTTGGTAACTTTGAATGAGGAAATCGATAAAAAACATGCCTAGTTAGACGGGTTGCTTAACATACCGTAGCAATAACGGAATTATTCATTGTGATGTTGAGTTGATGAGAGTGGGGAAGACCGTCTGGAATTGCGCGACCCGTCATGAGGTCCAGGACTTTTAAAGTAAACTGAACTGAGTAGCATAAAGATTTTTAAAGCGCATACTAGTAAAAACCTGCCACCACTCCTTGACTTAGCTTGAGTGAAACATCAAGCCCTGACATACTAGATGATCCATATGATCGACTTTGACAAAAAACCCTTAGTCCTAGTCGTAGTTGGTTCTCCAAGAAAGTACGGGTCATCAACGAAACTAGTACGTGATGCGTCTAAAGGAATAGAAGACGCTGGCGGCAGGGCCGAGGTGTTGTACCTTTACGACTATGACATCGGACCTTACATTGGTTGTGTGTCGGACAACGTCAAGTACTGCAAGTTTCCCTGTGTTGTCAATGATGATTTTAACAAAATTGGTGAAAAATCATAGAGTCAGATGGTATCATCTTGGCGACACCAGTATATTGGTATGCGCCTTCAGGTTTGCTAAAGAACTTCGTCGATAGGCTCACGAGCATGGAGAACATGATCTTCCACCAAGGGAGAAGCTTACTCGAAGGGAAGGTCGCCGGCTTCATAGTGACTGGACTTGATTCTGGGATTTCGATGACCATTACCCACTTAATGTTCGTATTGAACAGCATGGGAGTATTGATAACCCCGTGGAGCATGGCCTACAGCCACATGGAGGATGTAGCGAAAGACGAAAAAGCTCTACGCGATGCGTACAACGTCGGCTACCTCGTGGTCGAGACGATAAAGGCTGTGAAAAGCTACGGCAAGCACATAGGCTACAACAAGGATGTTGACGTCAAAGAGCTTGCGGAGATAGCGAAGCGCGTAGCCAGGGAGGGCGATAAGGTAGGGAGACTTGAGGGGCTAGCAAGAATAGCGATACTAAAACCTAACCCATCACCTCGTTCTTGCTGAATCCACGATGACGGCTGTGCTACGTAAGAAAATAGAAAAATTTAAGGATGGGGCTTAGCTAGCCCTCTTGCTGGAGTAGGTACTCCTTAATTTTACTTAAGATCAACCTGTGTCGTCCTTCGTCCTCTGCTATTAATTCGAGCGCCGCTTTGTAAAGCTCTAAGTCCCTCTCGTCTATGAGTGACACTACTTGTAGTATCCTCGAGTTTATGAACATCAAGTACTCCTCGCCAGCGAAGTTCTCGATCTCTTCCATGTGGTCGATGATCGTTAATAGCTCCTCGGGTCTTGTTCTCTCTTTGCGAGAGGCCACGACTTCGACGCTTCCAACGGTCCTTTTCCAAGCCTCGCCCATTTGCCTTAGGCAAGCCTCCAAGTCCGCCTTGACCTTAGAGGACAAGCCCTTGGCTAATTCCCTTAAAACTCTCGAGTGCTTGAAACTATCATAGGCTATGTGAAGTAACAGGGGCTTGAGCC
>Ga0080004_1144214_pt1 | contig 15809 bp, 10 predicted proteins | sample WasSprMetagenome_FD_69207 | JGI IMG/M metagenome (GOLD analysis project Ga0080004, IMG submission 69207) | Sulfidic aquatic microbial communities from Washburn Spring, Yellowstone National Park, USA - WS (SPADES assembly) (version 2) | ecosystem: Environmental > Aquatic > Thermal springs > Hot... | reverse complement strand
TGGGGAACACGTAGAAAGCCCCCTCGGGCATGAGGCAGGTTACCCCCGGCAGCCGGTTCAGCCCCTCCACCAGGAAGCGACGCCGCCGGTCGTACTGCTCGCGCATGGCGGCCACGGGACCCTGGTCGCCCGCGATGGCGGCCAGGGCAGCCTGCTGGGACAGAGACGCGGGACAGGAAACCAGGCATTCCTGGATGCGTGTCATCGCACTGATGATCTCGGCGGGCCCGTGGGCGTACCCCAGGCGCCAGCCCGTCATGGCGTAAGTCTTGGAAACCCCCGAGATGGTGATGACCTGCGGGCGCAGCTCCGGGATGCAGGCCGGGGGGAAGTGCCGTCGACCATCGTAGAGCAGCTTTTCGTACACCTCGTCGGAGATGACGATGAGGCCGTGCCGGTACGCCACCTCCGCGATGCGGCGGATCTCCTCTTCGGCGAGCACGGCCCCGGTGGGGTTGTGGGGAGAGTTCAGGATCAGGGCGCGGGTACGGGGTGTGATGCGGGACTCCACGTCCTCCGCCTGCAGGTGGAAAGCGCACTCCTCGCGCAGGGGAACGGGGACGGCCACCCCGCCCGCCAGGGCGATCTGGGACCGGTACACCGGCCAGCCCGGATCGGGGATGAGCACCTCGTCCCCGGGCCGGACCACCGCCAGGCACGCCGCCGCCAGCGCCCCCACCGCTCCCACGGTCACCAGCACCTCCCGGTCCGGGTCAACCTCCAGCCCGTAGTCGGCCCGGAGCCGGGCGGCAATGGCCCGCCGCAGTTCCGGGATGCCCGCCGTGGGCGTGTAGTGGGTGGCCCCACCCCGGGCGGCGGTAAAGGCGGCCTCCATGTAAGGCTCGGGCGTGGTGAAGTCGGGCTCGCCCACCTCCAGCCGGATGGCATCGGGGAAGCGGGCCGCCTGGGCCATCATGGCCCGAATGGGCGAAGCAGGTAGCGAAACCGCGCGCTCGGACAAGACGGTCAAGGGCGACACCTCCTGCGACTGGCGGGCGCCTTCCGTCCTGCCCGAAACCTACCCACCCGCCCACCAGCAGGATACGCCGGGTCTCCGCCTTTTTCCTTCCCCCGCGGCCGGCCGCGCCGCTGCGGGCCGGCGCCGACAGGGGGCTCCCCCGATGGGGCCGGCAGGAAAAAGGGGCGTGCCCCCGAACCTCTGGACAGAGACGTACGGAATGGGGTGAGGTCCCGTGGAGGCACTTCAGTTCGTGGACAGCGTGCCCAGGTGGATAGTGAGCAAGGTCCTGGGCGGCATCTGGAAGGGAGTGTTCTGGAGCCCTCTCGCCTGCCTGCAGTACCGGCAGGTCCCCGAGCCGGTCCTGCCGGGCCCGGACTGGGTGAAGGTCAAAACCAGGTACTCCGGCATCTGCGGCAGTGACATGAACCTCATCCTCCTCCACGACAGTCCCTCCACCTCCCCCTTCGCCTCTTTCCCGTTCACGGTGGGGCACGAAAACGTGGGCACCATCGCCGAAGTGGGCGCCGCCGTGGACGGCTTCCGGGTGGGCGACCGGGTGGTGGTGGACCCCATGCTGCCCTGCGAGGTGCGGGGCATATCGCCGCCCTGCCGCTTCTGCCAGCGCGGCGACCTCTCCCTGTGTGAGAACTTCACCCGCGGCAACCTCTCGCCGGGGATGCTCACCGGCAGTTGCCGGGACACCGGGGGAGGGTGGAGTCCCTACTTCCTGGCCCACCGCAGTCAGCTGCTGCGCGTCCCCGACCACGTCAGCGACGAGCAGGCCGTCCTGGTAGACCCCTTCGCCTCTTCCCTCCACGCTGTCATGCGCCACTTTCCCGCCCCCGACCAGACCTGCCTGGTCGTGGGGGCCGGCATCATCGGCCTGGGGGTGGTGGCGGGCCTGCGGGCCCTGGGGCACCGGGGGCGGATCGTGGTCCTGGCGCGCCACGCGTTCCAGGCGGACCTGGCGCGTCACTACGGGGCGGACGAGGTGGTACGCACCGGGCCGGGATACGTGCTGCGCATGGCGGAGGCGCTGGGGACGCGAGCCCTGAAGACCATGATCGGCAAACCGGTCCTGGAAAATGGCGCCGACATCGTCTACGAGTGCGTGGGCTCTTCGGGCAGCCTCGACGACTCCCTCCGCTTCGCGGGCCGGGGCGGAAAGGTGGTACTGGTCGGCCTGGCGTCGGTCCCGCGGGGCGTGGACTGGAGTTTCATCTGGCTCAAAGAACTGCAGGTCGTGGGCTCCTTCTGCTACAGCACCGAAGAGTACGAAGGCCGGCGGGTGCGCACCTACGAGGTGGCCCTCGATTTGATGGCCCGGGGGAAAGTGGACCTCACCCCCCTGCTCACCCACCGCTTCCGCCTCCGGGACTATCGCAAGGCTTTCCAGACCCTCACGGACAAGAGGAACACCCGCGTGGTCAAGGCCGTCTTCGTCTTCGACTAGCAGCCCCCACCGGGCCGCGCCCTACCCCGCGGACCCGGAGGGTGAATCGCAGCCGCCTGTCAACGGAGGGCTGCACACGGAGCGGTCTCCAGGGTGCGGCGTCCAGGGAGGACACCTTGCAGTGCGCCGGCGGGCGTGCTATGATAGGGCTGAGCACAACTTTGTGCACAAGGAGGAAGCCCCATGCACGAGCAGGCTCTGGCCGAGAACGAAAGCGTCGGCACCCGTCCGGGCAGCAGCGAGGCCATTGGCACCCACCAGACCGAGGAGGAAAGGATTGGCGCCAGCCTGGCCGACTACTACCAGTGGGAAGACGACGACGTCTTCGGCAAGGCCCGGGCCTTCTCGACCTACCTGGCTTCCATGCGCGCTCGCCAGCACGACCTCTACCGCCGCACCCTGGTGTCCGGCTCCGGCCACCGCGTACATATCCGGGATCCCTTCACCGGCCAGGTGCGGGAAATGATCATGATGGCCTCCAACAACTACCTGGGGCTGACTTCTCACCCGCGCGTGGTGGAGGCGGCGGTCCGCGCCATCCGGGAGTACGGGGCGGGGGCGGGCAGCGTCCCCCTGCTGGCGGGGACCCTGGCGATCCACCGCGAGCTCGAGGAACGGCTGGCCGCCTTCAAGGGATGCGAGGACGCCATGATCTTCGCGGCCGGGTACGCCGGCAACCTGGGGGCCCTGGCCGGGCTCCTGCGCCCCGGCGACCTGGTGGTGAACGACATCTTGAACCACGCCAGCATCGTGGACGGGTGCCGCATGTCCGGCGCCACCAGCAAGGTCTTCCCCCACCTGGACCTGCGGGCCCTGGAGCGCATCCTCCAGAGGGCGCAGGGCCAGTTCCGCGCCAAGATGGTGGTGGTGGACGGCGTCTTCAGCATGGACGGGGACATCGCCCCCCTCCCCGAACTCATCGCCATATGCCGCCGCCACGGCGCCCGCCTCATGATCGACGAAGCCCACGCCACCGGTGTGATCGGCGCCCACGGCCGGGGCACCCCCGAGTACTGGGGCGTGGAGGGCCAGGTGGACGTGGTGTTCGGTACCCTCAGCAAAGCCCTGGGCGGGGTGGGCGGCTTCGTGGCCTCCACCCGGGAGGTCATCGACTACCTGCGCATCTTCGCCCGGCCCTACATGTTCTCCACGGCGCTCCCGCCGGCGGTGGCCGCGTCGGTGCTGGCCGCCCTCGACGTCATCGAAACCGAGCCCGAGTGGCGGGAGCGGCTCTGGGACAACATCCGCTACCTGACCACCCACCTGCGTTCCCTGGGGTTCAACCTGGGCAACGCCCAGACCGCCATCGTCCCCCTGATCATCGGAGACGATTACAAGGTCAACGAGATGGCCCGGCGCCTGCACGAACGGGGCATCTTCGTCAACCCGGTGTTCTACCCCGCGGTCTCGCGCAAGCTCTCCCGCGTGCGCCTGAGCCTCATGGCCACCCACACGCGGGAGGACCTGGACCTCACCCTGGACGCCTGCGAGAAGGTCGGCCGCGAACTGGGCATCATCTGAGCGACCCTCCGGGCGCCCATCCGATCGATCGTCTGGCCGATCATCCGACGGCTCATTCACCGATCATCCGGCGCGCTCTCGCGCGAGGGGGACTGCGTCCGCCCGCACGCGGCCGCGGCGCCGGGTGGCCAGGCAGGCCACCGCCGGCGCAACCACGGCGACGGGGCCCAGCCAGAGGAGCTGGAGCAGGGCGCAGAAATAAAGGAAATTTACCCGGAACGAGGGCAGGCAGGGGCCCAGGCGGGACCCCACGGCGAAGAGGCCCGCGGCCGCGCCCAGTCCGAGCACCACGTACGGGCCCAGGATTGCCCTCTCCACCAGCCAGACCAGGTGCTGCCTGCCGCTCCACTCCTCCGGTGCCGCCGGCTGCGGTGCGGTGCCCCGCCACAGGCTGACCCCCACCGTGACCGCCAGGGCCAGGTAGGCGGGCAGGCCGAAGAGACGGAACATGGTGGGCAGCGACCCGTCGGGAAACACGCTCAGAGAATAAACGTCGCCGAACACCCAGCGGTAGAACACGTGGTACAGAATCAGGTAGGCCACCCCCCAGCCCAGCATCTCCAGCAGGGGGCGGCGCTTCTTCCAGGCCAGCACTCCCAGGGCCGCCAGGGGGACGAGCAGAACGGGCAGGCGCGGCCACCGCCGGGCCCACACCAGCCGCGACCGGGCGGCCATCATGGCACCCTCCGCCTGCCCCATGCTCTTTCGGGCCGACTCGAAGGCCCGCTCGTACTGGGAAGCTTGTAGCTGGGCGCGGGCCTCCTCCAGGGTGGCAGCCGCTCCGGCCAGGCCATCCGTGGTGGTGGCGGTGTCAGCCGACGCGGTGGACTGCGACGAAGGCGGGGCACCCGCGGATTCGGGCTGCCCCATCAGTCGGGCCACGGCGGCCACGTAGGCGCGGGCCAGGGCAAGAAACTGAGAGGCCCGCTTCACTTCCTTGTCGGCGCGCACCTCGTCGGGCACGTCCAGCCCCGCCCAGAGCACCTGACCGAGGGAATGGGCGGGCACGGGAAGGCCCAGGAGAGCAGCCACCGTGGGGACCACGTCCACCTGCCGTGCGGCCGGAATCTCGCCCGGCCGCACGTGCGCCCCCACCATCACCAGGGGGACGGTGGTGACCACCCGCTCCCAGCCCCCGTGGCCGCTGCCGCCCCGGTTGTTGCGGTCCAGGTGACCGTGGTCGGCAGTCACCACGAGGACGTCCTGGCTCAGATCGAGGCAGGAGGCCAGCCCGGCGATCATCCCGTCAATCCCGCGGGCTGCCTCCAGGTATTCCTGCGCGGCGGCTCCGCCCGCCCGGTGGGCCGCCTCGTCCGCTCCGCTCAGGTGCACGTACGTGAGGTCCGCCTCCTGCGCCTCCAGAGAGGCGCGAGCGCGGGCGTAAAGTTCGTGGTCCGGGTACTCCCCCACCACGGCCCGGTCAACCCGCGGGTTGATTTCGCCCCAGTAGGTGTACCCGAACAGGGCCGTCTTCAGGCCGGCCCGGTGAGCCACCGCGAAGATGGTATCCACCCTGACCTGGCCGGGGTGGCTGTTCATGGTGACCCCGTGGTATTCCTGCCAGGTACCGGTGGAGAGGACCGCGTAACCCGGCTTGGAAAAGGACGGCTGTCCGGTGGTGAGGGTGGTCCAGGCCCCGGCCCGGCGCAGGGATTCGAGAAAGGGCATCTGGCGGGACACATCCGCCCGCAGGCCGTCCACCACCACGACCACCACGCGGCGGGCCAGGCGGGCGCTCTTCTCCCCCGGCTCGAGGGGCCCCACCTCCACCGGCGCGTATGCATCCAGGTCACGCTGCAGGCCCATGGCCACCATGGCCGCCCCTGCGGAAACCACCAGGAGCGCCACGGGCACGAGCACAAGAACCAGCCAGCGCCAGCTTCGCCCGGCTCGCCGCTCGCCCATCAGCATCCCCCCACCCCAGACAGGTTCGCCACGCCCGTGCCGGTTCCTGCGCATGGCAGCGCAGGGCCGCCTGACGGGCGGGCTGACCTGCGCCCGCCGGGGCGGCCCCGTAACGTTATGCAGAAACGCCGCAATTGTCCCCGCGCGCACGGGCACACCCCTGGCCCCGCGAGCCGCCGGAACCGCACCGCAGGCGGCCCGCTCGTGATCCGATCCACCCGGAACTTACGCCGCAGGAAGCCCGCAATCGTCCTCCCGATCACTAATTTGCGCAATATTTGGTATTGCCGGTATAATGGTAGCGGCGCATGAGAATGGGGACACACCCGGGGGGCGATGGCCGTGAGCGAACCACTGGGCTCCGTACTGGTCGTCGGCGGCGGGATCGCCGCCATGCAGGCCGCCCTGGACCTGGCCGAGGGCGGCTATTTCGTTCACCTGGTCACCTCTGGGGCCAGCCTGGGGGGGCGCATGGCCCAGCTCGACAAGACGTTCCCCACCAACGACTGCGCCATGTGCCTGCTGGGGCCCCGCATGACGGAGTGCCTGAATCACCCCAACATCCAGATTCACACCCTCACCACCCTGCAGGCCCTGGACGGGGAGCCCGGCCGCTTCCGGGCCCGCCTGCTCCGCCGTCCCCGCTACGTGGACGAGAGGGAATGCACCGGCTGCGGCGACTGCACGGCCGTGTGCCCGGTGGAGGTGCCCGACGAGTTCAACCTGGGGCTGAGCCGGCGCAAGGCCATCCACCGCCCCTTCCCGCAGGCGGTGCCCAACAAGTTCCTCATCGACAAGCGGGGGAAATCCCCCTGCCAGCAGGCCTGCCCCTCGGGGGTCAACCCCCACGGGTACGTGGCCCTGGTGCGCCAGGGGAAGTACCTGGAGGCGTGGCGACTCATCCGCCGCGCCATACCCTTCCCCATCATCTGCGGGACGGTGTGCCACCACCCCTGCGAGACCGTGTGCCAGCGGGGCACCGTGGATGAGCCGGTGGCCAAGTCCCGCATCAAGCGCTTCGTGGGCGAATACGTCCTCCGCCAGGTGGAGGAACTGGACCGCATCATCCGGGAAGACATGGAGCCCCCGCGCCCGGAGAAAGTGGCGGTGGTGGGCTCCGGCCCGGCCGGGCTGGCCTGCGCCTACCACCTGGCGCGGCGGGGCTACCCGGTGACCGTGTACGAGGCCCTGCCCGTGCTGGGGGGCATGCTGCGGGTGGGCATCCCGCCTTACCGCCTCCCCAGGGAACTGCTGGACGCCGAGATCGACCTCATCCGCCGCATGGGGGTGGAGTTCCACACCGGCGTGGCGGTGGGGCCCGACCTGCCGCTCATGAAACTGTTCGAGATGGGGTTCCGGGCCGTGTTCCTGGGCATCGGCGCCCACGAGCCCCTCTTCATCGGCCTGCCGGGGGAGAACCTGCCCGGCGTCTACCACGGCGTGACCTTCCTGCGCCTGGCCAACCTGGGCCAGCCCCTGCGGGTGGGGAAGCAGGTGGCGGTCATCGGTGGGGGCAACACCGCCATCGACGCCGCCCGTACCGCCCTGCGCCTGGGCGCCGAAGAGGTCACCGTGTACTACCGCCGGTCGCCCGACGAGATGACGGCCCTTCCCGAAGAGGTGGAGGAGGCCCGGGAGGAAGGGGTCCGTTTCCTGTTCCTGGTCAGCCCGGTGGCGGTACTGGGCGACGGCCGCACCCGCGCGCCGGAGGACGGCCACCGGGGCGAGGAGGTGGGCGTGACCGGGTTGCGCCTCATCCGCAACCGGCTGGGAGATCCTGACCCCGGCGGCCGCCGGCAGCCGGTGCCCGTCCCCGGTTCCGAGTTCGAGGTGCCCTGCCAGACGGTGATCATCGCGGTCAGCCAGGCCCCCGACCAGGTATTTCTCGCCGATTCCGGTCTCGTGCGCACCCCCATGGGTACCCTGGTGGTGGACCCGGTCACCCTGGCCACCAACCTGCCGGGGGTCTTCGCGGGCGGGGACGCCGTCACCGGCCCCGCCACCGTGATCGAGGCCATGGCCGCCGGCCGGGAGGCGGCGGAGTCCATCCACCGGTTTCTGCAGGGCGAGGACCTGCGGGCCGGGCGCCGTCCGCGTCCCCTCCTCGGGGAGATCGCGCACCTGGACTTCGACACCTCCGGCGTGCCCCGCCAGCGTCGGGTGCGCCCCCGCAAGCTGGATCCCGCCTCCCGGGTGAGGAGCTTCGCGGAGGTGGTGCTCCCCTACACGGAAGAGGAGGCCCGCCGGGAGGCATCCCGCTGCCTGGACTGCGGGATTTGCTCGGAGTGCCTGCAGTGCGAGTCGGCGTGCCGGAAAGCGGCCATCCGCCACGGCGACGAGCCCTCCACCGTGGAACTGGAGGTGGGTGCGGTGGTGCTGGCACCGGGATTCGACCTCATCGACGCCGCCACCGTCCCCGCGTACGGCCACGGCATCTACCGCAACGTGGTCACCGGCCAGGAGCTGGAGCGGCTGCTGTCGGCCACCGGGCCCACGGGCGGCTGCCCGGAACGGCCCTCCGACGGTAAGGTGCCGCGGCGGGTGGCCTTCATCCTGTGCGCCGGCTCGCGGGACGAGAACCACGCCCCCTACTGCTCCTCGGTGTGCTGCATGTACGCCACCAAGCAGGCCGTCATGGTGAAGGATCACCACCCCGACACCGAGATCACCGTCTTTTACGGCGACCTGCGGGCGGTGGGCAAGGGTTTCGAGAAATACCTGCTCTCCGCCCAGGAGCGGGGCGTGCGCTACCTGCCCACCATGATTTCCACCGTGAAAGAAGACCCCGTCACCGGCAACCTGGTGCTCAGGTACTGGCTGGACGGCCGCCTGCACCAGGAAGAGTTCGACCTGGTGGTGCTGGCCACCGCCGCCAGACCCCCGGCCGCAGCGGGGGAACTGGCCCGCGCCGCCGGCATCGCCCTCGACCGCTATGGCTTCGCCGCCGTCGATCCCCTGGCCCCCGTCAAGACCAGCAGGGAGGGAGTGTTTGCCGTGGGTGGCTTCACCGCTCCCCGCGACATCCCCGAGTCGGTGATGACGGCCAGCGCCGCGGCCGCGCAGGCCGGCGCCCTGCTTCGGGATGCCCGCGGCCAGATGATCCGGAAGAAGGAATACCCGCCTCCTCTCCCGGTGACCGGGCAACCGCCCCGGGTGGGGGTGTTCGTCTGCCGCTGCGGCACCAACATCGCCTCGGTGGTGGACGTGGACGAAGTGGCACGGGCCGCCGCCGCCCTGCCGGGGGTGGTCCACGCCGAGGCCACCACGTACGCCTGTTCCCAGGCCCACCTGGGCCGCATCCGCCAGCTCATCGCCGAGAAGGGACTGAACCGGGTGGTGGTGGCCTCCTGCACCGTCCGCACCCACCGGTCCCTCTTCCAGGAGACCCTGCGGGAGGCCGGCCTCAACCCCTTCCTCTTCGAGATGGCCAACATCCGCGAGCAGTGCTCGTGGGTGCACCGGGACGACCCCGAGGCGGCCACGGCCAAGGCCATCGACCTGGTGCGCATGGCGGTGGCCAAGGTGGCGCGGGCCGAGCCCCTCACCCTCTTCACCGTACCCGTGATCCCGCGCGCCCTGGTGGTGGGCGGCGGGCTGGCGGGGATGCAGGCCGCCCTCTCCCTGGCCGACCAGGGCTTCCACACCTACCTGGTGGAACGGCAGCCGGAGCTGGGCGGCATGCTGCGGCGCCTGCACTCCACCCTCGAGGCCGGACCGGTGGCTCCCCTGCTCGCCGACCTGCGCAGCCGCGTCACGGCCAACCCCCGGATAGAGGTCTTCACGGGCAGCCAACTGGTGGAGTTCTCCGGCCACGCCGGCCACTACCGCAGCGTGGTGCGCCTGCCCGACGGCTCGACCAGGGTGCTCGAGCACGGCGCCCTCATCCTGGCCACCGGCACCGAGGAGTACCGGCCCACCGAGTACCTCTACGGTGAGGACCCCCGCGTCCTCACCCGGCTGGAGTTCGAGGAGTTGCTGGCCTCGCGGCCCGATCGGGTCCGGGGCCTGGGCACGCTGGCCTTCATCGGCTGCGTGGGTTCCCGCACCGCGGGCAGGCAGTACTGCAGTCGCACCTGCTGCTCGCAGACCGTGAAGAACGCCCTGCGCGTCAAGGAACTCAACCCCGACGCCCAGGTGCTGGTGTTCTACCGCGACATGCGCACCTACGGCTCCCGTGAACTGTACTACCGGGAAGCCCGCCGCCGGGGCGTGGCCTTCCTGCGCTACCGGGCCGAGGAGCCGCCGCGGGTGGGCATCACGGGGGCGGGCGACCTGATGCTGGCAGCCACCGACGTGCAGAGCGGCCGCCGCATCGCCGTCAACCCCGACCTGGTGGTGCTCGCGACCGCGGCCGTGCCCGCGGAGGGGGTAGCCCGGCTGGCCTCGCTCCTGAAAGTGCCCCTGGACGAGCACGGCTTCTTCCTGGAGTTGCACCCCAAGATGAGCCCCATGGACCTGCCCGCCAACGGCATCTACGTGTGCGGATCCGCCCACGCCCCCAAGTCCATCCCGGAGACCATCTTCCAGGCCCAGGGGGCGGCGGCCCGGGCCGCCACGCTCCTCGCGAAGAAAGAGCTGCTGGCGGGCGGCATCGTGGCCACCGTCACCGAGGACAAATGCGCCGCCTGCCTCACCTGTGTGCGGGTCTGCCCCTACCGGGTGCCCTTCATCAACCAGCGCAACGTGGCCCAGATCGACCCCGTGCAGTGCCGGGGCTGCGGCACCTGCGCCGCCGAGTGCCCGGCTGGCGCCATCACCCTGCCCGGCTACCGCAAGGACCAGCTGGCCGCCATGCTCGCCGGCCTCTTCGCCGAAACCCCGACCCCCACCCAACGCCTCCCCGCCGCCGTACCCCTTCCCTAACCCACCCCGCCCGCTCGGAGCCGCCTCGTTGTCGGGTTTCGCGGGAGCTTCACCGGCCGGTGGGGTAGTTGTTCCGAATACGACCGCCCACACACCCCGCTGCCACCGCCGCCATGGCCACGACCAGCATGGCCGTGAGCAACGCGCCCCGCTTCCCCGCCTGACTGACGGTCGCGAGTGCGGTCCTGTATGATCATGGTAACGAGAGGTCCCGGGCGGGCTCGAGGTACGATCATGGACGAGGCAGATTTGGAGGTTTACGTTCGGGCCTGGCGGGAGGCACAGGAGGCCGAGCGCCGCCGGCTCGCGGAACGCGCGCGGCGGGGAAGAGAGGTGGCCGCCGGGCTGGCCACCCTCCTCGTGAAGGAATACGGGGCCAGCGAGGTATGGCTGTTCGGTTCGCTCGTGCGGTCGCGCGGCTTCCACCGCCGCTCCGACATCGATCTGGCGGCATCGCACCTCCCCAAAAGGGAGTTCTTCCGCATCTTGTCGCGGCTGAACAACGCCAGCGATTTCGCCGTTGACCTCGTGGACCTGGACTCCTGCCCCGCGTGGCTGGGGAGGGCCATCCGGAAAGAAGGCATCCTGCTGGCGGCCGCCCCAGAAGCCCCCGGCGGAGAGACCCGGAGGTGAAAAGATTGCGGGCCAGTCGAGAAGAAGGTGCTATCCCTCGTGGGCCACATCGATTACATACTGGACGCCCTGCAGGCAATCGTGGAAGAGGCACGACATAAAGCCCGCGACTTCTCCCGCAACCCACCGACCGCCTTCGACCTGCGCGGCATAGGCAGCCTGCTCCACGATTTCTACACGGCCGTGGAGGACGTCTTTGAGGCAATCGCCGGGAACGTCAACGGGGCCGTTCCAGACGGAGAATCGTGGCACAAAGACTTGCTGGTCAAGATGTCCATCCCCATCCCCGAGTTACGGCCCGCCGTCATCTCCCAGGACCTCCGGTGGAAGCTGGACGAGTACCTCCGCTTCCGTCATGTGTTCAGGAACGTTTACGGCCATTTGCTCTACTGGGAACGCCTGCGACCGAGAAGCCCTATGCGAGGGGCGCCAGCAGTCTCGTGGCCGAATACAGGCAGAAGGCGGCCAGGCCGATGAGGAAAACCCCCAGCGCGACCAGCACGCCCCGGTACGCCCCGGCGGACAGGTAACGTACGCCTCTGGCCACCCCCAGCGAAAGCAGACCCAGCCAGAGGATGTCGGAGGATATGTGGCCCAGGTAAAAGGCAGCCAGGCTGGCGATCCGGCTGCCACCCCACAGGCCCAGATAGGTGGTGCCGATGGTAGCCCACCACAGGGACCAGTAGGGGTTGGCCAGGCTCACCACTATTCCCCTGGCCATCGCGCCCGCCGGGAGGAGCACCCGGTTGCGGCGTCCCGCGTCTCCCTGCTCCCCCCGCGGGCCACCCGCCACGGGCCCGGCGGAAAGGCTCCCGGCGGCCGAGGCCCCCACCACAGCGTCACCAGCGGGGACCGACGCCGCGACGGCATCACCGGCGGGGGCCGGGGCCGCAGCACGGCCTGCGGGGGGCGAGGCTGACGGAGCAACGCAACCGGCCGCTGCGGAGGCCACGGCGGGAGCGCTCCTGATGGTGGTCCAGCCCATCCAGGTGAGGACCAGAGCGCCCACCAGGCCCACCGCGCCTGCCACCGTCGGCCGCCCCAACACGCTGCCCAGGCCCAGGGCGAGGGCGATCACCGTCACCAGTTCCAGCAGGCTATGCCCCAGCGCCACCGCCAGACCGGCCCCGGCCCCCAGGCGGCTCGCCTGCTCGATGGCCAGCGTGGTGAGCGGCCCGGGCATGAGGGCTCCGGACAACCCCACCAGGAACGAACTCAACATGATTCCGAAAAAACCCATACCGGGGACCCCCCTAGTTTCCCGCCCCACTCGCCCCCGCGTCCGGCTGGGCACCCGGCTTAGCGCGATGGGGTTGACCCCGTGACGGGTGCCACCCCGTCGCCGCAGGAGGCCTGGTATAATTTAGGCGGAGGCGATTTCCCGTGGCCCTGGCGCCGTGGAGGCAGCGGCTGCAGACCCTCTCCGACCAGGACCTCTGGTTCTTGGTCACCACCTTCGCCGACCGGCGCACCGATCACGACCGCATCGTGGAACTGGTGCGCGACAAACCCGACTTCCTCGACGTGATGCTGGAAGACGAGAAGCTCTTCCGCCGCCTGGCCAGCGACCAGGAGGCCGTGGTGAAGGTGTCCCCCTTCTTCCTCTTCAGCGTACTTCTGCGCCAGGCCCGGCGCGACCTGGGCGATCGGTCCTTCGTGCTGGAAACCGAGGGACGCGACCGCATCCCCGTGTTCGCCGCCGACCATCTGAGGGCTCTCCTCGAGGACGAAGAGATCCGGGACTACCTGGCGGAGATGCTGGCCTCCTTCGTACGCACCCAGACCACCACGGTGTACTTCCGCCGGCGCGGCGCCTGGTACCGGCACCGGTTCAGCGACCTCGACCTGGACGACCTGGCCACGCTGGCGGAGTGGGTGGAAGAGGAGTTCCGCTTCCCCTTTTACAAGCGCTCCGGGGACGTCGCCCTCTTCATCCCGGGCATCTTCCCCGAACACGCCCCTCCCCGGTCGGGCCTGCCCCGGGGACGTCACCGCCGGCGCTCCCTGGAGGACTACGAGGAAGCCGGGCGGCACTTCTACCGCCTGGCCGCTTCCCACCCCGCCGCCGAAGGCAGCGGTTACTCCGCCGTCCTGGAGCGCCTGTCCGTGCATGTGGGCGACGTCCGCCGCCTCCTCAACTTCCTCTCCGACCGCTACCTGCGACCGCAGAGGATGCACTGGTTCCTGGCCCCCACCGCCTAGCCCAGGCCGAGTTCGAATTCGTCGTGGAGGGCCCGCACCGCCCGTTCCAGGTCGGCGGCGTCGATGAGGCAGGAAATCCTGATCTCCGACGTGGAGATCACCTGGATGTTGATCCCGTTGCGCGCCAGCGCACCGAACATGCGGGCGGCCACGCCCGGCCGGGTGGCCATGCCGGCCCCCACCACGGACACCTTTCCCACGCTGGCGTCGTACACGCACCCCGCCGCCCCCAGTTCGCGGGCCACCGCCTGCACGATCTCCATGGCCTGGGGGAGGTCGGCCCGCGCGACGGTGAACAGGACGTCGGTGTGTTCCTCGTGCCGGGTACTCTGCACGATCATGTCCACGTTGATACCCTCTTCGGCCAGGGCGCTGAAGATGCGGTGGGCCACCCCGGGCCGGTCGGGCACGGAGAGCAGGGTGATGCGCGCCACGTCGGGATCGTGCACCACCCCCACCACCGGTTTCTGGTTTTCCATGGCCGGGACCTCCTTGACCAGAGTACCGTCCTCATCCGAGAAGCTGGACCGCAGGTGGATGACCACCCGGTGCTCGGCGGCCATCTCCACGGCCCGCGCCTGCAGTACCCTCGCCCCCACGTAGGCGAGCTCCATCATCTCTTCGTAGGAGATCACGGGGAGCTTGCGGGCGTTGGGCACCACCCGCGGGTCGGCCGTGTACACCCCGTCCACGTCGGTGCAGATGTCGCAGACGGGCGCGCCCAGCGCGGCAGCCAGCGCCACCGCCGTGGCGTCGGAACCCCCCCGCCCCAGGGTGGTGATGTCGTTGCCCGGCCCCACCCCCTGAAATCCCGCCACCACCACGATCTTCCCCTGCGCCAGCTCCTCCCGGATGCGGGCGGGGTCCACGCGCAGGATGCGGGCCCGCGTGAATCCGCCGTCCGTGATGATTCCGCCCTGCGCGCCCGTGAGGGCCACTGCCGGGTACCCGAGAGCATTTACCGCCAGGGCCACCAGGGCACTGGACACCTGCTCCCCCGTGGCCAGGAGCATGTCCAGTTCCCGCCGCGAGGGACGGTCGGTCAACTGCTGGGCCAGGTTGAGCAGCTCGTCGGTGGCATCGCCCATGGCGGACACCACCGCCACCACGTCGTGACCCTGCTCCTTCGCCCGCACCAGACGGGAGGCCACGTTGCGGATGCGGGGGATATCTGCTACCGAAGTTCCTCCGTACTTCTGTACCACCAGGGCCAATCCAGATCCACCTCGCCGTGCCGTGTCAGTTGCTCTCTCCACCCCTCACCGCCGGTACACGGTGGCCAGGGCCCCCCAGTCGGTGGGACGGGCCACCATCCAGGTGCTGGGCACACCGTGCCGGGTCAGGACCGCCTGGACCGCTTCGGCAACGCGCCGGCAATCTCCCACGACGAAGGCCAGCAAACCCGGGCCGGCCCCGCTGAGCGCCGCCCCCAGGGCCCCGGCCCGCTCCGCGGCGCCCAGGGCCTCTTCCAGACCGGGCACCAGCGGTGCCCGGTAGGGCTGGTGCAGGCGGTCGCGCATGGCCTCCCGCAGCAGGTCGTACCGGCGGGACGACAGGGCCGCCACCAGCAGCGCCGCCCGGCCCACGTTGAAAACGGCGTCCTGGAAAGGTACCGATCCGGGCAACACCCGGCGGGCCTCCCGGGTGGGCACCCTGAGCTCCGGGATGACGAGAACCGCCTGCAGCTCTGACGGCGCCTCGAGGCGCACCCAGCGTACCCCGTCCCCGCCACCGCAACTCACCACCAGGCCCCCCCAGAGGGCGGGGGCCACGTTATCGGGATGGCCTTCCAGTTCGGTGGCGAGGGCGAGGAGCTTCTCGGGGGGCCAGGGATCGCCGAGCAGGGCGTTGGCCGCCACCAGCCCGGCCACGATGGCGGCCGCCGAAGATCCCAAACCGCAACCCACCGGGATACGGTTGGTCAGGCGCAGCCGCAGGGGGGGCAGGGCCGACCCCGCCAGGGCGAAGCCGTGCTCCATGGCCCGGAGCACCAGATTGTCCTCCCGGGCCAGATCCCTCGCTTCGCCCACGATCTCCACCCGCAGGTCATCCCCGCCCGGCTCCACCTCGACCACGTTGAACAGGTCCAGCGCCAGGCCCAGGGCGTCGAACCCCGGGCCCAGGTTGGCCACGCTGGCCGGCACCGATACCCGCACCCGCCTGACCACGCCCGTCACCCCTCGCGGCCCGCGGGCTCCACGGCCAGGCCACCGCCCGGGGCGACCGGCTCCCGGGCGACCCAACCCTCCCCCCGTTGTTGCCCTGCGCGCC
>Ga0080004_1117338_pt1 | contig 15810 bp, 9 predicted proteins | sample WasSprMetagenome_FD_69207 | JGI IMG/M metagenome (GOLD analysis project Ga0080004, IMG submission 69207) | Sulfidic aquatic microbial communities from Washburn Spring, Yellowstone National Park, USA - WS (SPADES assembly) (version 2) | ecosystem: Environmental > Aquatic > Thermal springs > Hot... | reverse complement strand
AATCACTTACTAACACAGGAAGAGGATAACAATTGGATGACCAAAATAAGTGAAGTTGAAGAAGGAAAAACAGCTCCCTTCGACCTAGCAAAGATGTTTCTAGAGCAAGCGAATATAGTAAGAACAATGGATATTAAAGCTGGTAGAGTAGATCTTTTCACAAACCTTTATCATACTACTCTTGAAATGGCTGGATTCCAAAAATCGGGGGATATGACACCCACTGAAAAAATGAAAATTTTATTACGAGTAGGCTTGGACAATCACTTACTAACACAGGAAGAGTATAACAATTGGATGACCAAAATAAGTGAAGTTGAAGAAGGAAAAACAGCTCCCTTCGACCTAGCAAAGATGTTTCTAGAGCAAGCGAATAAAGAAGAGCAAGCAAATAAAGTAGTAATAGTAGAAGCAAGAAATGAGAAGGAAAAGACGAAGTCTTTAGCAGAGCTAGTAGTGGGATACCAAAATCCTATCCAAGAAGGGCTTAAACTTTTGAGTGAAAAGGAAAATTTATTAAAAAACCAGAGAGGTTTAACAGCTTTTCTTAAACGTGCAGAAATAAAAGTACTTAAACTCTTTCCAAAATTAGACGAAAAACTAAATTGGATTACAAGTAAATTGGAGAGTCATCCAAGATTGGTAGGAGCAGCAATGGCAGTTTTACAATTCATTAGCTTACTTTCACCTATTTTAGAGGCTGAGGCAAGAGAAAGATTCGGCGAGCACAGTTTAGTCTACTATTCTATTAATTTTCTTTTAATAGCAGCCCATTTTGCCAACTTCGTTCTACTTGTCTTTACAATAGTCCATGCGCTAGCTTTGTTTAGCTCCTTTTTAGCAGGTTCTATGGCAGCAGGAGTGCACCTCGCTGGCCTGATTGTTAACATGGGAGTTGGTTATGTTATTACTCTTCTTGCAATAGCAGCTATATTTTTCATTTATTGCTCTTTTATTAGCCCAGATTCTTCTGTTTGTCTTTGCAACTTTTCAAAAGCCAAATATGCGATATTACCTTCTTCTCAAGCCGGAAAAACTAGACCTTCTTATTCTTCTACCATAGACGCAACGGTAAGAGCGGGAGAGACCTATACTATCTATGTTGCCGATGCTACAGGAAAAGGATGCAATGGAGTAGTATACAAATTTAGTCTGGTAAATTATTTTGGAGAAGGTTTTGTGATTGGTGCATCTTCCCAGCCGTTTAGAATGACGTGTGATAGGGAAGGAAAGTGTGCAGGGTCTGCAGATGTAACTATACCATCTAAACAAGAATCATACTATTTTGTTCAGCTTCACTCTGGAGATGATCTTTTGGAAGTTATAACTAATCCAGTAAAGTGGGCTCGCTATTATGTTGGAAGATTGACTATTTCCTCCACCCCTCAACCATCTCAGCCAACCCAGCCTTCTCAACCTACGGTAAAGCTAACTTTACCAAGTTTTACTTGCGATTCAAACGAAAGAAAATGTACGCTTCAATACATTAATGAAGAGACCGAATCTTTCAATGTAAGATTCTACTTGATAAAAGATGGAAAAGTTGTAGAAATTGATGAAAAAACAATACCAGCTGCTCAGGTTGCAGGTAGTAAAAATTCCGGATCAATACAAACAAAAGCATTTGGCTGCCCGGCGGGCGCAGGAACTTACAATATAATGTTCCAAATATTTAAAAGTTCAGATTCAAAATTCATAAATCCAATAATTTCTCCTCTTAGCATTGGTGAGATGAGATGTTAGAAAGAAAGATAAAACTTTTAATTTTTGCATTTTTCATTCAATTCATAATTTTTAATATTTATTCTTTCTATCCATCGATTTCTCAGTCAGTTTCTTGTTCTCCTTGTGTTGTAGGAAATTGTGAATGTCAAGTTCCGCAAGGGCTAGATTTTCAACCAACTATTTTTGGAATTTATGAATCCCAAGATTGTAGTGGCAATCCCCTTTTCTATTGGAAGGTTGAAAATGGAAAAGCCGTTTGGAAGCCAGAAAAAACAGGAAGCTATTATATAAGGTTTTTTGTCGATTACAAATCAAGCCAATGCTTTTCTATTAATGTTGGAGAACCAGATAATACTCCTCCTACAACTTCTATAACAACGGAACAAAAAAGTACAAATTGGATTAAGGTAATATTTTCTTGTAGTGATGATAAAAGTGGTTGTGATAAAACATGCGTTTGTACCGATACTTCCAACACATGCGAACCAAAGAATTGTTTTTCTTGGCCAACTCAAGACAATTTTATATTACTTCCAGCTGATGCATGTACATATGTAAGATATTATAGCATCGATAAGGCAGGAAACAAGGAAAGCATGAAAACAACAAGTGTGGGAAATGCTTGCGGATGCACAAGACTTAATCCAACATTGAATGCAAATCCGACTTCACAAAGAGGAAGGCCCAGAGAAGAAAAAAGTTACTCAATAACTATAACGAACAATGATAATCAAAATTGTGGAAGTTCGGTGTTTAAAATAAGCGTAAACTGTTTGGAAAATTTTGAATGTAAGTTAGATAAGGATCAAATAGAGATAAATCCTCAAGCTTCAGGTACTATTACTCTTTCTATTAAGCCATCCTCAAACGTTAAACCTGGAAAATACAAGTTCAAAATAACTGCTACAAATCAAAATGATCCACAAAGGTCATCATTTATCGAAGTAGAATATGAGGTTATTGGGGAGGAAGCATGGACTTTGGATTTTATTGTGAAAAAAGGAAACCAAGAGATAAAAGTCGATAAGAATATGGAGATAACTATAGGGAAAGAGGAGCAAGTAAAACTAATAGCTAAAACAAACAAGGACGTAGGAGAAGAAACCAAAAAAACGGGTGTAAATCATTTCATTTCTATAGAAAGAAAAAAAGATAGTGAGTGGGAAAGAGCTAGAGATGCTTGCACACAAGGAACATCATGCGAGTATACTCCTGAGAGGACATCAACTATTCAAACTTATAGGGCTAGGATAGTTATACTTCAAAAAGATACTATAACACCAATACTTACTTCCCCAGAAGCAACATTAATTTTCTCCGATTGGAGTACATCTCTTTCTACAAGTCCTCAGAAAACAGAATTACAGGAAAACGAGAAAGTAAAGTTAATAGCAACATTAAATAAAGAATTAGTAAAAGTAAAAGATATTTACGTCAAAATCCTAGAGAAGGAAGAAGGAAAGGAGTGGAATGTTTTGACTATCTTTGGTTCAAATGAGGAAGATTTAGGTAAAAAAGAATTTTCCTACGAAGTTCAACATCAAAAAGGAAAATATTACTATAAAGCTCAAGTTACGACTACGATAAATGGAAGAGAAATAGTTTTAGCTGAGTCTAATGAGATAAATCTTAAATGGATAACTAACGAGGTTTCAATTTATCTTGAACCAGAAAGAGATTCATATCGTCTGTATCAACCTATTACAATTCATGTAAAGGGATATGCTGTTAATCAAATTTTTGTTGAAGTAAAAAATGAAGGATATAATTTTTGGGTAATTAATCCTTCAAAAACATTTGGACCAGAAGAAAGAATTGATTGGGTTCCTAAAACTGTATCAAGCGAACAAGAGATCGGAAGGGCTTGCATATTTGCCTCTTATCAGATTCTTCTAACAAAAGAATGGAGAGATACAGAAAAGAAATGCTTCTCTATTAAAGGAAAGCCAAAATGGACAATAAAATTAGAAGCAAGCAAAACTACACCATTTATTGGCGAAGAAGTTACGCTTACTGCAAAACTTTGTGAGGATGAAGAATGCAAACAACCTTTACCTCTCTTCCATTACAATATTTATTTAATTGATTCAAACACAAAGGAAGCTATCTCTCCAACTGAGGATTGTAGCGGAAAAACTTCTTGCGTTTTTAGGATTAAAGAAGATTCAGAAAAAACAAGAACTTTTTATGCAATTATTTCGGATTCAAATAAACAGGACATAAGGGGTAAAAGTAACGAAGTTTCAATTAACTGGGTGCCAAAAATTGAAAAAAATATAGCAATCACTGACATAAAAATTATAGATGGAGCTGTTTTTTACAAGGTTAAAAATGATGGTAAGGAGAAAATGCCACCAACATGTTCTGCCATTTACATAAAGTATGGAGAAAAAGAGGAACAAGTAGATGTTAGTGATTATGTTGATAGCATAGATGTTGGAGAGGAAAGATGGGAAGCATTTGAAGAAGAGGTAAACAAGAGAGAAATTAATAGAGTTGTTAACGACGTGTGCAAAAATCATAATTCATTCCAGATTAACGTTACGGTGAATTTTGGTCCATGCGCACAATGGGGTATTAAAGAGAAAGTAAAAGAATCGAATGAAAGAGATAATAGCTTGGTTAAACAATTCGCTTGTGAAGATTTTTGTAAAGAGTGGGAAAAATATTCTAATGGGCAGTGTATTTGTGGCGATAATGAATGTGATGAATATTATAAAAAATGGGAGGGGGTAGGCGCTAAGTGTGTTAATAATGAGTGCAAGCCAGAAGATAAAACTGATATAGCGGCGTTTGGAGTTTTCTACTTAAGCTATTCTCTAAATCCTGCAAAATCCCCCCACAATCATGTTTGCTATTGTATTGGTAACAAAGGATATAAACCATCTGGGTTGTTTTATGTAGAAATATATGAAAACGATGTAAAGGTATTTCCAACCTCAACTCCAGCTTTCGGTGTTGCTAAATTCCCACATGGTATAGAGTGCTCTTGTACAGAAAAAGAAGTCAATAAGGATGCAACTTACAAGCTAGTCCTTAAACCACAATATACAGACGATGCTGATAATAGCAATAACGAATGGGGTGGGAAAGCAACAGATCTTAAGGAATTTGTAAAGAAGAATCTAAAACTCAACATACCGTTTGTTGACAACTATCCATTTATCTATGCAAGAGTTGGCGAAGGGGATGCAGTTTGGGGGAAAACGATTTACTATGTTAGGGGACATAAATATCCATTTTCACCATTCCCAGCAGCACCATCAGTAATGGGTCCTTGCCCCCTCATAGCCAGTTCTGATATTTATTACATTAGCATAGCTCAATTTCTATCAGAGCCGATAATTCGATTAACATTAAAATGTAAGAGACCAGGCTCTGGTAAAGCGACGTTATGTACTTCTCCTGGTGGAGACGCATGTTGGCAAGGATTTTGTTTACCAGAAATAAACTATGCTTGTCTATCTTCCCCGCCAGTAACACAGATGGGATACATCGTTTCATCAGAAAAGAGTGTTCCCATTAATTGTATGTTTTCGAGTGAAAAAGAAAGCTACTGTTATTACAATTTGAAATGTGAGAAAGGATTGTGGATTATTTTGAATAAGGAAGGTAAACCGCTAAGCGCTCCTATAATTCAGCCTTTATCACCTACTTTGACGATTCCTTCATCATCTATAAAATCGAAAGGGAAAGTAAAGGTAATCTCTGTTTGTTTTAAGCCTCAGATAAAAGTCTATTCCTCAGTTTTTGAAGTTTCATAAACTTTTTAAATAAGAAAAATAAATAGAATAATGAAAGGTCAGCTTACTTTGGAAACTATAATAATGCTCGTCGTTCTTCTGGTTTTGGCAGGAGTAATGATAACATTAATTTTAACAACATTGAAGCCTCCATCTAGTCCAGAAAAAGTTTTGTCAAAACAAGAATTCTTATCGATGTGTGAAAATTATTGTAACGATCCAGAGAAAACTGTAGATTATTGTAGAACCTATTGGAATGGTAGAGATTGGAATAATAATAATGTTCCTTCGGAACTAATACAAGTTGGTAGTTATAATTGGTATGCTTGCGAAGATAGAATCTATTGTTTTTTGGTAAAGCCTTGTGATAGGTTGGGAACAGGTATTGAGTTATTAGAAAAATGTAGAGATTTGTTATGTGGGACTTACATTGATAAGTATGGAAGTGTAGACATAGCAACTGATAAACTTAAACAGGATATTAGCTTTTCTACAAGATGTAGTTTCTCAAATGTACCAAATGAAGAAAATTGGTATGCAAGAGTATTTGAGCAAGGATGTGTGGGCGTTGGAGGTGCTGGTGGAACTACTCCAGGTGGTAGCGTCAGTCTACAAGATTGTAAAATTGATACTAACGCAAAGAAAATAGAGTGCTCAACGAATTGTAAATCGGCTAGTTTATTGGTTGTAACAGGTAAAGATAAGAGTGGTAATGATCTAACCATTAGTGGCTCCCCATCTATAGCTCAAGGAAAAGTAAGTTTAACAGATTCTAAATTAGGAAATATTAATTGTAGTCAAGACATAAATGTAGTATTGTCGTGTGAAAATCCGGATGCAACAGGAATGACAACCGGAAATTGTTTAACATCTTCATCATCTGGAAGCGGATCTAGCGGATCTCCTGGAAATCCTCCATCACCACCTGGAGGATGATCTCTGTTAGTGAAGAGAACATATTTGCAAGGTTGGGATATAAAATAAAAATATTTCAAAATCAATAAGATGCTCTTCTTTCATTGAAGAGAATGCTCCATCGACTATTAAGCCACCACTTTCGCCAGTATAAAGAATTATAAAAAACTTGTTTAGAAATTCTCATATTACACATCTTTTCGTCTTTTATGTTTTTGCTAACTTTTTCTCCCTATTTTGTAGAGACTTCTGGGATCACACTTCACAAGGATGGAATTCAATTCCCATTCCCTAAGAAACTTTTAATATCGCTAGAATTGAAGGTAAAGTTAATCCAATTGCTTATGTTTATGACCCAGAAAAAAATTCATATTCATATAATCAAATATCTTTATCCTCCTCTTCTTCTCAAATAGGAGCAATTTGGATTTATTCCTACGATGAATGGGGCAAATTGGTCATTGATGGAATAGCAAAATTATCTGTAGGAAAATTGATAATAAACCACATTTTCACATATCCACTCAAATCAACTTGGAATTTTTCCCATAACAAAAGATGGTTTATTAGCAAGTGAAATCAGGACAATTTGTGAAAACATTATAATTTGTCATTATTGATGTAGATCGTAATGAGCAAAGTATTATTGTTGTTTAACACCAGAAGGATGCCAATGGCCAAGGTGAACCCTCTAATCCATCAGCTCCACACGTATAAAATGGTACTAGCTTTAAATTCCATATTTAATAAGAGGCAAGATACAGGTTACTGTATTCAAATTTTTAAATCTCCATTTATTTTCAACTTCATAATGCTCATCATCTATCACTATTGCTCTTCCCTTTACCTATCAAGGAAGGAACTAAGCTTAATGATAGTTTCTATTCTAACTTTACTTAATTTTGTCTAAATAAACATTACCAATTCATAAACGAAGCTTAAAATATTTAAATACATGCCCTATTATAATGATTAATGATAATGAGATCTCTGAGAGAAAGTCAATTTGTTTCTCGTAATAATTTCAAACTCATCCTTTTTATAGTTATATTATTTTTAGTTTTGGTAGTCTTTTTTGCAATATCACTGTTTTCAAAAACATCATCAACCCAAACACCAATAATCGGCTATCCACCGACAATACCAGGAGGTTGATGATATGAGAGAAAAAATTAATTTAACAACCCCTGGTATTATAAAGAGAAATGCCACTCTCACACTGATAGTTTTTTCTATAATATTTTTGTACTTTAGTTTATTTAGTTTTCAAATAGCTAGTTCAGAAAACGAAAACTATGTAATAACACTCAAAAAAGGATGGAATATGGTTTCTATTCCTTATGAGAGCTTCAAAATATTAAAAATAGATGAAGGAATAAGTTCTATTGCCTTTATTTACAACTTTGATAAAGGTAGCTATGAAAAGGTGGATTTGTCTTCCCTTTCATCTCAAGTTGGTGCAATTTGGGTATATTCTTATGTAGACAACGCAAAAATAGTAATTGATGGCACAAACCCACTAGGAGAAAAAAGCTTTATTGAAATGATTAGAACAGCGCCAAATAAAAAAGTGTGGAATTTCCTACCAATTCCAAAAGGAGGATATAACTTCAACAACCTTGGATGGATTTGTAAGGATATAAGCGTTTATTACTATAATACGACAGATAATTGTTGGTATCTTTATTCTCTATCAACAAGCGAATTAAAGAAATATTGTGGCGATAGGTGGATCACTCTCGGAGTTTCAACAGAAGTAATGTTCCCAGAAGGCGTTGGAGTTTGGCTGAAAGTTAATGAAACATGTCATGAGAAGAAAGAAAAAGCGTATAATATACTAAAAGAGTGTAAGTTTGAATTTCAATCTTGTAGCTCAAATGATGAGTGTTGCCCTAATTTGATATGCGATAAAGGTCAGTGTATCAATCCAAACAAATTTTATTGTGAGGGAAATAGGCTAATGTACAAAGGTAAGATTGGGTCTATAGATATATGTAAGTTCTGCTGTGAGGGAACAAATAATTGTGGTAACTTCTCTGCTTGTTGTAAAGACACACAATGTTCCCCACCATTAAAAGATAAACCAATATGCCCAGGTAGGTGTATGGAACCACAGGTCTGTGAGGCAAGTGGTGGAGTTTGCTTAGATAATTTCAAATGTTTGGGACGCATAGATCTTCTTGCCACATGCTGCTGCAAACTTCCATGTAGATCAGAGGGAGTTTCATGTTCAAAACATGAGGATTGTTGTCTAGGACTCAAATGTATAGATGGTGCTTGTAGAAATCCAAATTACTGTAGCAGCAAAGATTGTTCACAAATAGATAAGTGTGAAGTAGTAAAAAACCAACTAGTAGCATACGGCCCCGTTTATATTTATAAAGAAAGAGGTACAATTGGATCTTGTGAAAAAACATCAAGTAGGGAATGTAAGATTTATCCCTGCAATGAAATTACATCAAAAGAAGGTCCTGTGAATTGTGGGGGAACACTTTATTATTGTTGTCCTAACAAAGGATGGCAAACTACTCCGTGCATGACATGTGACTCACAAAACTATACAACATGCTCAGAAGCATATGATTTCGGTTCAAGTAGTGGGATTAAAACAAACATGTGTGGAAGCTGGCAATACTACAAGGTATCTATTCCAAGTGGTAAAACATGTGATGTAACATGGAAGATATCGGTTACTCAACCAGGATCATATTACCTATATGCCACCTGGGATTCCACGTGTCTATCGCCTACAAACTTTGATTGTGAGGCATCGGCTAGAACATCAACAGTAATATCTTGTTCAGCTGAAAAATTATCAGGAACAACATATGCATTGGTAAAGTTAAATGAAAAAATAGCACAACCACTAACTCAAACAAATATACCAACTTACAACATCTCAATAATTCTTTCTAATTGTTCTTAAATTTTTTAGCTTTTCTTTTTTTGTAATGTTCATGTAATTATTGTTATTCAAACAAAGACGCATGTGGGGGGTCTAGCATCTTGCTGTAAAAATGGTGAGGCATAATGTAAAGTAGGAGCAACTTACTCAACATCAACTACCACAACCACCATACTATCCTGCGAAGGTAATATTTATCTAAGTTTTTCACCACTCCCAGTGTACACATCATCAACAGTAGCAGCTACAGTAGGAGGACTATCCAATTTTCAAGGCAAAGCCATACATATAAAGATGTATAGCCACGAAGGAACAGATATCACTCGTTGTAACTCATCATCTCAGGATGTTCTGCTAACTTCACTGCTCCGGCACAAGAAGGAACATACTATTTCTGCGCATGTATAGACAAGAATAATGATGGCGACTTTGATGATAGTGGAGATCAAACAAGTTCGGTATTGGGAGTAAAACCAAGATGCGGTGATAAAGGAGACAGTTGTATGAGTACACATTATTGCTACGATTATGTTAGAACTTGTTTAGAGGATAAATGTGAATGTTTAGAATGCTGTTGTAAACGTAGTAGTAAGCTTATGGCCGGATTACAAATTTTCATTCCCATAAAAACTGGGTAGAATCTTGCTTCTTTCCCATTTTTATACTACGATATAGTTGATGTTAAGTATGTTAATCAAATTTTGTACATTTATAATCTAGAAGCTTCTTCTTACAAAAAAGTTAACATAAGCGGTGATAGTGGAAAAGGATTCTGGGTTTATGTATATAAGTGCACTACTATTTCGATAGAGGAAAGCACACCACTTAAAGCTGAAAATATTTCTTTGTTAGCTAAAAGGTCAAACTTATTATACACTATAAATAGTTATAGATTGTCCTCATAGGTTAATTCTTATAGTTAAAAAAATAGAAAATAAAAAAAATAATGAGGATTAAAGAGACAAGAGATGAACATCTTCCCTCGATTGAATATTTTCAAAAATTTATTGAAAAAGAAGAAAAGAGACTTTCTTTTTATGAAAGTTTGTGTAAAAAAACACTAATAAAACTTTCTTGCCCCAAAAATTTAAGAAAAGGATTAGAAGAGGCGATATGGCTTTCCGGTTTGAAAATAACAGCTGATGAGGCTTATTCTCTTTCAGTTTTTTCTTTTTTTGTTTCTCTTCTAATTTTCCTTCCTCTTTCTTTAATAGATTTGCCATCAAGCCTAATTTTTTTTGTATTTCCGTTTTTGATTTTAATTCATTTCCTAACATATCCAAAATTTTATGCCGAAGTTATTAGAATAAGGGCTGCAAACGAAGCTGCAAGCATCATTTTATACATGGTTAGTTATCTTTCTTTAAACCCGGTTTACGATGCTGCTATTGTTTATGCTGCCTCAAGATGCCATGGTCCATTAGGAAACGATATGAAAAAAGCTGTTTGGAGCGTTTTTTCTGGAAGATATGTAAGTATGAAAGATGCTTTATCAGCCTTCAGCAAAAAATGGCTTTTATGGAATGAGGAATTTGTTAATGCATTAACGATGATGCAGTTAATAGAAATCGTTCCATCAGAGGAAAGGAGAAGTGAGATTCTACAAGCAGCTACAGAAAGATTGCTTAAAGGGAATTACAGAAAGATGGAATCATACGCGGAAAATTTGAGAACACCATCTTTACTACTTCTATTCTTTGGAATAATGTTACCTTTAATGGGTTTGATAGCCTTCCCCCTAATAAGTATTTTTCTAACAGGAGCTATAAAACCATTTTATATAGCATTTGGTTATACAGTTGTTTTGCCAATAATTCTTTTTTGGATGTTATACAGAATATTATCAAAAAGACCTGGTGGATACTCTCATACAGAAAAAATAGAGGAAGTTCAGCCAAACAAATATATAACAATTGGAAAAATTCAACTACCAATATGGCCACTAGCTATACTTTTCGGAGTTTTAATTATGATGCCAGGTCTATTGCATTACACCGAACTCCTTTCTTATTATTATTACATTTCAACAAACTATTCTCCATATAAAGCGGCAGAGTTATGGAAAGAGTATTCTCTATCTTCATATTCGCAAGAAAGAATTTTAAAAGATACTTTCATGGCAATGTTTGTTATTTGGGGACTATCTTTCATTATAATTTTTGCTTACTTCTATAGATCACATAGACCATTCAAATTTGATCAATACATAAGAAAGCTAGAAGGTGATTTTGAATACGGCTTGTTTGAATTGCATTCAGCTCTTCAGCAAAACATACCAATAGAAATAGCTTTAGAAAAAGTTAAAAATCAATATGAGAGGATAAATAAAACGGATTCACCAATTTATCACTTCTTCAAGCAAATTTATGAGAAAATGATAAAAGAAGCCAGAAGCTTGGAAAGCATATTATTTGGAGTAAAAGGTTTGTTGCAAGAAATTCCATCTTCTATGATTAAAAATGTTATGAGTATTATAACATCGGCAATCTCCAAAAGCGCCACAATTGCAAGCTATGTGACCAAAAATATTTCTTACTATTTAGGTAGATTAAGTGAAATAGAAGATTTGATAAGAAGGACAACAATAGAAATAACATCTAATCTGGAGATGCAAGGAAAATTAATTGCACCTTTCATGTCAGCTATAGTTGCATCTTCTGCGGTAATAATAATTCAACTTCTTCAGGGAGTTGCTTACATTTTGTCTTCCTTCAAACAATTGCAAGGAGGAGCTGCTATAAGTGAAACTTTTTCTGATATTTTTGAGTTGTTAAAGATACAAGATGTTATGCCACCAACTATAATGGAGCTGATTGTAGGAATATACTTTGTGGAAAGCATATTGATAATAGCATACTTTTATGTTGGAATAGCCAGAGGATTTAATACAGTTCACAGAGAGTATATAACTTACAAATGGCTCTTATCAGGAATTATAATGTTCTCTCTGATATTCTTTGGAGTTATTTGGGCATTCCAGCCAATATATAACCAAATAGCGGGGAGGTTAGGATAATGGATGTTTTAAAGACAATGGTTTTGATTATAGTCGCTATTTCTTTCTCTCTTTTAATGTACTCTTTGACCTCAAATTTGTGGTTTTTCCATAGAGAAGAAAAAATATCCGGAAGCAAAGATGTGATTATTTCGGAAATAGTTAGAAAAATACATGATTGTTACCAAAAAAACCTAAATGTGAAATACAGTGTTATTTGCTACAGATTTGCATTGTCATCTAATGAAAATATTTATGCCAGCGAAATTATTTCTAAGATAAATACAAATATTGTTCCTGTTACTAATGTTTTCTCTGAAGACCTACATTCAAATTCAAAAGTTATAATTAGGTTTGAAAATGGAAATATTTTTGTAGAGGAGGAAAAATATGAAAGCATTAGCTCTTGAAACTATAGTAGCAATTATAATAGCGATGGCTGGGATGATTACATTTCTTTATCTAACAGGATTTTTTAAGAATTCTTCAAACTGGTTTTATTGTAATGTATTTTTGAAGATTCAAAGCTTGTTTTACAAGAATCAGATATCTATACCGGATTCTTGTAAGAATTATATTAAAGAGGAGGTAAAAGTTATTGAGTTAAACGAAACTAACAATAGAATTTTCTCAAGAATTTTGTTGGCATATATAATTGATTGCTGGAATGAAGCAGAGATTAAGGGTCTAAATAAAGACCATACTTGTTATGAAATTCATCTAGAAAATATAGTTGATAATGTGACAGAAGCAAACGTTACAAAAGTTTTGATAGATGAAGATAGATGTAAATCAATAGAAAACTCTGACTATGGCTGTGGAATACAAGATCAAATAATTTGGAATGTTGATGGTGAAGTTATAAGAGATCAGAAAATAATATTAATTAGATACAATAGCAAAGAAAATGCCATAGAGGTAGTGGGATGAAGGCTTTAGCTTTAGAATACATTGTCCAATGGATAATTCTCCTAACAGTCGCAATGGTAATAATAAGTATGGTCATATACTTTTCAGATGATATAAAAAGGTTCATTAAGAGGCAGACAGAAGATTCTATTGTTCAACCAAGAGAAATAAGAAAACAAAATTTTATGAGCGGAGAAATTTTGACTTATGCTTATTCTTGCTGGGATAAAACTGGAGAAAAATATAGAGAAGATGTTGTTTGTTTTTATCTCTTTGGAAATTTTACAAATGTAGATAAGGATTGGATTTTTAATCAATTCTCACAGAGGTATCCTGACGGAAAACCAAGAATCGATTTGACTAACTTTAATACATCAAAAGAATATGCTAAGATAAGATTTAGGTGGGTTGATTTGGCCATTGTTGTGGAGAATTAATATGAAAGCTATTTCTGAGTGGTTTTGGGTTATTGCCGGAATTTTGGCTGGTTTGTTAATTTTATCATTGGCAATTTTTCAAATTTACAATACTAATCAAGCCATAAGCGAACAAAAAACGTTGGAACAGTTTGAAAAAGTGAAAAATATTATAAATAATCTTTGCTGGAGTTTTTCGGGTAATGTTGAAAATTATGAGATAAATGTTGCTGAGACGATTGAGGGAATTTATACAAGTAAAGATAAATATACTCAATATTCTTCGGAAGAACTGAGAGAAAAAATCTTAAATCAAGAGTATTCTAGCGGAAACTATATTTGCATAAAAATAAAAAACAAAAGACTTAGATGCGAAGAACTTTATTGTAATACAACAATGCCATTCATTGGCAATATTCCATCGAAATTTTCCCTTTCATCGTTAATAAACAAACTTAGAGGAAAAGGTGAAATTGCTTCATTTTTACTCAGGTTTGAAAAAAATGAATCAAATGTAAACATAAAATTTTTCTCTGTTTGTGGTAATAATAAATGTGAAAAGGGAGAAGATTGTTTTTCTTGTCCCTCTGATTGTGGAGCACCGTCTAAATGTGAATATAAAACATGTTCACAAGGAAAATGCATTCCTTTGACTAAAGAAGTATGTTCATTGCTCGATTGTCCGAAAAACCAATGTCGAAAAGATGAGGATTGCGTAGCTCCAACTACTACAACTACTACCCAACCTCAAACGTCATGTAATATAGATGATGTATTAAAGGAGATTTCTAAAGATAGCGTATATTCTTTTCTCCAAACATTAGCTCAGCATCCTAGACCTGCTGAAGGTTGGGGGGTTGATACAAGTTGGAACAAGCAAACGAGAGATTGGCTTAAAAGTAAACTGGAAGAATTTGGGATGGAAAATGTAAGAATCCAAACATTCAGATACACATCCCAGACAGGTGAAACTTTCAATGGATTTAATGTCATTGGAGAAATTGGAAGCGGAACAAATACGATCATCATAGGTGCGCACAGAGATTCCTGCGGAAATCATCCTATGTGTCAATTAACCCAGGGGGCTGTTGATAATGCTGCTGGAAGTGTTGTGATTTTGGAAATAGCTAGAGCGGTTTCTAAAGTTTGTAAGGATAAAATTAAAAACAACAAACTTATCTTTGTGTTCTTTGATTCGGAAGAATTAGGAACGTTAGGTTCTAAGGCATATGCCATGTATTTTGATTTATCAAATGTAAAAACTATGCTAAATTTTGATTGTCCATTGTCATATTTTAAACACGATGGAGTTAGTGTGGAGAGGACTTCATTAGAAATGGATAATGCGATCGATTTTTGCGTATCGAAACTTGGGTTAAAACTGTATACTAAATCTAATGATGTTTGTGGCTATCCATGTAGCGATCATTGGCCATTTAGGAGTAAAGGAATTAATACAATGTTTTCAGTTGGCAGTCCTGGCCATGCTTGTGGTGATTACTATCATACTCCACAAGACACTCCTGAAACTGTGAAGAAAGAGAATTTAGAGATGGCAGCAAAGTTTGGGGCTTGTATTTTGTTAAAGATGCTGGGAAGCTAAGATTTTCTCCATATGTCCAATAATTTACTTCCAGGAGCGCAACATTCGTAAAGAAAAAGAGTCCTGTTTTCAGCTACAGTAACTCCATACATGTTTTTATTCGTTCTAATTATAGTGGTTTTTGCTAATATCGTTTTCAAGCTTATATTATAAATCTCTCTAATTTCTTCTATTTTTTCATTTCTCAAGCTAAAATACTCTTTTATGATGTTCACGAATTCATCATCTGAGAGAGTAATTTCTTTTGCAACACACTTGTTATCAATGCAAACCTCATTGTCTTTATAACAACCACAATCAATACAGCAGTTTAATGAATTTTCGGAAATTTCACATATACCATTTCCGCATGAAATTCTTTTTTTAGGATTGTATGTGAAAAATAAAAACCAAACAATGAAGAAACACAGCAAGATTAAAATTGCAAATATTTTGTATCCCATTTAAAGAATTAAAAACTTGCTTTTAAATCCTTATCCATAATTTGGTCTAATTTTTAATTTGGGACGGGTGGGATTTGAACCCACGACGCACCGGTCTTCAGCCGGTCGCTCTCCCGGGCTGAGCTACCGTCCCATTAATTTAGATTTCATTCAACA